>PJUA01000163.1_pt1 | contig 61388 bp, 53 predicted proteins | sample 1512151 | NCBI WGS metagenome assembly PJUA01 (sample SAMN08177678, study PRJNA422409) | Soil metagenome, whole genome shotgun sequencing project. | isolation source: Soil enriched on filter paper: beechwood xylan treatment | place: USA: Madison | collected 2015-01-15
CAACTCAGAAAGATACCAGTGGACATTAAAAAGGATGACCCCCGATGAATTCAGAGGTCACCTACTTGCTAGTTGAGCCTAGGTGCTTTATTTTAATCGTCTACAATCCGGGTCACAGTTCAACCCTTTCTCCTCCGGTCCTCTCTGCTGAATATTTATTCGTTTCACGTGACTTTTCGGACAGCCCCTTACTGCTTCCATAATTTTCAATGAACGCTTTTTCCTATTCTGCTACAATAACCCTGCTGGGTTTTGACGAGTTGGACAACATCTATTCTGCATACATCCAGACACCCATTCATCAGAAGGAGATTGTCTGCCTTGAAAAAGCTTATTTTCGCCTGTGTGTCCTTTATCCTGTTATCAGCTCTCATGTCCGCGCCCGTTTTTGCGAGCTTTAAGGATGTCGATGGCAACCCCCGTTATGTCTGGGCCAAAGCCTCAATTGAAGAGATGAATAAACGCGGCGTTTTGACGGGATATCCCGACGGAACATTCAAGCCCGCTGAGGCTGTCACTAAAGCCCAGTTTACTGTAATGATCTATCGTCTCTTCCCTCTGCTGCGCCACCCTGAACCTCAAGCCATCCCTGGCGTACCCGATAATCACTGGGCAAGCAAAGAATTTACCGAGCTGTACAGCACCATTTGGCCGATTTATGCAGCAGACGAACAAAACTTTATCAGTGAAGAAGATGACTATTACTATAAACCCGAAAAAAAAATGACGCGTTGGGATGTTATGATGACGTTGGACGCTCTGTTCGACAAGGTAGATACTCCCGAGCTTTACGATTTGTCCACTCCAGAAGTCCTTAAGGAGTTGTCGCGAATTAAAGACATTGCCTTTTTAAAACACGCCAGCTATGAAGCATTCGATAATAAAGTGAAGTCTATCTCCCTTATGCAGCCTAAGGTTGAATTAGTTACCGATGAAGGCGAACTCCGATTTGCTTCCGATTTGGACTATGTAAAAGGAGCCGCTCTCTACCGCTACACTAAACTTGGCCTTATGACGCCTGACGCTTCCGGCAAATTCAATCCAGACAGAATCGTTACGCGTGCGGAAGCCGCAACTGTTTTGAATCGTTTGCTGGGGATAGCTGGAGAGGATTACGCCTATGAAGAAGAGGAAGAAGGACTAACAGGTTATTTTCTTTATGGAACTGGCGGAGAATTGGGCTTTGGCAGCAACCTGCAATCCGGTGATGTTTCTGCAACCATCAATCTGATGGAGGCGGCCGAATGGCAAGCTAATCCGGGGTCCGTGCTAGAACAAATAGCCGTTAGGATCAAATCAGACTATCCCATGGATATCTTTATAACCATGAATGGCCAAACCACCATGTATACCTATGAGCTGTTCACGAACGATAACAGGGTTACCATTGATGTTAAAGGAGTTAAAACCTTTTATATAGAAGGTAAACCCCGTTTTCCTGAGCATCTTGAAGAGGAAGGCTACTATCCCGTCATGATTTATGTAGGAGATCCCGATTCTCCCGTTACGGATGACGACGATGACTGGTACTTAGAAGATGACTGGTACTTAGACGAATATTAATGTTTGGCCGGGCCATTGCTCCCTGGCTTCCCTGAACGGCATTGGAATGTTTTGGGAGCAATATCTCGGCCTGCAATTTCAGCACCCTTTATCTTTCCCCCAGCAAGTCCATTACGGCCTCCACAACAAGCTCGGGCTGATAGCTCATCACCATATGCCCGCTTTTCTTCGCAATCGTTAGCCGGCTGTCCGCCGAGATCTCCAGCATTGCTTCTTGTCCAGCCCTCCAAATCTCCTCGATTTTCCGGCCCCCTTCTTCCGATATGCCGACACTGGCGTAATCTGGCGCGATACCTCGCGCAATAATGCGCACTGGCAACGCCCCCAAATCCTGTCCGCGAATGGCGTCCTCCGTTAAGCTGGACAATCTTCCTTCATTATCTTTTGCATCGAAATACGCGGGTTTTGAAATGACGTTAATAAAATGGCCCCTATCTTCCTTCGCCACCATTCCCTCCAGCAAAACATCCTGAAAAAGCCTCAAAAGCCCGGAGCGCTTGATCAGCTTGATTTGCCAGGATGACGGATTTCCCGCAAAATGTTCCGCCTCCAGTATTTCCTTCGTATCACGTTCATCATTTTCAGGTCTGGCGTCTACCAAAACAAGCCCTGCCATTTCATCGCGGTACGTCTGGGCAAACAACCTCGCGTACATGCCTCCCAGAGAATGACCAACCATAATATAAGGCCCTTCGATGCCCTCCGCCTTTAACGCAGTGTCCAGTTCCGCCACAATGTTTGCTCCCGTGCGATCGCTATCCGCCTCTTCGCTCCATGCATAACCCGCTCTGTCGTAGGTAACGACTGTAGCGTAAGGAGCAAGCTGATCCGGGATCCCTCTCCAGGACAGGCTAGTTTCTCCGCTGCCCGCCTCAAAAATAATAGCAGGAGCGCCGCTCCCCTTCTTGACCATATGCAGTGAATATCCGCCTGCGTCAACCATTTTTCCCGGCGGAGGATAGTTTTTGGCGGCTGTGCGGGAAGCTATCGCCTCATAAAGAAAACCTGACCCGATAACCCCAACAATAACGGCAAGCAAAATCAACGAAATCCGCTTCCACCACTTTCCCCCTGTTGTCCTTTTCATTTCGCCAATTTTCATGGAATGTGTGCTCCTCGCTCTTTTTTAATACAGTGAACTAAATAAAATTTAACACATTGTATTACAAAAGAAAAGGGATTATAATTAAGCCATGCCAAAAATCGTAAATCATGAGGAACAACGACGTCTTGTCGCGGAAGCGGCGCTGAGGGTCATCCAGCATTCAGGACTCGAGGAAGCGACCGTTCGAAAGGTAGCCAAGGAAGCCGGATTATCGGCGGGCTCCATGCGCCATTATTTCTCCACTCAGGCGGAGCTATATATTTTTTGCATGAATCTGATTGCGGAACGGGTGGAGAAAAGACTTAAAGCCTTGCCCTACGAAGGTTCTTTGTTATCGGATTTAAAAGAATTACTACTGCAGCTTCTGCCGATCGACGAGGAACGGATATTGGAAATGGAGGTCTGGTTTGTTTTTCAATCCAAAATGCTTGCTTATCCGGAATTGAAAACGGTTAGCTCTGCCATTCAGAACGGACTTTACAAAGCCTCCTTGTTTGTACTGGAAGAGCTTGAAAAAAACAATCGTCTTCGGCCAGGCCTCACTATTGAATTTGAAGCCGAAAAGCTATATGCCCTTATTGATGGATTGGCTATCCATCGCATGCTTCATCCTAATCAACTGTCGGTCGAACGAATGGACGAGCTTTTAGAATCACACTTGTTGTCGCTTTGTTCCTGAAAGGAGATTCATTATGCGAATACACTCATCGATTTCCCCAGGCCCGGCGGCTGCTTCGCCGGAGCAAGCAAGCAAAGGCAGCGCTCTTGAGCGACAAATCGCCTTTTTACAAAAGCAAGTGCAGGCACTGAAAGACAATAAGCAAAGCAGGCCGGACTCTGCCGAAGCCATCAAGGAGCTGGAGAGACAAATTAGCGAGCTGCAGCAGCAGCTTAACCTTGAAAAGCTGCAGGAGAACAAGCAAGAGCTGGAGGAAGCACAAAGAAAAATAGCAGAGCAGGCTGAACGGGAAGCTGCCAAGCGGCAGGAGCCGGATGAAGCCGTTATTTCGCAGCAAGCAAGAGATTTATTCAGCGCCATGAGCGGCAAGGAGGAGCTAAGCTCACTGCGGAGGACGCAGTCCTTGCTTCCGACTCAAGAAGCGCGTGACGACTTTGCTTCCAAAATAACAAACACAGCGCTCGAAATTCAAAAGGAACTGGTTCGGAATACTGAAAAACAGGCGGAGCTGGCGCGCACTCTATTAAACCGCAGCTCCGCTAACGAGCTGCAAGATCCTGTTTTGCTTGCAGAAGAGCTGCGGATAATTAATCTTGAGCTTGAAGAAGCTGCGTCCTCTCTTCATCCGGTCAATTTCACTACGGAGTGGATGCTTGAGGAAACGCTGGGGGGACAGTCTGGCGAAGTAATGGAAGCCGCTTACGCCATAATTAACACCCTCTTTGATCCGCCTGATCTATCCGCTTTTTCGTGGGGGGAGATTAATACCATGCGTCGTGCAGGAATGGCTCAAGCTCAATACATAGCCGACAATTACATTATCGACGATAAACGCAAAGAGCTCTTTTTGGGGAGCATGTTTCAGCGTTCCGCTAAAGCCACTCTCATAAAATCGGAGGAGCGGATAGCAGAAGTGGTAGCGGCTGCCCATCAAAGAAATGCTGGAATAATGAAGGAACAAAACACGGATGTCGATCAAATGGATGCCGAAAACCCGTTTAAGAACGTTGACACTTCTTCATTATCCAGTTTTATTGCGGATATGAGCAGTCGTTTCAATCAGCTTGGGCCAAATGTCTCTTCTTACCTGAACGAAAGCCTGCAGGCCTTTGCCCGCATTTTTGAGTTATCTTCGTCAACGCAATAAAATCTATATAAATAGGCTTTCCTCCAAAACCATGAACAATTATTCAGCAAGACCGGTCCCTCCCGGAAAAGGGTGTCTTGGAAGCTCAAACCTATTTGTCCGCGTTATTTTGATTCTATTTTTTAGTGGATAAAAGCGGACAAAAAAACTCGCCCTCAAGACACCCTTTCCCGTCCGGTCCTCTCTGCTGAATAGTTATTCGTTCCACTTGACTTTTCGGACTGCTCCGTCTTTCGTTTGATATAGGAATAATTCAGAACAGCTTTGAAGTCCCCTCGCCTTAGCATCACTTCGATCGCAAAGCTCTGTATTGTGAAGGCATGGGACAAATCAAATAGAGACGGATTTTGAATTTAATGACCCATCGAGAACATCCCAATCCACATGGGAAGCATCAAACAGCATCAAGCCGTCAGTGTTGCGAAAAGCCGCCCCAAATACTTCGCTTTGCCGTGCCTCGTTGTTCATTCCGCTAAGAGCGATGCCAGCGTACAAGGGAACCTCACCGCCTGTCGCAATATTGCCTATCGTCATATATTTTTCAACCTCGGCAAGCGTGTCCTGATACGTTCCGATCATAAGAAAATCCAGATGGCGAATATAACCTGTGCTTACATAGTCCTCCGTGTAGATGGAGCCATCCTGGAATTGCAGGCGATTATCATATTGAAAGCCGTAAGTAGACCAATTTGCACCGTTATTGTAATAGGTGTCGTACCAGGAGCCGACATAGGCGGATAGCAGGACATCGCCTCCGGTCTGACTGTTATGCTCCACAATCATATTTTTGACGTCGGCAACAAATCCGGTAATCCACTCTGCCCGAAATGCCCACCAATCCAGAACAAGCGGTCCGTCTACTCTCGTATTGCCTTCATAGCGGAATACATCGTCAGGCCAATGTAAAAGCTGCTTGCCTCTGTTCGCCAAATAGGCCTCGAAGCGTTTACGGGTCAACGGGCTGAAATCCGCCGTTTCGTTGTCATATCTGCACCTGTCCAAAATAATGCCATCCACCTCGTAGCCTTCGACGACTTCACGAATGCCTGCCATTTGATAGGCGCGAGCTTCACCATGCATCGGGTTTACAAAAGCAACAGCACCGGGAGACGAGCTTTCTCTTTGACGCAGCAGGACCTCTCCGTCCTGATGCTTATACACCGTCTCCTCCCAATCCGGATGTTCATCCAGAATGGCGTATTCACCCCGGACAATTGAGCCTTCGGCAAATATGTTCATGGATACGTGAATGCCAAGCCCGAGAGCATGTCCCTCCTCGATAAAAACCTGCAGCAAATCCAGTTGCGGGAATACTGCTTCCTTATCGCTTATTTGCCGGGCGCTGAGATGCGGACGTTTCGTTAACGGATTTTTAAGATAGGAAACATAGCCCTCCACTCCCTTGACATCAAGAGCAATATCCGTGACGCCGGCATGTTTAGCACGCTTCAACAGCTCCCGGACCGCCTCTCTCGTCCGCAGCCTACCGCTGTTGGCTCTCTGATCCACCCACAAAATAATACGTTTTTGTGGTTTTGTATCCTGCGTTCTGGCAAAAACAACGAGGCTTTGCGAAGCAACCGCTCCAGTGCTGGTTTTTGCTACTGCATCCACATAGTTCAAGCCCTGCGCCAATTCCAGCCTATGGTTAAAGCTGCCTTGCTCGTCAACAGCGATTGTTTCTCCATTAATCGTAACGATTGGCCCATCAGCTCCTGTATGGCCAGAGCCAACGCTTACTCTTCCGCTAATAAAGGTGAAGGCTTCGGTTTCCGTATAGATGCTGGGATTGTGCAGGAATATCCGTATTTCTCCTTCCCCTGCTTCTCCCAAGCCGTAATGATCCGTTACGCTTCCGTTTCTGCGCAGCCTGATCCGATCTCCCTTCCTGAAGCAGGTCGCCAGAAAAAAACGGCTGCTTCCGGAGGCATATAAACCATCGCGCGCTACAAGCACATAGCCGTCTGCCGGTATATCCAGCTCTGTCGGCCCGTTCCACTCCGGCGCAATACCGACAGGAGCCTCGTTAATGACTCCCGTAACGACATTTCCGGCTCCAACCTGTACTGCCACTCCGTTTGCCGGTACATGCACCGTTTTCCCCCATGTAGAAGTAAACAACACAAGCCACTCTTCATCCTCCTCCGGTATTACATCGACGGACGTTATCGTGTGCCTGAGACCCTCCAGTGTAATCGTTATATCCTCGGGCGCAGCCTCCACCTGAAGATGCGCGGATTTTATTTCTGATGTTATTTCTGATGCTGCTTCTGATTCTTCTGCGTCACCATTGCGTTGATTCAATTCCATTATCCGTTCCTCCCATACTGTTGCGTCTTTCGCCCGTTCTATTGGCAAAGGGACAGCCACAATTTGCGGCTGTCCCCCTCCCTTATCTGTTTCTTGCAATGAGCTGTTATTTCGAAATGGATTTGTACCATTCGTTGGCTTGCTGAGTCGATTCGGCGCCGCCTTCAGCCTTCCATTGAGCCAGGAAAGCATCATATTCGCCAATTGGCTGCCCTGCAATAAACATCAGAGCGGCATCATCCAGCATCTTGGTCAGCTTTTGCTTGTTTTTGGATACTGCGTCAATCGGAGGTGCAATGGACATCGGGTCAACGACGATATTGCCCTTGGCCGCGTTTTCCTGGAACGCCTCGTAATAGCGCTGAAGAACAGGGTCCTTGCGCACGCGAGCTTGCCAATACGTCGGATAGTCATGTTCGTTAACACCCGTCATGTAGGAGCTTGCGTTTGTAAGATCATCATTAAATTTTGGCAGGATCGGATAATATTTGCCGTCCTTCACTTCATGATGCACGCCCTCTTCGCCAATCGCCAGCTTGATAAAGTTATCCTTCTGAAGCTTGGAGTCAATCAGCTTGATTGCGTCCTCCTTCAGCTTGGAAACCTTAGGTACTGCAATAAACCAGGTTGTCGCGAGATTAACGCCGACCGACGACTTGCCGTCTTTGCCGACCAGATAAGGAATAATGCCGATTTCCGCTTCCGGGAAATTTTTCTTAAGCGCAGCTTCTGCAGGGGACGCGCTCCACCAAGCCAGCTTGAACATCGCCGCGTTGCCGCTGGAGAACTTTTCAATTGCTTTGGCGGCTGTGTTAAGCGGCATTTCCGAATCCAGCAACCCTTCGCTATACAGCTTGTTCATATAGGTCAAAAATTCCTTCATTTGCGGCAGCTCCGCTTTGTGCACAAGCGTTCCGTCCACATCGTTCCATTCGTTCAGCACGCCAAAGGCGGCGGCGATATCGCCGTAAATGGAATCTTTTGTACCCGTAAGCGGAACGACGTTTTTGGCTGCTTTAATTGCCTTTAGCACCTCATAAAGCTCATCCGGCGTCGTAGGATGCTTGAGGTTCAGCTCATCCATCCAGTCCTGGCGAACAACCAGCTCTTCGCCTACGCTGACCCCGGAGCCCGTTTCGGGAATGGCATAAATTTTGCCGTCGATCGTTACGCTTTTCCAGGAATCCTCTTTGATAGCAGCTTTAATGTTGGGACCCAGGCTCTCAACGAGCTCGTCAAGCGGCTCAAGCGCTCCGGCCGTCGCCAGCTTGTAGAATTGAGCTGCGCCCAGCTTCATGATATCGAAGTTTTGTTTGTTCGCTACCATCAGATTCAGCTTTTCGTCGCCGTTTTCAGCAGGCAGCATTTCATAGGTGATTTTGTAGCCGGTGACATCCTCTATATTTTTTGCCACCGGATCTGTATTGGGATCAAACAAGCTGTATTGCATCAGCATCGTAAGATTGGGTTTTGCGCCGCTTTCTCCTCCGTTTTCCGAAGGCTTCTCGCCTGAGCCCGGCTTTTCGCCATTTCCTCCGCCGCAAGCGGTAAGTGTTAGGGCTAATGCAATAACAATTGCTAACCAAGATCCTTTTTTCATACAGAACCCTCCCGAATGTGTGTTGTTATTTGCGTTGACATTGTATAGCATTCACCCGTCTGTTCGGACAAGCTGACCGCATCACCGCCCTTCATGGCTGTCCTCGTTATCCCTTCACGGACCCTACGAGCACGCCTTTTACGAAGTATTTCTGCAAAAACGGATAAACGAGCAAAATGGGTAATGTGGCGAGCAGGATGGATGCTGCCTGAATGGATTGCGGCGTTGTGTTCAGCGCAGCGTCGACATTATCCTTTAAAAACTCGCTGCTTGACGACACGAGCAATTCTTTAAGGAACAACTGCATCGGCTTGATGTCATGGTTAGTAATGTAGATCATCGCCGTAAAAAAGTCATTCCAGAAGGCTACTGCAAAAAACAACGCAATTGTGGCCATAACAGGAAGGGACAGCGGCAAAATGATCGAAAACAAGATTCGGATATTGCTTGCGCCATCCAGCTTGGCGGATTCCTCCAGACTGTCCGGCAAGCCTTCAAAATAGTTTTTAATGATCAGCATATTAAAAACGTTGATTGCCGCTGGCAGGAATAATACCGGGAATTGGTTGACCAGGCCCAAATTATGCATCAGCAGGTAGGTTGGTATCAGGCCGCCGCTGAACAACATGGTAAAAATGAACATCAGCAGAAACCACTTTCTGCCGCGCAGTTGGACGCGGGACAGAGGATACGCAGTAATTGTTGTCAGAAACAATCCCAATGCTGTGCCTACAATCGCCAGAATAATAGAGTTTTTAAGGGAATTCAGGAACATAGCGTCCTTTAGCACATACATGTACGTCCCCGTTTGAAAGCCAACCGGCAGCAGATTGACCTTGCCGGAAATAACCGCCGCCTCGCTGCTAAAGGATTTGGCGATCAGATTGAGGAACGGCAGCAGCGTCGTCAGACCTACCAGCACAAACAAGAAGTAGTTGCAGAAGTTAAACAGCTTTTCGGAAAATGTCGTTTTTAATTGCATGCCTTATTCTCCCTTCCGTTACCAGATTCCCCGCTGCAAATATTTCCGGCTCAAAGCGTTGCCCGTAAGAACAAGCGTAAATGCAATGACGGATTCGAATACTCCCACTGCGGTCGTAAAGCTGTAATCCTGATTGCCGAGACCCATTCGATACACATAGGTGCCTATAACGTCCGCGACCTTATAGACGGTAGGGTTGTACATAACCAGAATTTGCTCCGTACCCGCCTCCAGAATGCTGCCCAGCCGTAAAATAAACATCAGCAGAATGATTGGCGCGATACCCGGCAGCGTAATATGCCAGAGCTGCTTCAAACGCCCCGCCCCATCAATTTTTGCCGCTTCGTACAAGCCGGGATCAATCGTTGCAAAGGCCGCCAGATAAACGATCGTGCTCCAGCCCGTTTCCTTCCAGCCTGCCGAGGTAATCAATACACTGCGGAAAACGCTGTTATCCATAAAAAAGGCAATTGGCTCTAACCCCATCATGACCAGCGCTTTGTTGACAAGCCCTCCATTGCTGGACAACAGGTCGATGAACAAGCCGCTGACAATAACCCAGGAAAGAAAATGCGGCAAATAAATAATCGTTTGCACCGTCCGTTTAAACACCATGTGCCTCAGCTCATTCAATAGCAGGGCGATAAGGATAGGCAGTGGAAATAAAATGCCAATTTTCAGGAAGCTGAGAATAACCGTATTTTTAAAAACGTGAAGAAAATCGGGGGAGCTGAACAGCTTTTCGAAGTGCTTCCAGCCAACCCACGGGCTTGCGCTGTACCCGTCAAAAATGTTGAAGTCCTTAAAAGCAATGGTAATGCCGTACATAGGCGCATATTTAAACAACAGCAGAAACAAAATACCGGGAACCAGCAAAAGGTACAAATCCCAGTCCCGTCTGACATCGGCGGCAAGCCGCGAAAAATAACTGCGTTTGGCCCGGGGCGTATCCAGTGTTGCCGTCGCGCTTTTCATCGTATTCCCCCTTCTTTGATGCTTTCTACCAAAATTGTAGTATCCATCGCTTTAGCTTGGTAGGGTAGAGTCATTACTATTTATGGTACTTTGATGTTTGTTTTTCTCACAAAAGAAAACGCGAAAAAACGCTTCCAAAAATTGAAAGCGTCGAGCATTTTTTATGAATGACATATTCAATGGATGTATAGGCATATATACGTTACATTAAGTAACATGAAATAGGTCAAAGAGGCCCGCGAGCTTCTTCCTCACGGGCCTTATATTTGATTGGAATGCGCTTTGAACGCCGTTGAAAAAAGCCGCTCTCCGCTCCATCAACAATTTGAACCTGTCAGCCCTTTACCCCGCCGGGATTAACGCCCCAATATTTGCGGAATACCTTCGTAAAATAGCTCACATCACGGTAGCCGACAAGACGTGCGGCATCATATACCTTGCCTCCGTCCTGGAGAATGCTTTTGGCCCGTTCCATCTTGCGCTCCAGCACATACGTCGAAAACGGAACCCCCGTTTCCTGCTTGAACAGCCGGCTCAAGTAAGAGGAGTTTATAAAAAGCCGGTCCGCCACGGTATGCAGTGTAATATCCTGATCAATTTCTTCATTAACAATGGACAAAATAGAGCGCACGACGCCATTGCTCGTTATTTTCCGCTGACATTGAAGGTATTCGCAAATCCGGCCTGTCAGACGCGACAGCCAGGCGTGGATTTGCTCCTTGGTAGCCAGCTGCCGAATATTCTGGAAGTAGGCCATATCCTCACCCGCCACGCTTTTGATCCGCCAGCCCTGCTTCTGAATCATCCTGACATACAGGCTGCTCAAATAAAGCACGGCCTCATGCACCTCGTCAGCCGTTTCGGCCGGCTCCAGGCTTTTATCCCACAGTCCCTGCAGCGCTTCCAAAGCGCTTGCCTCGTCCGCCGTTTCCAGCGCGATTTCGAGCGCCTTCTCCAGCCCCTGCTGCACCTGCACGCCTTGTTCCTTCTGGCTAAGCTCGCGGTAAGGAATCGCGATATCGCTGCCATATACGATCCGCTCCTGCAAGGCGCGGCACGCTTCGGCATAAAGCTCGCTCATCTCCTCAATCCCGCCGGCGGCGGCGCATATGCCCGCGCTTGCCGTAAGACCAAGCGCCTCGCGCGTGCGAGACAGCAGCTGCACGACGGAGGTTTGCACGCGCAATGCGCCGTCTCCCGGCGCTTCCTCATGCGGCAGTACAAACACAAGCAGCGTGTACCCCTGATGATCCGGGCAAACCCAGCAGGTGGACGGCATCATTTCCTTCGCCAGACATTGTAGAGAAAAATGCCACATTGGGGCATCCTCCGGCTTAAAGCGTCCGTTCTCCTGGGGCACGGGATCAATATCCAGCACGGCAACCGCTATCCGGTCCTGCTCTGTCAGGGCAATATGGTAATCTCCGCATTTATCCAGCACCTGACGCCCGCTGTAGACCCCGGAAGCCCATTGCGAAATAAAGCCGCTTTGCAAATGGGGCAGATGTTCCCGCCATTTGACCCGAAGCTCCGCTTGCTCACGCCAATCCTCCAGCTCCTTGCGGAGCTGGTCCGCCGCCTCCAGCACCGCGCCCAATATTTCCTCCTCCGCCGCGGGCTTCAACAAATATTTGGACACGCCATGCGCCAGCGCATCTTGGGCAAAGCTGAAATTATCATGCCCGCTCAGGATGATCAGCTTGAACAAGTCGCCGTTTCCTTGCCTCTCTCTGAGCTCGCGAACCAGCGTCAACCCATCCATCTCCGGCATCTGCACATCAATCAGCATAATGTCGGGACGTTTCCGCTCCGCTAGCGCCAGCGCTTCCAATCCGTTTGCGGCAAGGCCAACCACCTCGATGCCATGCTCCTCCCAAGGGATATTGTTGGCCAGTCCCAGCCTCAGACGCAGCTCATCCTCAACGATCATCAAATTCATGCGCTTCTCTCCCCTTTCATCAGCGTGTGGTTTATCGGCGGGCGAAAGCTTTCCTTGCATTGATCCAGCGGCAGCGATATGGTTGCAGTGGCGCCTTCTCCCTTGACGCTCTGGATACTCAGCCCAGCCTCCTTGCCGTAATAAAGCTTGATGCGCGTCATCACGTTGCGCAAGCCGAATAAATCTCCCGTTTCCTCATCCTCCGGCAAAAAGAGATGCTCTTCCCTTTGCGCCAGACGCTCCAGCTCCTGTCCGATGTAGGCAACACGCTCGGCCTCAATCCCCGGACCGTTATCCCGGACTGAAACACAAACCATCCTCCCCTTATCAATCCAGCTGGAGATGGTTAACTTGCCGCCTTCCGTCTTCCCTTCCATGCCATGGATTATCGCATTTTCCACCAGCGGCTGGAGCAGCAGCTTCAGAATGGGCACGCTGCGGCTCTCCTCACTAATATCGTATTCCACCTCGAAGCTGTCCAAAAAACGAATTTGCTGAATGCGGATATAGTAGTGCAAATGCGACACGCTTTCATCAATCGTAAATACATCCTTGCCCTTGTTAAGGCTCAGCCTGAAAAACCGGGACAAATTAAGCACCATCTCGCTTATTTCATCCGCCTCGTAATTTTTGGCTGTCCAGTTGATAGAGTCCAGCGTGTTGTAAAGAAAGTGCGGGTTGATCTGGGTTTGCAGAAACTGCAGCTCCGTCCTTGCCAGTCGCAGCTGCTGCTCGTAGTGCTCCTGAATCAATCTTCGCTGATCCACGACCATCCGGTTAAACGCTTCCGTCAAATATCCAAGCTCATCCTGCCTTTTATTCTCCAGCTGAATGGTCATATTTCCCGTACCTAGCCGTTTCATCCCCTTGAACAGCTTGTCTACCGGAGAAACGATGCCAATGTAGACCACCCATGAAATGCCAAGCGCCAGCAATACGCTGATAAAAATAATGCCGACCGTATACAGCTTGAGCTGATCCGTTTTGGCATAGAGTTCCTTCTTAGGCTGAACCAGCGTCAACCGCCATTTGGAATATTCCGAATCAATGGACACCATCATTTCCGAATCGCTTGAACGCGGCAGCTCCGAAGCAAGAGCCCCTTCTCTATCCGGCTTAGCCCCATCTTCCGGCCCGCCTGTTCCTGCAACCAGCTTTCCGGTATCGGTGTGCAAATAAATAGCCGCCGACGGGGAAGGCAGGAGCGACTTCATCAGCTTGGTCAGCCTGCTTTTGTCCAGCGTAATAATGACGACATCCGCCCTGCGGTTATTGTTGTAAAGATCCATGGTACGCACTAGCGACACGCTATCCGTATTGACAAGGCCTCCAAAGGTCCCGTTGCCGGGGATCGTTTCCTCAGCCAGCAGATAAGAAATTTCCGTCCCGCTCGTAATTGCGGTGTTTTCCAGCCATTGCTGCTGTTCCGTATTATTCAGCCTCCGCCCTCCATAATGCGTGGAAATCATCATATGCGAGGGCTGATGGTAAAGCGAAATTTGAGAAACGATATGATTAATGGAGTTAACATTGGACAGCTGTTTAAGCAGCTGCGAAAAATCGACGATGGATTGGGGCGACAAATTGGCCCCGTTATCTGCAAGCAGCTTGATGAACAACGGATCGGTCGCAATAAGCGTTGATATTTCCTCCACATTTTGCAGCGTCAAATCAATATAGTCCATCGCTGAATTCAGCACCGTCTCGGAGCGCTCCACGGCCTGATCGTGCAAAATAATGCGGGAGCGGTCCACGGCAAACAGGCTGACCACAACAAGCGGCAACAGAATCAGCAGAAAGTAGCAGGTTAGCCGGAACTGGATTTTCCGGGCAAACAGGTCTCTCAGCCAAACCGCAGGATTGCTCATTATGATTCCCCCCCTGCACCTTTCAAGCGGGCTTCCCGCCATTGATTGACCTCGGCTGTAACCTCAGCGCCGCCCTGGCTGTACCAGCGCTCTACAAAGGCGTCGAATTCATCCAGCGGCACAATCCCCATAACGATTTGCGTAAAAATACCTTGCAGCTCCTCCAGATGTCCGGCGTATTTGCTCATCGCGGGCGTAGGAGTGCCATAAAACTCGTTATGGATCAAATTTTTTTCGATAATTTGCAGGTTTTCAAACAAATGAAAATCGCCAAGCGAATCCAATCTCGCCTTATTCATAACGGGGTCCAGCACATCAACCAGCGATTGGTAGATGCCCCTGTAAAGGTGCTTGTCATGCTCGGCAAAATCAGTGACCATCACTCCGTCCTCAATCGACCAGATTTCGCCCTGAAAGCCAAGCTTTAACGTTTCGCGCCCTTCTCCTACGATAAAATTAAGCAGCTTCACCACCTCCGCCGCATAGTCGGTGCCGACGGGAACCACATTGTAGCCGCGGATAATATCCTTGCTGTACACGCCGCTATGTCCATCCGGCCCCACGGGATAAGGCAGCGGCATCCATTCCGCCTTGGGGTCTTTGTTTTTGTTCAGGGCGATTGGACCGCGCGTATCGTACCAGGCTGCAGAAAACATCCCGACTTGCCCGTTAGCTATTTTCTCCAGAAATACATTGTTCCGGTTAAGAGGAAACTCCGGGTCGAGCAGCCCCTCCCGATACAGCTTTGCCAAAAACGCCAGCGCCTCCTTTGTTTCGGGCAGCGTGCTGCCGTTTACAAGCTTCCCGTCTCGCTCCACCCAGGAATTCAGCTGAACGCCAAAAGCGCCAAAAAAAGGCGCGGTTCGTCCCATGTCTTCCAGAAGAATCAAACCCATCGTATCGTTCAGCCCGTTGCGGTCGGGATCATCCTTGGCAAATGCGCGAATGACCTCGTAATATTCCTCCAGCGTTGTTGGCGGCTTTAGTCCCAAATTATCCAGCCAATCCTTCCGCACATACATCAACTCAATGCCGGGCACATCGGTCAGGCTGGGTATGCCGTAGATTTTGCCATTGTGCCGCACTCTGTCCCAGGCCTCCTCCGGAATGAGCTCCAGCAAGTCCTTGCCGTATTGATCAATATAGTCGTCCAAGGGCAGAAAAGCGCCTTTTTTGACATATTCATCAAACCAGACCGGGTTAAAGCTATGAATCAGGTCCGGCAGCTTGCCGGATGCCATAATGACATTAAGCTTCTCCTCGTAAACCTCCTCCGGAGGGATGCTGACCCGCAAATCAAGGCCTGTCTGCTCTTCTATATAGCTCACATAAGGATTGTCGTTTTCATCCATGCCGTCCGGGAACGGCATGCCAAGATCGTTAATAACCATGGAAATCGGAATACGGCTCTGTCGGGTCGGAGCCGCGCCGCCGGACTCCTCCTTCCCGCTGCAGCCGGCTGCCAGTGTCACCATCATCGCCAAAGCAAGGAACAGCATTATCGTTGTAATAATCCATCTGTTGCGCTCCATAGCTCGCCCTCCATAGTTAACGGAAATGTCTCAAAAAAACCTAATCAGCTTCGACCAGCGGCAATCCTTGCCTTCTATTGCTCGTTATTCGTGAGCCTCCTCAATAAAATGCATGTCTACGTGTAACCGTGTCATATATAATAACATAATAAGTGATACTTATGATATATTCAAATTCATTTCAATGATTTCATTGTATAATGATGGTTTAAATGACATTAAATAAAGCGGTTTCATTAATGATGGAATGAAATCTCGTGAGTTTAAACTCACGAGATTTATTGTTTTTTCATTATTGTGTTATCGATGGCCGCTTACGTGCCTATGGTCAACCTCTATGCCTCATTTTCCACTCCGTAGGTGCCATTTTTGAAGGCTAAAGGACGGAGGTGACCGTTACAGTATTGGAATAATGTTATTTGAGGCTCTTACACACCACTTATTCTCTCTATCTGTAACGCTTGATAAATTGGACCGCTTGGGCTATATCGACCTCCGGCTGGGCTCCAACCTCTCGTTCAATCGTTAGATAGCCATTATAGCCAATTTCCTTTAACGCCGTAAAGTAGTAATCAAATGGAACATGCCCCTCACCCAGTGGCAGTTCCCGGAAAAATTCGCCCGAGCTAACCATTTCCGCGATTTTGGCATGGTCCATCGGCTCGTAGCCAAGCGCACCGTATACCATTCGAGGATCGACGGGTTTGATGCGCACGCCATCCTTGACATGGGTATGGACCACATAATCCTTGAGCAGCTTGACGCCTTCCACAGGATCATCTCCGGTCACCATAACCATATTGGCAGGGTCAAAGTTGACGGAAACGCCCCGGCCGCCCAGCGTATCCAGAAATTCCTTCAGATGCGCCGCTGTCTCCGGCCCGGTCTCGATGGCGAAATACGCCTTCCTGCTGCTGGCATATTCATTCAGCTCGCGGCAAGCCTCCTGCATGGCGGCATAGACCTCTCCGTCCTTGTCATCGGGAACAATGCCGATATGGGTTGTGACAATGTTGGTGCCCAAATCCAGCGCCAGATCCAATATCCGCTTGGATTTTTCTATTTTTTCCCGGTTGGCCGCCCGATCCTGGAAGCCATGTCCGCCCAAATCGCCGCATAATGCGCTGATTTCCAATCCAAGCGAAGCAATATATGCCTTAAGCTCCCTGCGCTCGGCTGCCCCGAGTACGGCAGGGTCCATTTCACCGGACACCGCATAAATTTGTACGCCTTCCGCGCCGGCTTCCTTTGCTTTTTTCAAGCCTTCCCGCACGCCGACGCCATAGCTGTCCACAATGACGCCAATGGGATTTGCAATTTTGACTGACATATCGTCACAGCCCCCTAGTCAAAATGGATTTCCTTGCCCAGCGCCGCCGATTCGTAGACGCCGCACAAGATTTTCATAATTTCCACGCCGTCCTGCACAGGGCTGATCGTTTCCTTGCGGCCTTGGCACACTTCCACGAAATAATCGATTTCATCCTGAAAGCCTTGGACAAACTCAAACGATAAGTTGTCAATTTGCGGCGTGCTGTTCAAAATGGTGTCATGCTTCTCCGTAATCAAGGTCAGCTCCGGCTCCAGCTCAACGCCGCCTTTTTCGCCATACAGCTTAACGGTCAGCTCGTCTTTTTTGGCATGCAGCGTAAAGCTGACGTCAACCAGCAAGGACGCGCCGTTCTCGAAGCGCACCAGCGCATTGGCCATATCCTCAACCGTATTATGCGCGGCATCGTAGTCGGCTGCCTTGTAAAACTTCAGGTTTTTGACATTGGAGCGGTTGCCCAAGCGATTGTACGTATTACCGCTAATGGATTTAAGCTTTGGCTTGCCCATCAAATACCAGCACAAATCAATGACATGAACGCCGATATCGATCAACGGACCGCCGCCGGAGCGCTCAACGTCGGAAAACCAGCCGCCTGGATTGCCCAGCTTGCGGATACACGAGGCTTTGGCATAATAGATCGGTCCGATTTCCCCGTTCTCCATAAAGGATTTGACGATGCGCGTATTGGACGCATAACGGCGGACAAAGCCGACTTGAAGCGTTTTGCCAGATTCCTTGACTGCCCGCTCTACAGCCAGCGCTTCCTCCACTGTTTTGCTAAGCGGCTTTTCGCACAATACATGTTTGCCGGCTTTTAGCGCAGCAATGCTGATTTCGGCATGGGTATTATTCCAGGTACAGATGCTGACAGCGTCGATGTCCGGATTGGCAAGAAGCTCATGATAGTCCGTATATACATGAGGAATATCGTATTTTTCTGCTTTTGCTTTAGCGCGCTCTTCCTTCAGATCGCATACCGCCGTAAGCACGACATCCTTGTTTTTGCTATAGGAGCCAAAATGCATTTCCGATATGGACCCGGCCCCGATTACCCCAATTCTGATTGGTTGACTCATAACTGTTCACCTCGTTGTTTGAAATGGATCTATCCTTTTTAAGCTCGGTTTACATATCGCTTTATTGCCCTGTTTTACACAGGGCGTAACGCCGGCCACTCCAGCTCGATTCCTTCTGCGGCAAGCAGCTTCTGATAACCTGCAAGCTCTGCTTCTCCGGCGCGAACCTGGCTTGGCGTCAAGCCGCGGTCGATACAGAAGCTTGCGCAATAACCGGCGGCCTCGCCAATATTCCATTCCACCGGATGAAGGCGGTAACAACCATTCGTAATATGCGTAACGCCGATATTTTTGCAAGCGGCCAGAAGGTTATTGACCCTTACCGGAATCAGACTGCCGAGCGGTATCTGGAACGGAAGCGATGAGATATCAATGTAAGGGCGGTTTGTTGTGCTGGGATGCAGGTCGATCCGGTAACAGCCGATACCAACGGAATCCGCAAATTGCTCGGCTCGTCCGTCAGGACGGCAATCCGTCGCAACATGCTGCTCCAATACCGTAAATTCCGCCTTGATCCGCCGCGATTCCCGAATGTAGGGATACATGGCGAGACCATCCTCCGTTCCGACCACATCGGGACGCAGCCGCAGGCCGGGATAGCCTTTGCCTCCATCCGGGCGCGGCGCCTCGGTCTGCATCCAAAAAAGCCATGACAGGCTAAGCTGCTTCGCCGCCTTCAAATGCTCTTCCCGTTTCTCAGGCTCTACGTCGATAATCGAGCCTAGCCAATAATCATTTTGCGGCCAATTAACAAGCGAAATGGAGCTGCGGTAGAAGCCTTGATCATAATGGGCCGCTTCGGCAATCTGGCGGTATTTGAACAGCGAAAACCGCCCTTCGCCCGGAAACAGCCCGTATTCCACCGGTTGCATCGTAGCCGGCTTAACCCCAGTCCAGCTAAGCAGTTTATCCGGCCAAAAATCCGCCTTGTATTGCTTCCAGAATTCGTATTGCTCCGGCTTTGGAATGGTATGATTTTCGCCTTCCAGATAATCCATGGCAAAGCAATACGTAAAGCCTTGCATATCCTGCGGCAGCGCTTCGCCGTCCACCGCATGAGGTTCGCCGGTTTCTTGCCGGGATTCCGCTCCCGTCACGTATTCCACGCCGGCCAGCGGAAGCAAGTCGCCGCATTCCGTCGCATCCAGAAAAAAAGGAGCCTTCAACGTTAAGGTATTGCCGCTATCCAGACTTTTGACGGTTACCGATTGAATGCTGTCTCCCTGCGCCTCCGCGCTTACCGGAACATGGCGGCGCAGAATGGTCAGCAAGCCGTTATGCACATATGGTGCAAGCTGCTTCTCCAGCACGGCCAGCGCCGCGCGCGGCTCATGACAAAGGCGGCTTACCGTTCCGCCTCCCGGATTTAACCTTTTGTTCTCCCGCGCTTCGTTCGTTAGCGGAAATCCGTCACGGTAAAACTCCCTTACATCCTCGCGGAATTTCCGATAGGTACGGGTACAGCCAAATGATTCAATCCAGGGATGCTCGTCCGGCGGGACCGCCTGGCTGGTCAACTGGCCGCCGATCCATTCCGTTTCCTCCGTCAAAATGACGCGTTTTCCCGATTTGGCAGCGGCAAGCGCCGCCGCAACGCCTCCGGTACTGCCTCCAACAACAACGATGTCGGCTTTGGCAACAGTGTCCATTTTAATCTCCTTTTACAGCAAATGTAGCCGCTGGTTTTCTTTTTCTTACTTTATAATAGTGGCAAAATAGTCATAGCTGCGGCGTATTCCCTCCGCCTCGCTGCCTACGCCTTCATATTCAAGAACAAAAGCGCCTTGATAGCCATTTCCGATCAGCTTGTTCACGATTTTTTCAAGCTCCACTTCCCCTTGCCCTAGGCTTATACCTTCATAAGCCTTGCCGCCGAGAGATTTGTAGCGTCCATCCGCCTGAAGCACAAAATCCTTAAAGTGCACATGTGCGACATCGGACAGCAGCTTATCGAGGGCCGTGGTAGGATGTTCGTCCACCAGCAGGAAATTGCCCGTGTCAAAGGTCGAACGCAGCGACTGGGAGCCTACCCGATCAATAATGGTTTTGACCTGCTCTCCGCTTCCCGCAAGCTTGCCGTGATTTTCCAGACAAAGCACCAAACCTTCTTTTTCAGCTCCGCCTGCGGCTTCCTTAAGCCCGTCTACAATCCAGTCCAATGCTTCCTCATAGGTGGCCACGCCGGTCAAATTGCCGGAGAATACACGAATGATGCCTGTACCCAACGCTTTGGCAATAGGGAAAGCATCCGTAATTTCCTTTAACGCCCCTGCCCGCTCCTCGGCGGTTGCTTTGACGAAATCATTGGCTACCGCATAGCTGGATACCGTTATGCCGTGTGTTGCCGTAAATGCCAGCACCTCCGGCAGCTCGTTTTGCACATTTTTCCAGAATACATTCAGAAGTTCGACGTCCTTAATCCCCTCATCCTTGCAAAAAGACAGAAAATCCAGCACCGACCATCCCTTTTCCTTTACGGTCCTGTGCACGCTCCACATGCTAAGCGACAGCTTCATCCTGCTAATCCCTCCATACTCTGTTATGGCCACGCTTTATTGCTCCCCCCCATTGTAAAAGCTGGGTCCCTGCAGAGATAGGGTAGACCGATGACCATTTTTGGTAACTTGATGCGATTATCACCCTATTCATCACATGTCAGGTTATTTATCATTACACAAGGAAAAATGGAAGCGATTGCTTTTTATATACAAAAAAACAGAAGCGTTTTCATTTCTTTAAGGGGATTAATTACCCGTGTTTATTTGGAAGCTTTCCTGACTTGAAAAGCAAAAATCGCAGGTTCAGGACATCTTTATCCCTGAAACCTGCGATTTCCGCACTTTTAATTCCGTTAATGAACCAATGCCTGTACAACATCGTCTATTTTCATGCCGTCTGCAATAGGACCGCTTTTCATCCAGGTTTCAAAATTAACCTCATAAACCTTTCCGTTTTTTACGGCAGGAAGCTCCTTCCATAAGGGGCTATCCATCAGCTCCTTAAATTGCTTGTCGGCTCCGGTATCCATCGTCAAAAAGATATGGTCTGCAGTCAACTCCGGAATGACCTCCATTGAAATGCCGGCCACACCCAATCCTTTGTCTAGCACATAGTCCTTGACCGCCTGGGCGGGCTCCAGACCCAGTTCACCATATAATACCGGACCCGCATATCCAGGGCCGCCGTATAAGCGAATCGAGCTTGCATGCACTCGAAGTATAGCTACCGTCTCGTCTCCGATTGCCGCCTTGATTTTTGCGCCGGCTTCTGCCGCTTTTTGATCATAATCCGAAATAACCGCTTCCGCTTTATCTGATTTATTCAGCAATTCGCCTAATGACCGGATTGTCATTTTCCAGTTAGCTCTGGCATCTTTAAACGCGTAGAAAGGCGCTACCTTCGCCAAGGCATCGTACGTTTTTTCGTCGTAAACATTGGTCAGAATGAGGTCGGGCTGAGCTTCAACAAAGGCTTCAACATCTCCCTGAATATCAATATCTGGCATATCAAGCTGAAGATAACCTTGGCCGCTCCAGTCACCTATTCGCGATTGTCTTAACGGCGTTACGCCAAGAGCCGTTAACTCATCCTCCAAATAAATGCCGATAATCCGCTCAGGATTTTCCGGTATATCCAGCGTATGACCTATCTCATCTGTCACCTTCCGCGTTTGTCCATCCGTATTGCCAGCACTCTCCGGGGTCTCATTTCCCTGAGTCTGCCCAGTCGACGGTTGACCAGTCGGTTTTACCTCATTTTCTGCCCCTTCATTGCTTGCGCAGCCAGCTAATACCAGCATTAACGCCAGCAAAGCCAACCCCCAATAATTCCGATAATTATACATTATGCAAATCCACTCCTGTCTTTAATGAGAAACATTATCAATTATAGTCTCTACAACTCCGACAGGCTAGGACAAAAGCGGATCTCCCCCTTATACTTTTGTGTTCTCGATTACCCCAAAAATGCCAATATTTCATCTATTTTCATCTGGTTCATGACAGCGCCGCAGCTCATCCAGACAAAATACCCCGCCTGATACACATTCCCATTTTGAACCGCTCTCAGCTTATTCCATTCCGGAGTGCCAAGCACCATATTGGCATGAAATTCCGCATCGGGATCCTTAACAAGCAATAGATGATCAGCGTCTAGCTGCAATAATTCATCCAGCGAAATACCTGCCGTGCTGACGTCCCATAGCGCATCCTTGATAAAAGCAGGAGCATTCAGCCCCAGCTCCCCATATAAAACGGGACCCGTATATCCTCGCGCCGGGCCGCCATAAAGTCTTATTTCCTTCTGATGAATCCGCACCAGGGCCACCGTCTGTTCTCCCAGCTTTTTGCGCAAGCGCGCACCTGCTTCGCTGCATCTCTGCTCATAGGCCGCAAGCGCACTGTCAGCCTCACGCAGTCGACCTAACAGCGCTGCAATCTCTCTAAGCGCGAGGCGCCAATTCTGATTCCAGACAACAGATACCGTTGGCGCGATTCGGCTCAGCCTATGTTCTTGCTGAGGATTTATGTAATTGCTGCACAGAATCATCTCCGGCTCGGCAATGGCCAGGGTTTCCGCAACTCGACTACTCAATTCCGCCTCATCCTCTCCCAATGCAATGGAGGATGCAATAAGACCAGCTAACGGGTGCAATCGTGGAATCATTGCAGCATAAGGCGTAATTCCTAATGCCAGCAGATGATCGATATACGGAAAAAAGAGACATGCGACCTTGCTTTTTTGTTTAGCCGCATATTCAGTTGGAGCCATGCCAACGGCCTGCTTAAACTTTCGACTGAAGTAATATCCTTCCTCGAAGCCTACATGCGCGGCAATATCGCTAATGGCAATATGGCCGCGCAGCAGCTCCCGTTTGGCGTTATTAATTCGGATATCGGTTAAATAAGCCTTTGGTGTTTTGTCCGTTACCTTTTTGAACAGTTTGGAAAAATACTCCTTATTTAAACCCGACATTTTTGCCAGCTGCTCCCGTGTCAATGCATACTGAAAATGCCCTTCCATATAGCGGACGACCGACCAAATGGCTTCTTCAGCATTGTCATAGTTATGAATGGATGCCAGTTGTAAAAACTCATACATCAATTCCTGAAAAACCATTTGTCCCCTGAAGCCGCTCAGCCCATCCGTAACATCGCGTCCCAGATACAATCGCCTGGCTTTATCAAGCATCGGCAGCCATTGCGACTCAGCAGCCTCCCCGCAATAAAACATCTCCTCTTCCTCTGCCTCTTTTGGCTTCTCCGATGGTAGCGGCTCCGCGCTTTGAAAGGAATCCTTAAGCAGGTTAAACGTTATGTCATAGCAAGCAAGCCCTTCGCCCTCCTGGGCTATGATTTCTAGGGATGCGCTCTCCGTCCTCAGAAACCAGCTTCCACGGCTGGCAATTTGTCTGCGATTCCCGCTTTCAACAATCCCGCTTCCGGCCACAACAAGCAGCAGAGATAACATGTCTCTGTCATGACCGCTTCGGCGTTCACCCGCTTCAAGCCTCCAATATTCAACGTTTCTCAAGCGAAAAACAATATCCTCAATCGGCATCCAGCTTGCTGGTACATGCATAGGTATGTTCCCTCCCTCTGGCTTGCTTGCCATTGTCTGGCTCACATTTTACCAGCCCGCCTCAACACAAGCAACTTGAACCGAACCTGCTGAAGGAGACTTATTGCAAGGTAAATCCTACCATTTAAGCTGAGGTCCAAACAACAGCGCGTTGCTGAGCAGCCTGCCGGGCTGCGTGATGGTTTTCCCGTTGGCGTAGAGGCCCGAGGAAGCGCCGCCGTCCAGGTTCATACCTTGTACAGCGCCCAGCTTGACCATAATGTCAGCCCATTGCTGCATCGTTGCCGAACCTGTCGTTGCAAGTACAATGGAGCCGTCCTTTTTGACAAAAATGCCACTTCTGGCAGCTGCCGAAGTCAAAATTTTGGCCTCGGTAAACCCTTCCTCCGCTGCCTTAAGCGCCGCTTTTCCATCCTGCACCAGCCTTGGCCCCGCGCCAACCGCCGTATGCACTCTAGTCCAGTCAACCGCTTTTCCTTCAAGGTTTTTGGTTTCCACCTTGTAGTCCACCTTTGTCCCTACCTTAAAACGTTTTGCCAGCCCTTCCTCGCCTCCGGTAAAAACAAGTACGTAGCCATCGGCGGGAATCGAAGCATTTTCATTACTGGCAACTCGCGTAACAACGCCGTTTCGGACCGTAACGGATTGGCCGAAGGAAAAGCCGATTTTGCTTCCCCGTTTGGGAGTGAACATAACAGCCGCGGACGAACCTTCAGTCGGCACTCGGTTCATAAAATAAGCGTACCAGTTGTTGGGATGGGAGTATGAACCGTCGGTACCGCCCGTTATTGTAACACGCAAGCGGTCCATCAGCACGGTTCCGTCCCATGTAAAACCAATGGTTGTCCCCGTGTTGCCGATGTGCTGCAGCTTCCCGTCTCCAATCATCATGCCGTAAGGGTCGGGGGAGCCACCGTATGCGGAAAAAAAGGTGCCGTTGATCGCCGCAACAGCGCCGTAGCTTTTGGCGATATCGGCAAGCGCCGAGGTTGTGCCTACCAGGCGGCTCCCCGTGCCAAGCGTAACCGGCATTCCTTTGGGCAGAGTTACCGTTTGAACCGTAAACGTTTTGCTGCCCGCCTTCACTTTTTGCGCCGCATAAGTCGCCTTCAGGTTTGCGGCGGCAGCCGCAACCTCCACGGGCAGCACATATTTTCCCTTGTAGCCCAGCGAAGCAACTTCGATTGTAATGGCGGCTTTGCCCACGGCAATCGGCGTAACGATGCCTTCGGGACTAACCGTTGCGATTTTGCTGTTGTCGGAACGGTAGCGCACATCTGCCGCAGGCGTCAGCTTCAGCTTGTCCGGCAGCAGCAGCCGCGAGCCCAGCGAAAGCTTCAGCTTGCCTGACGGGTAAGAGATACCGACGGGGCGATTCGGCCCCGCCGCCACAAGGGCTTGCCCGGAGGCAAACAGCACCCTGCCTCCGCCAAGCGAAGCCACACCTGCCGCCACGCTTGCCGCGGCAGGCTTGAAGCTGTACGCAATCGCGCCGTCCTTCGCGGCGATCCCGTACAGTACCCCGGAGCGCGAGGCGGCCAGCACCACGCCGCTCGCGCTCTCCGCCGCCAGCGCGCCGGGGCCAAAGCCGTCGGCCCCAGCGACGCTGCGACGCCACAGTTCCGCCCCGTCGCTCAGGCGGAACGAAACCAGCTCATTGCCGCCTGCTTGCGCGGCAATAAACGCTCCCGCGTCCCCGCCGGGCAGCGCCAGCAGGGACGACCAGCCGCCAGCAGGCGGGGCGGAGAGCTCGCGGCGGAAGCGCTCTTCGCCTTGCTCGTCGTAGCCCGCGATCGCCGGGCCTGCCGCAAGCAAAACGCCGCCGCTGCCGTCGGCGGCAAGCCTTGCCCCCTTTGCGGCAATGCCTGCGTCAGTTTGCCACAGCCGCTCGCTTCCGGCGATGCGGTACAGGACGCCGTCGCTCCCCAGCGCATATACGCCTTTCGCCGCAGGAATAAGCTGCTGCACCTTAACCCCCGTCGGCAGCAGCGCCATTTTCTTTTCCCCATCCTTATTCAGCGAAAGAATAGCGTGCTCATAGAAAAAATAAGGGGTATCTTCCCCGTCTACAACAACGGCCGACGGCACAAGTCCCTCCGTTTTACCCTGAAAATAAAACATAGCGGCCTGGCTTCCGTTTCCTTTGGCATCATAACGGTACAATCGGCCGCTTTTTCCCGTTATCCAGATGGCTCCGTCCTTTCCTTGAACGGGCGCGGATAACTCCGTATATATATTTTTGCGGACAAGCTCCTTGCCGTTTTCATCCACCAGAAGGACAAGCCCCTTTTCTGTGGTCAAAAAAGCCCCTCCCCCGGTTAATGCCAACGGAGCATTAAGCTTCTCTCCCGCCTGATAGCTCCAATAAATACTCTCCGCGCCTTCCATTTGTGACGCAGCTTTACTAGGAGCAACCGATGCAGCAGCCGCTGCGGCGGAGACTTCAACCCCTTTTGCCCCCGGCAGCGCATCTCCCCAATAGCCGAGCCCCATTGATAATGTCAGGGCAACAGCGATCAGCTTTGCCGATTTAACTCTTAGTCTAAGTCCCATAGTCCCTATTACCCCTTGTCTCATTCTCTTGTAGTCATATGGGACTATATCGGCAATTCTCGCAACGTTCAACAGTCCAGCTTTCAAAAGACGCTTGTGCCATTCATCCTTATCTTTCGCATTTAGATACAGCTTGCAAAGCAAAATAGCCGTTAATAGCCATGGGCGGCAAACAATAAATAGATGTCATTAGCTATACGCCGTGCCCTCTACCCTGCAAATTTAACAGAATGACTCCGGCAATAATCAAAATAATGCCCCCGACGGTCGTCAGACTCGCCGTTTCCTTCCAGATCCATATGCCGATAAGAGCCGTGGCCGCCGTTCCGACACCGGACCATATTGCATAAGCAATGCCAAGCGGAATATGCTGCAAAGCCAGGGAAAGCATATAGAAGGCAACGCCAAAACAAGCCGCCGTTCCGATACTGGCATACAGCTTGGTAAATCCTTCGGAAGCCTTGAGCAGTGACGTTCCTGCCAGCTCGCCTGCGATGGCTGCGGCCAAAAATAAATAGGCTTTCACCTTACTCCTCCCCTTTTGGGGCATAGATGCCGTACAACATAAATTCAACCACTTCCTGAAGCCCCTCTGCCAACGAAGGAGCGGCAAATCCGCCTTCCGCCTGCCGCTCCATAACGGTGTACCAAGCCGCTACATATACCCGAATAAACAATTCCACATCAAAATGACGAAGCTCGCCGCTAGCCATACCTGCTGAAAACAACCTCCGAATATAGTCCCAGCCTTCATTCAGATAAGAATCCACCTTGGCCCATTGCCCGGGATACAGAAGCTTCAATTCGTTCAATATTCGCAGGTCGACAAGCGCAAAACCACTTGGAACTATTATAAGAGCTTCCTTCAGCCTCTGCTTGAAGGATAAAGAAGAATTGTCCTGAAGCTTCTGCTCCTGCTGGCGCATTTCCTGTAATGCTTCGTCTACGATGTAACCGATAATGTCTTCCTTGGAACCAAAATGCCCATAAATGGTTTTTGTGCTGATTCCCGTTTTCCGCGCCAAATCTCTAATCGAAAATTTCAAGCCCCATTGCCGAATTTCTGCCGTGGCGGCTTGGACTATTTTGCCCTTCATCGGATGGCCTCCCGTTTCAGCTTTTGAAATAGAAATGGCATAAACCATAAGGGATACAGCATCAAAAACAGGTTGGGCGTCCACCAAAACCAGTCCAGCTCCCCGCGGAAGGCCCAAAATGCAATGGCTTGCAGCCCCGAACAAAACGTAAGCCCCAGCGACAAAAGAATCAAAGCCAGCGCTTGAATGGAATGCGGATTTTTTCTCAGCAGCCAAAGACTGAACAGCCCTGTTGCGGAGATCAGCAAATCAAGCGGAATAAAGGATAAATTCCAGGCCACCAGCATTTCATTGTTGTAATCCTGATAATAATACTCCGGCGGCAGCAGGTTCATAAAGCTAACAAGCCAATAAAGAATAAAACCAACATCCGTCAGCCACATGACTGGCTTTAAATATTTGGGCACCACTAATAACCTCCAATTATGCAGTCATTTCCTCGCTCAGACAAGAAATCAGTCAAACACTACTTATTAAATTAAGCCCGCTTCCTGCCTTAATTCTATTCACAAGGAAAACATATAAACATATATGTTTTCCTTGTTTTCCAAAATAGCACACCCCTATGAAAAAAGTCAACCGCCCTTTCATATACGGGTTTATATCACAGTATCAAAACCCGCCATTCTTTATAATACAGATACAGGACAATTGCTATTGATGCCGGGAGGGTGGCTTATGGCTTCAAAAACAACGCCGGATTATTCTACGCTGCATCCCTCTAACAAGCTGAGATTACATGCAAGGGGACGCCCGCATATTTCATTGCAGACGGCGGCGACTCTGCTTATTAGCGCCATTATTGCAGGCGTTTTGCTCATTGCGTACAACTCCTCCAGCACGGCCATGCAGAAGGAGGTGCTGGCCAATCTGGAGAACAGAGCGATGATGCTGGCCCGCACCGTTGCCTTTATGCCTTCTGTCAAGGAAGCATTGGAGAATGAGGACAAGGAGTTACGGGAAAGCCTGCAGGTCTACACCAGACAACTCCTGACCGTTAATGACGTTCGCTTTATCGTTGTCATGGATATGAACCGGATAAGGTTAACCCATCCCGACCCCGTTCAAATCGGAGGCCGGTTTGCAGGCGGCGACGAAGCTGCCGTTATGACAGGCAGAAGTTATCTTTCCAACGGCGAAGGGACGTTAGGGTATTCGCTTCGCGCATTTGTACCGGTTTATAACAATGTCGGAAGCCAAATCGGGGCCGTGACAGTTGGCATTTCCATGAATGACGTCTATGCCGAAATAAAAAAAACAAAAGACGTTATTTTGTATAGCGCCATTGCCAGCAGCATCGCAGGTTTGGTTGGAGCAATCGGTCTGGCTCTCGCCTTGAAAAGAAAGCTGCATGGCTATGAGCCTATCGAAATTTCGCTTTTGGCGCATGAGCGGGAGGCCATTCTCCATTCCACGAGAGAAGGCATTTTGGCTGTGAATCCCAAGCTGGAGCCCATCTATTTGAACCGGCAAGCGGAAGAGCTGCTGCCAAAAGAGGAGTGGATGAGGCAGCCCGAGCTGCGGGAGCTGGTGCTTTATGTATTGCGCACGGCGCTGCGCTGCTATGACGAAGAACTGGAGGTCGCGGGCATTCCGATTATGGCCAGCATCGTACCGCTCCGTTTCCAGCAGGAAACAACGGGAGTTGTCATCTCCTTCCGCGACATGAGCAAATGGCGCAGCCTGAATACACGGCTGGCAGGGTTATCCGCTTACGCCGATGCGCTTCGTTCCAAATCCCATGAGTTTATGAACAAGCTGCATGTCATTCTGGGCATGCTTCATATGAAGCGTTACGATGAATTGAGAGACTACGTCGCTGAAGCGGCCAGGCTGCATCAAAGCGAGCTTGGATTTATTTCCAGACAAGTCAAAGAGCCGGTTCTGGCCGGTTTTCTGCTAGGCAAGCTAAGTCTGGCAAGAGAGCAAGGCATCGCCATGTCCGTCACCCCCGACAGCTACGTTCCCAAAGCGGCGGACAGCTCCATCCTGCAGGACCTTGTCACCATTCTGGGCAACCTGCTCGGCAATGCCATGGAAGAGCTGGCCGGCACGCAGGACGGCCGAATTGAATTGGAGCTGGATTGGCGCGACGGAGAGCTGATTGCGGAAATTCACGATAACGGACGGGGGCTGCCTCCTCCTATTGAAGAAAGCATGTACAAAAAGGGCATTTCAGGAAAAGGAAGTGATCGAGGGTTGGGACTTTATCTGGTCCAGCAATGCTTGAGGCGGCTGCGCGGCGACATCACCCACCACACCTCGCCGGAAACCGGAACCTGCTTTGTCCTGAACATCCCTTACGCCGGAGAGGAGAATGAATCATGATTAACGTTTTGATTGTGGAGGACGACCCTATGGTCGCTATGCTGAATAGTCAATATTTGAGTCAAATAAGCGGTTTTTCTTGCGTTGGAAAAGCTTCCTCGCTGCATGAAGCAAAGTCTCTTCTTGGGAGCTCTAAGGTGGATCTTGTTTTGCTTGATATTTATATGATGGGAGACAACGGCCTTGATCTGCTCTCTGATGTATCCGTCACAATGTCCGGCACCGACGTCATAATGATATCCGCCGCAACCGACGGAGCCAGCATCGGCCATGCGCTTCGGCACGGCGCTATTGATTATTTGATCAAGCCGTTTACCTTTGAACGGTTTTCGCAGGCGCTGGAGCGTTACCGCAGCGGCAAGGCGCTGCTCTCCCCTGAAGCTTCGTTATGCCAAGCACAGGTGGATCAATGGCTGGGCGGCGCAGGCGTGATTTCTATGCAATGCCCGTCCGCCGCCCAAGATTCAAAAGGAGCAACACACCCCGAAGCCGCGCCGTCATTAACGCCTCACTCATCTCCAGATCAGGATGAACTGCCAAAAGGGTTGACCCCCGCAACGCTTCAATTGGTGGCGGAAGGCGTTGCAGAAAACGGCGGGGAATGGTTTTCCACGCGTGAGCTTGCAGACCGGATCGGCATCTCGCGAATCTCGACGCGCAAATATTTGGAGCATTTGCTTATGCTAAAGCAGCTTGAAGCCCGCCAGCAGTATCAAAGCTCGGGACGTCCGCTCACTCAATACCGGACTCCTCAAAAAAAATAACCCTATTGCCAAAAGGATCGCCAACCCGCAGCTCCAGCATGCCCCAAGGCATCTCCTCAAGGCCGGGCTTTGCGTATTTGTAATTTTTATTCAACAGGCGCTGCTGCAGCTCCCTTATTCCCTGCACGCCGATACGCAAGGCGGCCCCGGGAGTGCAGTCGCCATGATGCTCCGACAAGTGAAGGATGCAAGCCCCGGCGGATATCTGCAAATACAGCGGGTAACCATCTTCGAACTGATGCTCCCAATCCACCTTAAACTCCAAAAAGTCTACATAAAATGCTTTGGCAGCGTCAATATCGAAAATGCGAAGGATCGGTATCGGCGCTTGCGCTTTATACGGTTCCATTTCTATTTTGTCCCTCCTCAAACATGGTTTACATGCACTATATACATGCAATATACCATGTTTGAGTCAGGCTTGAAATGGCGATCTCCGTATCACTTTCCCATCCGATCCGGGCACTTTAAAGGAACTGCTTGATAGTATAAACCGAATGCAGCATTATACAACATAATCCGAATGCGGCATAAACCGCTCACAGCAATCAAAAGCACATCTACCTAAATGCGGCTCTCTTGCTGACAATCAAACAAACGCAAACCTGCTGTCCGGTTTATGCTTCTAATTCAACGTTTTTTCGGAGTCGTGCGTATAAGGCACAATTTCGCTAAATCTGCCCTCTTTTATTTTGAGCGCCCATTCAGGATCGGCGATTAAGGGCCGCCCGATTGCAGCCAGGTCAAATTCGTCATTATGGAGCCGCTCCATCAGTCGCTCCAGGCTATCAAATGCAGGATCGCTAGCTTCCGTGCCGCGGTTGATGAAATCGCTGTCCAGGCCGACAGAACCAACGGTAATGGTAGGTAATCCGGTCAGCTTTTTGGTCCAGCCCGCAAGATTTAGCCCAGAATCCTGGAACTCCGGCAGCCAGAACTGTCTGGTGGAGCAATGAAACACATCAACGCCCGCTGCCGCAAGCGGCTCCAGAAATGACGCAAGCTGCTTGGGCGTATCCGCAAGCCTTGCCTCGTAATTGCCCGTTTTCCACTGCGAGAAACGAAAAACAATCGGAAAATCGGAGCCTGCGGCCCGGCGACATGCCTCAACGACTTCAATGCCGAATTTCAAACGCGCCCTCAGGTCTCCGCCGTAAGCATCCTTTCTTTTGTTCGTCTTTGCCCAAAAGAACTGGTCGATCAGGTAGCCATGAGCGCCATGCAGCTCAATACCGTCAAAGCCGATTCGTTTCGCATCCCCGGCAGCTTTGCCAAACGCTTCGATAATATCGGCGATTTCGCTTTCCTTCATCGGCTCCGCAATTTTGACGCCGGCCGGAGTCAGGCCGGAGGGCCCAACGGGAATTTGCTTCGGAAACGGCTTGTCGCCCCGCTTGCGCGCCGCGCCGACATGCCAAAGCTGCGGAATGATTTTGCCGCCGGCCTCATGGACCTCGGAGACTACCTGCTCCCAGCCTTGCTGTGCCTCTTCTCCATAAAAGCGCGGAATGGCATCGTGATTAACCGCAGCGGGATGGTCAATTGCCGTCCCCTCCGTTATGATCAATCCAATTCCGCCAGCAGCTCTCCGTCTGTAATAAGCTGCAACCTCTTCACCAGGCACGCCGCCGGGCGAACATTTCCGAGTCATCGGAGCCATGGCCAAACGATTGCCAAGCTCCAGCTTGCCTGCTTTGCAGGGCTGAAACAACGTATTTAAATCCATTCTCGCACCTCCATTTGTATCGCTCGCAGCATTGCGCCATACGCCGATACCTTATGCTTTAATGGTATGCCGTGTTATGTGCCCAATGATATGACTGTAATCATATTTTTCAAAAAGCGGCTCTTCAGAAAGCGGCTAAATGATCGTTTTTTTCAATTTGAGCTCATCGGGCCGTTCATTAAGACTATCCGGTTTGTTACTTCTATCACTTCCGCGCTCCATAGCAAAAAAACAGCAGCCTGACAGGCCCAAATTTCTGCCCGCAAGACTGCCGCTTTTTTTATGCCCATGCCTGCTTGCTGCACCATTAAGCGCAATAGTTTCTCCTTATTATAGCTTGAAGCGCAATACTAGCTGCTGCAGCTGCTCCGCCAGCTTGCTCAGCTCTGTCGCGGAGCCAGCAACCTCCTGTATGGAGGCTAGCTGCTGCTCGGTTGCCGCCGAGACTGTATCCGTAATGCTTGCAGATTGCTCCGAGATGGCGCGAATATGCTCCATTTGGCGAACCGACTGAGCAATGGTATCCGTCATCTCAACAAAAGCTTTGGACACCTTCTCCAAGGTTTCGGTAGATTCCTCCACATTACCGGATATCCGGGTAAAGGAATTTTCCGACACATGCACTGCCTCCATACCCGCAGTAACCTTGTCGCGTGCAGTATCCATCTCGCTTGCAACCTCCGCCATGTCGGCATGTACATTAGCAATCAAGCCGCTGATTTGGGCGGCCGCCTCCTCCGAATTGGCCGCCAGCTTGCGAACCTCGGAAGCAACCACCGCAAAACCGCGCCCATGCTCGCCCGCTCTCGCAGCCTCAATGGAAGCATTCAAAGCAAGCAAGTTCGTTTGCCGGGCAATCCCGGTTATCACTTCCACGATTTGTCCAATTTCATTGGAGCGGCCCTCAAGCGTAACTACAACCTCGCCCAGCCGCATAACGGCTTCCTGGACCGTGTAAATTTGCCGCGTTGCCGTGTCGGCGGCTGCCGTACCCTCACGGACGGACGTTTGTGCATCCCTCATGCCGGACGAAATCTCCTTCATCCGCTGCGACAGCTGAACAATTTCCTCCGCAATGAGCTCCATATTGTGCGAGCCTTGCTGAACGCTGTCCACCTGGCGCTCGCTTCCCGATGCAAGCCCCTCTAGAGACTCGCTGACATGAGCAACCGCGCTGCTGGTTTGCTGCGCGCCAGCCGCCAGCTCTTCGGACGAAGCCGTAAGCTGTCCGGTTGTGTCCTGCACACGGTTGATCATAACCCTGAGGCTTTCGATCATCGTTCCGAAGCTGGAAGCCAGCTTTCCGATTTCATCCTTGCGGGATATCTGGATGGTCTCCGTCAAGTCGCCGCCAGCCGCTTTTTCCGCCGCCCTTTGAAGTTTTTGCATCGGACGAATAATGGAATTGACCAGCAAAATGCTCATAGGTATAAGGACGATTAAAGTCATGCATACCGTCAAAATAACAACTCTGCCAATGCTATTGGACACTTCATTGATTTCATCCATATACAAGGAGCCGCCGATTTTCCATCCTGACAGCTCATTGGTTTCAAATAGCATTTTTTTATCCCGGCCATCCAGCTGATAATCGAATATGCCGCTGTCTTTTTCAAACATTTTTTCTGTATAAACAGGATCGCCGTCTGCAGCCGCTTCCAATACAGGATGCTGAATGACCTTCCCGTAATTATCGAGCAGAACCACGTAGCCGTCTCTGCCCACCGCAATCTCTGTCATTTTACGCAGGCTTTCCATATTCAGCGAAATGCCAAGAACGCCGGATTTATCCGCAAGCTGCCTGGACATAACGATAGCAGGCTTGCCGGACGTATTAATTATGACGCTGGTCATCGCTATTTCTCCGCCAGCTTCAAGCCCTAATTTATACCAATCGCGTTTACGGGGATCATAATTGGTATCGTCCTTCGGCACGCCGCGGATCATCAGCCCGTCCTCCGTGCCTATATAAATATCCGCTACCTCGGGGTGCAGCTCCAGATATTGCTTGAAGCGTGACACGATAAGCGGGCTTTGGGGACCGTCGATCATATTTCCCGTAATCGCCTTTATGAAATAATCGGAATCTACCCTTTTTCTCAGGAGCGCATCGTTAACAATCGAATTCACAATCGACACATATTGGCTTGCACTATCCGTAATGCTTTGCTGCGTGGCCGTTTTGGAGGTTTGTATTGAAGCAATTCCTATTGCAGCCGCAGGAATTGCCACAGCACAAATCATTGCGATTATCAACTTCATTTTGACCGTCATGTTTAGTAATCTGCTCATGTTTGCATTCTCCTTTTACATTTGAGTCTTTATGTAATAGAAACCTTACTTTTTTTATCGGCATACACAATATAAAAAATGATTATATTTCATTTGGAAAATCTGACAATTGAAATACATAAAACAGAACCTTTTTAGCCAAATTATGGACAACAGCTTACTTAGTCTTATTGGAAGCTTTTAGTACAGTAATAAAAATCAAGGAGGGCGTTGCGGTGTTTTTCGGCAATCAGAGCTCCGGGAGAAAGCAACAGAAGAAAAACACAAGCCAGCACGCTCAAGCAAATCAGAGGGGCGACAGCTCGTTAGGCTCTTCTCTTAAGGACAACCTGGACAAGCTCAAAACGGATTTGCACAACAGCTCCGATCTTGAAATACGTCCCATCGGAAGCCAACTAGCTCCTGAAGTTCCCATGACAGCCGTCTACATCGGCGAGCTTACGGACGAAACAACTCTGAACGAATACATTTTGCGCCCCCTGATGTCCACCATTTTGCGAACGGAGGCGCGAAACGAAAAGCTTGTCCACATCATTTTGGAGCGCGTGGTTGAAGTTGGCTCGGCATATGTTACAACGGATATCGACGAATGCATACAGCGGCTGCTGGATGGCTACTGCCTCCTGCTTGTTCAAGGCGCGGCTTGCGGCCTGCTGATCCATATCAGCAATATGGAGGGCCGCCAGGTCAGCGAGCCTACTGCGGAAACGGTGCTGAGGGGTCCGCAGCAAAGCTTCAACGAAAATATCGGCACCAATATCAACCTGGTCAGGCAAATTATCCGCTCGCCCAGCCTGCATATCGATACTCTGGAGGTAGGCAGCGAGACGCGCACTCAGGTGGCCCTTCTTTACCTGGATGACGTTGCCGATCCCGAAATTGTAAATACAATCAGGAGCCGGATCGAAGCGTTGCAGATAAGCAGCGTGCTGGAGAGCGGATATATCGAATCGCTCATCCAGGATCGGATCTACACCCCCTTTCCAACAATGAAAAACACAGAACGCCCGGATGCCATCGCCGGCGGTATTCTGGAAGGCCAAATCGCAATTATGGTAGACGGTTCGCCTTTTGTGCTGTTGGCTCCAGTGACCCTGTTTCAGCTGTTTCATACGCCAGAAGACTATTACAACCGTTTCGACATTGCCTCCTTTTTGCGGCTGATTCGGTTTACCGCCTTCTTTATATCCATGACGCTGCCTGCTTTATATATCGCCGTTACCACCTTCCATCAGGAAATGCTGCCCACAACGCTGCTCATTACGCTTGCCGCCCAGCGGGAAGGCATTCCTTTTCCGGGGCTGGTCGAAGCGCTCCTAATGGAGCTGACCTTCGAGGTACTGCGGGAAGCAGGTGTCCGAATGCCTCGCGCAATCGGACCCGCCATTTCCATTGTTGGAGCGCTGGTGCTGGGACAAGCCGCCGTGGATGCCGGTATTGTATCCGCCGGTATGGTTATGGTTGTATCCTTTACCGCAATCTGCAACTTTGTCATTCCCCAATTGAATGTCGCTATCTCGGCCCGGCTAATCCGGTTTACGTTTATGCTTCTGGCAGGAGTTTTTGGTTTTATAGGGATTGTATCCGGTATTATTACCGTGCTGATCCATCTGGCGGGGCTGGAATCGTTTGGCATGCCCTATATGTCCCCTATCGCCCCCTTTGACTGGTCCAAGATGAAGGACAACTTCATCCGCGCGCCGATGAAATATCTTGTTAAGCAGAAAGCCGGAAATGTGATTAAACAGAGAAGCAAACAGGAATAAACCGATACGGAGCACAAGGGAGGGGTTTGTATGAAAAAACGGCTGTTGACACTGCTGTGTTCTCTCGTCATGATGCTGCCCCTTGCCGGCTGCTGGAACCGGGTGGAAATGAATGAAATCGGCATCGTCACCGCAACGGCCTTGGACTGGGACAACGGCAAGTGGGTGGTCTCCTATCAGCTCGTTATTCCACAAGCGATTTCCTCCCAGAGCGGCGGTTCGTCCAGAGGGGATGCTCCCGTCAACGTGTTTTCAACCGAAGGCACGAGCATGCGCAAGGCAATCGGCGATGCGAGCCGGGAGATGTCGCGCAAGCTTTATTTTGCCCATAACCAGATCATTGTTTTAAGCGAGGCGGCCGCCAAAAAGGGCATTTCTACCATTCTCGAGATTTATATGCGAAATACGGAAGCGCGCGAGACGGTTTCCATGTTTATCGCCAAGGGCAAAGCCCGCACACTCATCGAGCAATTGCTTCCCATCGAAAAAATTCCGGGCACCGCCATCAAACAGCTTGTTAAAAATGAGGCTAATAGCAATTCGCTTTATCCCGATATGACCATATACCGGATTTTGCAGGATTTGCTGGGGCCCGGCCAGTCCACGGGCATTCCCCAGCTTATGATTGCTGGCTCCAGGCAAGCGCTCAATTCTTTGGATTCACTCAAAACAACTGCAACTGATGCCAAAATTAAATTTGGCGATCTGGCGGTCCTGTCAGGCGACAAGCTGAAAGGATGGCTCAGCCAGGAGGAGGCTGCCGGCGTCATGTGGCTTTCCAACCAAATAAAGCGAGTCACTATACCGTTTAATTGCTCCGGGAACAGCGAAGCTCCCAAATCCTCCTCGGTCATCGTTGCAAAAGCTGACGCTGAACGAAAGCCGGAGCTGCTGCCAGATGGCCGGATCAAGATGCATCTTCATGTCAAAGCGGAGGGGACGCTGCTGGAATATACGTGTGCCGATAATTTGGAGGATCCAAAAAGTCTGAAGCAGGCAGAGGAGCGTATTGCCGAAGAGATCAAAGGCGAAATGATGAAGAGCTGGAAGGCTATAAGCCGCCTGGAAACGGATATCGTTGGTTTTGGAACCTTAATAAATCGCACCTATCCACAACAATGGAAGGAGCTAAAGCAGGACTGGAACACCAGTTTTGCCGCAATAGAGCCTGAAATCGATGTTCATTTCAAGCTTGTCCGCATTGGCTTCAGCAATCAAAACTTTAAAAGTATTCAGAAGAAAGCCCGAAGCTAAGCAGCAGAGATCAGATATTCAGTGGGACCGGCAGCTACAGTTTAAGGAGGCGAGTGTGCCATGATGAAGGTTAAAGCTCAAATCGGCAAGTTCCAGCTTGCCATCATGATTTTGCTGTTTCTTATTGGAAACACTCCGCTTCTGAAGCCGCCGGAACAGCTCAAACAGGATAGCTGGATTGCCTTGTTGATCGGCGCTGCATTAGGCTCTCTTTATTTATGGATGCTGCTGGTCATTCAACGCCGTTCGCCGGATTCCGATTTGGCTGAGCTGTACCAGCAGCTTTTTGGCAAATGGCTTGGCTTTGCCCTTGTTTTTCCTCAAGGTCTCTTTTTTGCATACGAGGCCTCTCGCAACATAAGAGATTTCAGCGACCTGACGGCTATGACTATTCTTAGCCGTACTCCTGAATGGAGCATCAAGCTGTTGATGGTTATGCTTTCGCTATACGCGGTTTGGGGCGGTACACGGGTTTTGTTCCGCTTGGCGGAGCTGCTGTTTCCAATTGTTGTGCTCGGCTATCTGCTCATTATCGTTTTGCTTATTCAGGCGGGCTTGCCTGACTTTCATCGTTTGCAGCCTATTATGAGTGATGGTATTGGTCCCATTCTCAAGGTTGTTTTTCCGGATTTCACAGCCTTCCCCTTCGCCCAAATCATGACGATGCTCGTCTTCTGGAAATATGTTAAACCTTCTGCCGCAATAGGCAAAATAACGTACAGAGCCTATACCATGACCGCGCTGTTTTCCGTTTTTATGAATATGCTGGTTATGTCTGTATTGGGTCCGGGCTTAAATGAATACAGCACGATTCCGTTTCTTCAAGCTGTCCAATTAATCCAGCTTGCGAATTTTCTGGAGCGCCTTGACGTTGTCGTTACGGTATTAATTATTATTGGACTATTCATAAAGCTGTCTCTCCTCTTTATGGCTGCGGCGCTGACCCTCAGTTCATTGCTAAAAATCCCCTACCGGGCATGTGCGGTCGTGCTTGCGCCAATCATTTATGGCGTTTGTTTTCTGGAACCAAACCATTCCGTTCATCAATGGATCGGCTTTTATGTCGTAATCAAATACATCACACCGATACAGATGCTCTTAATGACGGTTGCATTCCTCGTCGGATTTTTCCGTAAAGGAAAAAAAAGCCGCGCAGCGAGTTGAAACCAACTCTATTACATTTGAGGCTATTCTGCTATAATAGCTAAAGCTTCTACATAGGTGACATAAGGAATGCATAAGGAGGATTTCGGCATGATTGCTGCCATATTTACGGCTTTGGTTGCCATTGAGCATGTGTATATTTTAATTCTGGAGATGTTTCTCTGGACGAAACCTAGAGGAAGAAAAGCATTTGGCCTTACGCCCGAGCAAGCCGAAGCCACGAAGTCGATGGCCGGAAATCAAGGTCTGTACAACGGCTTCCTGGCTGCCGGCCTTCTGTGGGCCCTCATTCATCCCAACGAGGTCTTTGGCCACCAGCTGCAATTGTTTTTCCTGGGCTGCGTGCTGGTCGCTGCTTTATATGGCGGCTTGACGACCAAACGGTCTATTCTGGTTATGCAGGGTCTTCCCGCTCTCATCGCGCTGGCGCTGACCCTGCTCAACGTTTAAAAAAATCCCGTGTACTGCATTCCAGCAGTCCACGGGATTTTTTCTCTTTTGACCTCTACAAATCCGTGTTCAACCTTTAAAGCCATCTGTCCAGCACGCCCGAGAGCGTAACTATGCCAAACACTCCGATAATCGCTCCGGAAGCAATATTAATGATCTGCAATCCTTTTGTATTCAGCTTGTTTCTAAACAAGCCCACGCCCAAGCATAGCAGCATCCACCACATTGCCGAACCGGCAAATACCCCCAAAATCAGCGTCAAGGCTGATCCCGCATGATGCTGCGTAAGCCCCATTGCCGCAAAAATGCCCATAAACGCCAGTATAGTAACCGGATTGGCAAGGGTAAGCACAAATACCGATGCGTACGCTCCCAGCAAATGCTTGCCGTTGCTTTGAGGAGGGGCATCCGCCGCCTTGGACAATGCGGTGCGGACTCCCATATAACAAAGGAACATGCCCCCGATCAATTGAATCCAAAGCCGGTTTCCAGTCAAAAAAGACGTGACCATATTTAAACCGAAGCCTGCGATTAGACCATACAGGGCATCCGCGCTGGCGGCTCCCAAACCCGAGACCAGCCCGTACAGTCTGCCCTGCGCAAGCGTTCTTCGTATGCACAAGATCCCAATTGGACCCACGGGGGCCGCAATTGAAATTCCGATAATCAATCCTTTAACCAATAAAATAGCATTCATGTTGTTGTATCCCTTTCCCGGTTATGCCAATCGCCTTCTCTACTTATACTATGAAATGGACGAGTATGCAAAGTGATTTCACCCTGCTGTCCATTTTTTACGGTTCGGTACCTTGTATTGCAAAGTACTGTGTGATAACATAGCCTTCAGAAGGAGCGATAACATGGATATGCCGGATTGGACCGCCCAGGTCAGAAGAGGAATTTTGGAATACTGCATTTTGTCGCTTATTAGCGCCAGGCCTTGTTATGGCTACGAGCTGATAACCTTGCTGAACCGATGGGAAACTCTTGCCGTTACGGAGGGCACGTTGTATCCGCTGCTGCGCCGTCTGGTAAAGGAAAAGCATCTGGATTCCTTTTGGCAGGAATCGGATGCCGGCCCGCCCCGCAAATATTACAGCTTGACCGACAGCGGAAAGCTGCTGCTCGGCGCTATGGCTCTGGAATGGAAAAAAATATCGTCTGCGGTAAGCGAAATCGAAAAAGCTGGAAAGGAAGATGACGAATGAGTCCGCTGGGAAAAGCCTATTTGGACAAATTGAACGCATGTCTGCACAGACTGCCGGAGGAAGAGCGGCTTGATGCCGTTCGGGAAATTGAAAGCCACATTACGGAAGGGATATTGGGGGGGCAGCCCGAAGCGGCCATTCTTGCCCGGCTTGGCGACCCTCGCAAGCTGGCGAAGGCCTATCGCAGCGAATATCTTTCGCAAAATATTTCAATATCATACAAGCATACCTTTGGCCTTATCGGTTTTTATTGTACAACCGGCTTGTTAAGCGTAATGGTTGTCCCTGTGCTGGCTACGATCGCTTATGGCTTTGGCTTCTGCGCCGTTTTGATTTTACTGGCCAGTTTTATTCGCACGTTTGGCGTAACCTGGATCAACATGAATATCGGCAGCTACGTTGTGCCCACTCCATTAAGCATGTTATATGGAATCGTTGTTGGCGGAATCGTTGGTGGAATTGCGTTTGTCTGCTGGAAAGCGCTGAAACGCTATCTCTCCTACGTTTCGGTACGCCATAAACGTATTCTGGATTCCGAAATTCGTTCCTAATTCATTGATAAGGAGCTGTGTATAGGTGTTGCAGCAGATTGAAATTCATCAAAAACCGGAGCTGAAGCTCGCGTGCCTTGCCATTCGCGCCAGCTTGAACGACGATATAGAGCAAGGACTGGTTAAAACCCTGCGCGAGACGTTTGCTTCCCGCAGAAATGAAATTTCTGCGGCAATCGGTGAAAGCATATATCTGGTTCAGGCATACGACGATTGTCAATGGACGCCGGACACCCCCTTTCTTCATCTGGTTGGCATCGAGGTTTCAGACTTTACCGGGCTGCCCGAAGGAATGACGGCCCATTGCATACCCGCAGGCAGCTTTATTGAATTCCGGCATCAAGGACCCGAAGAGGACATTGACGCCACCTACGACGCTATTAACGAATGGCTGGAGACAAACGGATATGACGAGCCCAGAGCCTTCGATTATGAGGAATGGGATCCCAGCCTTATGAATAACTCCTCCCCTCCTATTATTCCCATATACATTCCGGTAAAATAGAGAAGAACAAAAACAACCTGGGGCGTGTTTTGCATGCACGCCCTCACATACGGGAGAATCGGAGGAGTATCATGAGTCAATCATTAATCGGCGTCCCGCTGGAAGGCTTTGCAGAGTTTAGCCGGAAGGTAGCGGCGGAAGGCGCCGTCCTTCTCAGAAATGAAAACGCAGCGCTGCCGCTAGTGAGCAGCGACAACATTGCGATTTTCGGCAGAACGCAAATCAACTATTACAGAAGCGGCACCGGCTCCGGGGGAAGCGTTAACGTAACGCATACAACCAACCTGCTGGACGGCCTGCGGAGTAAAGCCGGTATTTCGATAAATGAGGAGCTTGCGGCCGTCTACGAAAAATGGATTGGGGAAAATCCGTTTGACAACGGAGGCGGCGGCTGGGCTTCGGAGCCTTGGCATCAGAAGGAAATGCCGATCAGCGACGAGCTGGCTGCTGCTGCAAGACAAACCTCAAACAAAGCTATCGTAGTTATAGGCCGTACGGCTGGCGAGGATCAGGACAACGCCAATGCACCCGGTAGCTATTTGCTGACGCCGGAAGAGCTGGACATGCTGAAAAAGGTAACCTCGCATTTTGACCAGGTCATCGTATTGCTGAATGTATCCAACATTATCGACATGAGCTGGCTTGACGACAGCGCCTATGTGCACCCTATCGCCTCCGTAGTTTACGCCTGGCAAGGCGGCATGGAGGGCGGCAACGCCATTGCCGACGTATTGTCCGGAGAAGTGACGCCAAGCGGGAAGCTGACGGACACCATTGCATACTCCATTGACGATTACCCCTCCACGCGCAATTACGGACAAGAGCATGAAAGCCTCTATCAGGAGGATATTTATGTCGGCTACCGCTATTTCGAAACCTTCTGTCCTGAAAAAGTGCAATTCCCGTTTGGCTTTGGCTTGTCCTACTCCTCCTTCAGCTTCCAGCCGGAGGCTGCAGCGGTCATTTCCAAGGGCGGCGAAGAATACATCCAATTGAGGGTTTCCGTATCCAATACGGGCAGCCAATACGCCGGCAAAGAGGTTATCCAGGTTTATGCAGAGGCTCCTCAAGGCGCGCTTGGACAGCCGGTCAGGTCACTGGCAGCGTTTGCGAAAACCGGCCTTCTGCAGCCGGGAGATTCCGAAACGCTGACCCTTTCCTTCTCCGTAAACGCTCTTGCGTCCTATGACGATAGCGGAGCTACGGGCCATGCCCACGCATATGTGCTGGAGCCCGGCGTCTATCGCTTCTTTGCCGGAACCAGCGTGCGGAACACGACTGCTATCGTTCTGGACGGCAAGGAAGGTTATACGGTGGACAAGCTGCGTGTCGTCAAGCAACTGCAGGAAGCAATGGCGCCTGTGCAGCCGTTCTCGCGCATGAAGCCGGGCACTCGTAAGGCGGACGGAACCTATGAACTGGAATACGTCCCCGTTCCGCAGCGCTCGGTGTCTCTGCAAGACCGCATTCAGAGTCATATGCCGCCGGAGCTTGGAGATACCGGTAATCTTGGCTACAAGCTGAAGGATGTTCAGGGGGGCAAGGTTTCGCTGGAAGCTTTTGTAGCCCAGCTATCCAATCACGATCTTGCCGCTCTGGTGCGCGGCGAAGGCATGAGTAGCCCGCTCGTTACGCCGGGAACGGCATCCGCCTTTGGCGGCGTCAGCGACAGCTTGCTCGGCTATGGCATTCCCGTTGGCTGCACCTCCGACGGTCCTTCCGGCATTCGAATGGACTGCGGCGCCAAGGCAACCCAGGTTCCTATCGGCACGCTGCTGGCGGCATCCTGGGATGTCGGACTGGTCGAGGAGCTGTATGTGCTTGAAGGTCAAGAGCTGGTCCGCAACGAAATCGATACGCTGCTGGGGCCGGGCCTAAACATTCGCCGCAGTCCGCTGAATGGACGGAACTTTGAATATTTTTCGGAGGACCCGCTTGTGACGGGCCTGTTCGCAGCCGCCTGCACAAAGGGCATCGCCAAAGGCGGCTCCCATGCCACCCTTAAGCATTTTGCCTGCAACAATCAGGAAAAATACCGTTCCAAGGTCAACGCCGTCGTTTCAGAGCGCGCGCTGCGCGAAATTTATCTTAAAGGCTTTGAAATCGCGGTTAAGGATGGCGTGGCAACCTCCATCATGACCTCGTACAATCCCATCAACGGACATTGGGCGGCGTCCAATTATGATCTGAACACGACTATTCTACGCGGAGAATGGGGCTTCACCGGTATCGTCATGACGGACTGGTGGGCCGTCATGAACCATGTAACGGAAGGCGGCGAGCCAGACCGCAAATATACAAACTGGATGGTTCGCGCCCAAAATGATTTGTACATGGTTGTGCCTAACTACGGCGCGGAGATCAACGCTTGGGAGGACAATACGTTAGAGTCGCTGACAAATGGCACGCTGACGCGCGGCGAGCTTCAACGGTCCGCTCTCAACATTTTGCGCTTCCTGCTGAATGCGCCGGTGTCATCCAGAAATCAAGTTATTGAAGAAACCGTAGCTGCCATTTCCGCAAGCGCGGCGCTGGAGCCTGCTCCCCAGGCCATTGCGATAAACCCTGAGTCCCCGGTAGCTATTGGGGAAAACGAATCCGCCCTTTTCCGTGTTGAACACCCGGGCCAATATCGGATCGTAGTAAGCCTGGTTGCGGAAGGCACGGAGCTGGCCCAAAGCGCAAGCAACCTCCTTCTTAACGGCAAGGTGGCGGCTACAGTGCAAAGCAACGGCACAGATGGCAAGCAGGTCCTGCAGCGTCTGGCAAAAGTGGAGCTTGAGCGCGGCCTCTACGAGCTGACGCTGGAGCATACAAAACCCGGCTTGCAGCTGCAGTGGGCTGAATTCAAACTGATCGGCCAATAAGCTGCCTCCAGCAGGGGCGCAGATAGTGCAGGTTGTGTGACTTATATTCCAGATCAAGGCGCAATACTTTCATCAAATAAGGGAGCGATGCTTCCTTAGCCTCTAGGCTTTTTAAGCCTGTAACAGGCGGCGTTCGGCATTTCATGCCGGGCGCTGCCTGTTTTTTTTGTTTAGGGCGTGCCTGAAAATGTGCTTGAGTTCATCTTGCCCCCCCCCTTTTTCGCCCCCTGCTGCGTACGTTTCGCTTGATACGATTTAAGTCAGTTATTTTTTTGAATCTAGGTAAATTCAACTTGACTTCATGTATAGTTTATTTTACATTATGTATAGCAAACCTTACTCAAACGATATGGGAGGCGTTCCGCTTGTCCTTTCAGGAGAAAAAAACGATCTTTTATTTGTTCAGTACCTTTCTGATCTTCGGTTCGTATTGTCTGTACGTTTTTCAAGCCGCGCCATTTGGCGCGCTTGTCCAGGAGGAGCCTTTCCGCTTCTGGGGTCTTTTCGTCGTAGTGCTCATTCCGCTTACCATTGCTGCGAAGATTATTCTGCATATTATTTTCTCCATCATTAACCGGATGGCAACAAACGAAGACGAACCCTCGTTCGCCGACGAGCTCGACAAGCTGATCAGCCTGAAATCTACCCGGGTGACTCACATCACGTTTAGCTTGGGAAGTGTATTGGCCATGGGCACTCTTGCGCTCGGCATGACGCCAAACACGATGTTTGTTATCTTTGTCGGCTTCGCCTTCCTTTCAGAGGTCGCCGGGTATATCGCTCAATTGTATTATTATCGCAGGGGAGTTTAACATGGGTAAAAGTGTAATTGGCAATCACGTGCGCAAGCTTCGCTTCAACCATGACGAAATGACGCAGCAGCAGCTCGCGGATTTGGCGGGCGTCACGCGCCAAACCATCGTCACCATTGAAAAAGGCAATTATTCGCCTTCGCTGGAGCTCGCCTTCCGTATCGCCCGCGCATTCGGCGTTCCGCTAGAGGAAGTTTTTTATTTTGAGGAGGAATGAGAATGAAAGCGATCATTTGCACCGGATACGGGTCTCCTAGCGTCCTGCGGATGCAAAACGTTGAAAAGCCGGAGCCGAGGTTTGACGAAGTTCGCATTCAACTTGCGGCCTCTACTGTAGGTCCGGCGCATTGCGCCTTCCGCAAGGGCGATCCCTTTATCGTAAGACTAATCTACGGCCTGAAAAAGCCCCGGCAGCCCATTCTGGGCACGGAGCTTGCGGGGATCGTCGATGCAGTCGGCCGCGACGTTAAGCAGTTTCGCGTCGGGGATCGCGTATTCGGTATTAGCGCGGCTACCTCAGGCGCTCATGCCGAATTCAAATGTCTGCCGGAGACCAGGCCGCTTGCGATAATGCCGGATGGCATGACGTTTGCGGAGGCCGCGGCTATCTGCGACGGCACTCCTACGGCGCTGACCTTTCTTCGGGACAAGGCCAGGCTGAAGCCGGGTCAGAGGGTACTGATCAACGGCGCCTCAGGAGCAGTCGGACTGTCGGCCGTACAGCTCGCCAAGGCATTTGGCGCGGAAGTCGTCGGTGTATGCAGCAAAGCAAACGCCGGGCTGGTGCTGGCCAACGGCGCGGATGCTGTCATCGATTACGCAAAGGAAGATTTTACGCGGAATGGGAATACGTACGACGTAATCTTCGACGCCGTCGGCAAGCGGACCTACCGGGATTGCAAGGCGTCTCTCTCTGCCAGAGGCATCTACCTCTCCACCGTCCCGTCCTTGTCCATCCTGCTCGCCGTCCTCCTCTCCTCCTTATCGCGAGGCCGCAAAGCCATGTTTGCAACAGCCGGCCTCATGCAGACCAAAGCTAATCTTCATTATATAATCGGGCTCTACAACACCGGGAAGCTCCGCGCGAACATCGACCGCGAATACCTACTGGAGCAAGTCCCGGAGGCGCATGCCTACGTGGACACAGAACGTAAAAAAGGGAACGTGGTTGTTACCTTTTAGATGAAACGTTATCTGACTTGCCCTATTTTAACAAATGAAATGGAGGAGCTTTTATGTGGGAACGAAAAAAGTTAAAAGCACAGGCCAAGGATGTGCTCCGCTTTTCTTACTGGCAAGCATTTTTGGTTAGTTTTGTCCTGTCGTTGATAAGCGGCGGGGGCGGAGGAAGCGGCGTGAATTTTTCGCTCAATCTCCCTTCCGGGACCACGGATTCAGGTGCTTCGATCTTTGCGCCATCGGAGTGGGACTTGGAATTATGGATTCCTTTTATTGTAATAGGGATATTTATTTTCGCTGTTGTGCTGTTGTTTTCCATCGCCTTCCGGATTTTCCTTGGCGCTCCCCTTGAGGTTGGCGCCTTCCGCTTCTTCAAGCGTTCAGCCGAGGACATCATTAATCTGGGTGATATGGGCTTTTCGTTTGTGCCCGGCCGTTATTTCAATGTCGTAAAGGCTATGCTTTGGAGAGACCTGCTGACCTTTTTATGGTTTTTGCTATTGATCGTACCAGGCATCATAAAAAGCTTCGCCTACAGCATGGTTCCATTTATATTGGCCGACAATCCAGGTATCGGCTACAAACGGGCTCTGGAGTTAAGCAATGACATGACAAGGGGACACAAGCTTCGAATGTTTGTGCTTGCATTGAGCTTTTTGGGATGGATTTTTCTGGGCATACTGGCATTGGGCATCGGGGTTTTGTTTGTTCTGCCCTACATCAACGCGACAAACGTGCAGCTTTACCGGACCCTTCGCCAGAGCGCAGTCGAAAAAGGGTTGACTACACGCGAAGAGCTGAACCTGGATTATCCCATCCAGTAAAAACAATCATGAAAGGATGAACCTCCATTACGCTAACCTCTCTGCTGCCGGAGCTGGCTGCCCATGAAACGGGCAGCTGTCTTGTTACTCGGGGCCAAACTACTTTATTAACCTATTACAGGGAAGAGCATATGGCGGACTCCTTGGCCAAAATCAACTCCTGCACCAAAAGCATCCTGTCCGCCTTGATCTGCATCGCAATTGACCGGGAGATTCTTCCCCATTGGGATACGCCTATATCCGCTTTTTTTCCCGTTTTGCTGCAGTCCTCGGATCAAAGAAAACGTGAAATTACAATCGCCCATCTCTTGACGATGTCGGCCGGCTTCCGGTGGAATGAATTCGGGGGCTTAAACTCCTTTCCCGTCATGACGAAGCAGCCGGATTGGATCCGGCATGTGCTGGAGCTGCCAATGGCGGACTCTCCCGGTGAAGTCATGGTATACAATTCCGGCTGCTCTCAGCTGTTGTCAGCCATTCTCCGGCAAGCGTCGGGACTGTCAACGGCAAAGTTTGCCGAACGTTATCTGTTCGGCCCGCTCGGCATCCAAAACTACAGTTGGGAAACTGATCCCGGCGGAAACCATACCGGAGGGTTTGGCTTAAAGCTAACTCCTGCTGATATGTTGAAATTCGGACAGCTTTTCCTGGCGCAAGGCAATTGGGACGGGCAAAACCTGCTTTCCCGCGAAATTGTACATCAGGCGCTCAAGCCCGCATTAACGGCTTCCGCTCCGGTAAAGGCGGAATACGGCTGGCATTGGTGGATTTCCGAAATAAACGGGGAAACAGGAGCAGGTACACACGCTAGTTTGCCTTATTTCTATGCTTTGGGCTTTGGCGGGCAATACATCGCTGTTGTCCCCGACCTTGAAGTGACTGCTGTCGTTACCTTCGACAAAATCAAGCGCCGCAGCCAGCAGGTTCATATTTTCCGGACCTTGATCGCCCCGCTGCTGCTGCGCACGCTATAGCCTTATTTTGTTTTCCTCTGTTCATGAAATGATGAACAGTACAAAAACGCCAGGGTCGTTAAACCCCGGCGTTTTTTTGCGGCTTTGGCTGCATTCGCTTTTTTCCCTGCAATATACTTTTTGTCTCTGTAGCCAATACTACTGTATTTCTTACGGCTGCTTTTATTTGTAAATAGCTATGCATGTAGCTTAATGCGCGCTGGCGTATTCCGCGGACTGAACGCCCGCCTGACGCCCGAAAATAATGATTTCCGCAACGGAGTTGCCGCCAATCCGGTTTTGCCCGTGCAGTCCTCCTGTTACTTCGCCCGCTGCGTATAGCCCTGGAATGGCTTTGCCATCCTTATTCAACACTTCGGTGTTAGTGTTGATTTTGACACCGCCCATTGTGTAATGGATGCCTGGTGCAATTTTGATGGCGTAATAAGGAGCTGCCGACAAATCGTTGTCGATGCCGGTTGTTCTGCCAAACTCCCCGTCTTTTTTATCCTTAACCGCATTGTTCCAAGTCTCCAGCGTATTCTTTAGCTGGTCCGCAGGAACATTGATTTTTTCGGCCAAAGCTTCGATTGTTTCGCCTTCAACGACAAAGCCCATTTTTTCGTATTGCTGAATAGCCTTTACGCGGGATTTAACTCCTGAATCAAAAACAAGAATCGCCGCTTTTTCCGGCAAGGTGTTAATGGAAGCCGTCACCTTGTCCCGAGTGTCCAGCTCGTTGCCAAAACGCTTGCCCTCGGCGGATACCATAATGGCTCCTTCGCCGCGAACGGCCTCTCCGATCAAATACGATTTATCCTGTTGAACGGTAGGGTGAACCTGAATCTGATCCATGTCAACGGTTGTTCCGCCCAGCTTTTCAATCATCGAAATGCCGTCGCCGGTGCTGCCTACCTGGTTTGTTGTAACATATCCCTCCAGGTCCGGCCTTACTTTTTTAATCAAGTCCATGTTGGAGCCGAATCCGCCAGTCGTTACAACCACTGCTTTTGCCGTAATTGTTTTTTCGTCCTGCTGGTTGAATACAACCTTGACGCCCGTTGCTGCGCCGTCTTTCTCCGTAATTTCTTTTACATCGGCATTAACAAACAACGAGATGCCCTGCTCATGAATGTTTTTGACCAGCCCGTTCACCAAATATTGGCCGACTGCGGAGCCATCCTCAGGACGATGGGTACGCTTCTGGCTCATGCCGCCGGTAATGGTAAGATTGTTCAAACGAATGCCGATGGAATCCAGCCAGTCAATGGCATCTGCGGAATGATCCACAAAATAACGAAGCATTTCCTGATCGTTGGTGCTGCGCCCGCCCTTGAGCGTTTCTTCGTAGAACAAATCGTTGCTGTCTTGTATTCCTTGCTCCTTCTGGAACTTGGTTTGAGACGCGTTCATACCGGAGGAGGATTTGGTCGTATTTCCTCCAGCCACCGGCATTTTTTCGAAAATGACCGGGTTCATGCCTTTAGCCTTGGCCTCCAGAGCAGCCGACATGCCGGCTCCCCCAGCGCCTATAATGATAATGTCATAACTGTCCTTCAACTGGTCCAGAGGAGTGTAGCTTAGCTCGGAAGCGCCGGAAACTGCTTCCACCTCTTCCTTCGCGCCGTTTTCCTTGTTGCCTGCCGTATTGGCAGAGTTGCCGCTTTCGCTGCTTGCGCTTGGGCTGCTGCCTGGATTTTCGGTATTTTTACCATTGTTGCCCCCGCCGCTGCCGCAGCCTGCAATCACCAGCATGATCGACAGAATAAAAATAAGAGCCGCCGTTGCTTGTTTTTTCATTTTAAACCGTGCCCCCTAATTGTGCATATTTTCACAATTATAATAATGCTAAGGGGCTGCCATTGGAAGCTTTCGTAAGTAATAAACATTATGTAAATAAAGTAACCACGACAAAGCACGACAAAAAAGGAGGCTAGCGGGTTATGGCAAATAAGCTCCTGCCACTGCAACCCGCAGTCCTCCCGGCATTTCCTTATATTTCACATCAATTTCATTGCCTGGCTGATATAAAGGAACGTTCGCGACGTGAATCGCCGTTCTGACCGCAACCCTCTCCGTTGAGCCATAAGGCAAGGAAACGTCCAGCTCCAAAATGACAACGGGCTGATCGTCAAGCTGCACATTGGTTGGCGTAATCGACATCACCATTGCGCGCGCGGATATTCCATCCTCCAACAGCGCCTTATCCTCTGCTCGTTCCACCCGTCCCGATTGCTTCAGCGACCGCACGACCAGCGGCAGTGTAATAAACAGAAAACTCGCTAGGACAAACACGGCAATGGTTATTTCAATCCACGGAGTTCCCATGTATTAACCGCCTCCTCTGTTTTTACTGTCATGATGTATTACCCATTCATGTAGCACTTGAAACAGAGGCTTCCGATTCGGAATGTATTGGTCAGGCTTGGTTACGCGGTTTAACGCTTCGCTGGCTTGGGTTCTTTGCTAATCCTGCTTCTGCGGTGCTTGCAATGCATTGTAGTGCTTTGCAGCGCTTTTTAATGCTTCAGGCTACACTAACCCTGCTTTCCACTGCATTAAAAACTCCATTTCGCCGCCGGTTTCCTCGTTAGCGAGTTCTTCCACTACAGAAAACCCATTGCGCTTATAAAACGACACCGCTTTTTCATTCTTGATATAGACCTTCAAAGTAAGGCTTGTAGCCTGTTGCTTGCTATGCTCCAGCAAGGATGAGCCTATCCCCCCGGAACGGCGGGTCGCATCCACGAACAAACCGGCTACATAATCATCCATCAAGCCAATAAAGCCCGCTATTTCGCCTTCCGCCTCATAAACCCAAACCTCCGCCTGCGGCAGCAGTTCCTTTACAAGAGGAGCATTTTGTTCCCAAAAGGCAGCTTCAATAAATGGATGAGCCTCTTTATTGGCATTCAGCCATATTGTCATAACGCGATCCAAATCTTCAGGCAATAATTTTCTAATCATGGTCATACTCCTTCTGCTATTTATATTGAAGAAAAGTTTAAGCGATGTTCGCTGTAAAAGAAAGATCACCTTCCAGTCACGCCTCGGTTTCTGTTATTCTAGGAATACGCTTAAGACATGAAAGGAATCTGCACATGCCCCCTATAGGTAAAAATATACTTTTGCTGGATCGAAGCAGCGATTTAAGCCAGGCTGATCCGCTTTACGCATTTGCTATGGACGAGCTGTTATGCCGAAGCGCAGGCAACGGCGGACCTGCGGTTTGCCATATATGGAGACAACCCCGCGCCTTTATTCTGGGTTCCCGCGACAACCGGATGCCTTATGCCGATACGGCCAAGCAGTGGCTGCAAGCAAACGGATGGCCCGTCATGGTCCGTAATTCCGGCGGCGCAGCGGTTCCGCTGGATGGCGGAGTCGTGAATCTGTCGCTCATTTTGCCCAAAAATGAATCTTCGGAAGCCGGCTACAAAAGGGACTTCGAAACGATGTACCGTCTGATTGCCCAGTCGCTGCAGCATACAAACAAAGCCGTGGAAAAGGGAGAAGTCCAGGGTGCGTATTGCCCCGGCGATTTTGATCTGAGCATTGGCGGATACAAGTTTTGCGGCATCGCGCAGCGCAGACAGGTGCATGGCACCATCGTACAGGCATTTGTTGTTGCCGAAGGATCGGGTCGCGAACGTGCGGAATTTGTCCGCTCCTTCTATGATATCGCATCCGGTAACGATAATAGCCTAGGCCACCCCATCGTAACCGGAGAAAGCACGGCCAGCCTTGAAGAGCTGACGGAGCTCGGTCCTCGAGCCGCGGCATCCTTTGTACAAGCCGTCAAAGACGTCATTCGGCAAACCCAGACAACCGAAGGGCTGCGGGAAGCCTCTGCCAGATTGCGCATGCCGTCCTCTGAGGACTTGCAGGGAATGATATCAAAGCTTCGCGCCCGGTACAATTAATTAGCTGCGGGCCCCTCTATTTAACGCGGAATGTCCGCGTGCTGTATTTTCGGACGGCAAGTATGGCTACGAGGGCGTACACCAGTGCCAGCCCGCTCCATACGCAAGCAAATGTAATCACCGTTGGCTTGAGAGCCAGACTAAGTCCGCCCGCTACGGATACAGAAATGTTGATGATGTGATAAGCCGGGTTTTTGACATTGAGCTCTGTGGAGTAGGGCTGAAAGATGTAATACAGAAATAAATGGTGAACCGAAAAAAATACCGATAGCGCCACCAGACCCACCCAAAGCATGGTCAGCTCTAAGCTCCCTTCCCCGCCTCTGGCTAGTGAGATGAGCGTTAGCGCAAAAGCAACCGCCGCCGCAATAAGCGCATTTAGCCAAATGACGGTCAAAAGCCGAATACTGAAATGCTTAGGAGCCGCTTTGCGGTAAAAGCTGTACCGTAACAAATGAATATCGCAGTTGTAAAAAAGTGATCGGCAAACCTTTTCGCCAACAGTCAAAAAGTACATAACAAGCACAAGCGCGGAAACGATGATATCAAAATTCCACGGCAAGGCTTCCAAACGTTCCTTGCCCGTCAACGAAAACAATAACACGGCAACGCCAATCGCCACGAATACGGCTACACGCTTCAGCACGGGCTTCCGAATCTGGCTGCCATGACGAGCCATAAAAATAGCGTTTAAATAAGCATATCCACGTTTTCCGGCAACCTTGCTCCCCAGAACTGCGGCCTCCGTATAATCGCTTTCTTTTACCTGGACGCTGGTTTTCTGAGTTTCAACCACCATTTTCCCCAGGTCGAGCAGCGGATCATCACGTTTGGTCGCGGCATTCACCACTTCGGCATACCCCCGGTAAGCAGCCAGTCCAATGATTAGCACAATGCCCAAAATGGCAAAAACCAAACAAACCCACAGGCTCCGAACCAGTTCCCCCGCGAACGGCGGCATGTCGAGAAACAGGGGAGCGTAAGCCGCGATCACGCCGACGCCAATCGTCGTCCACGCGATAAGCATATGCTTGATCAAGATAACTCCAATTTTGTCATAAACCTTGGCGTGAAGATACTCGCTTCCCGCTCGCCACAAGGTTAGGCTGACCGTCACCAGGAGCGCCTCTAAAGCCGAACCGCCCAGCAAGGAAACAAACACAAACATGGCAGGCAGCGAATACATGAGGAAGGCGGCATATTTATACAATAAAACAGCCTTCATATAATGGGCGGGAGATAAGCGCATCAGCTTGACCGCAACGTATTTTTCCCTTTTGGGCTCCAACATCGTTGCACTGCTGACTGCGGATATCACAAAGCTTAGCATAAACAACACATGATAAAAGGCATTCAGACGAACATCAGGCTCCATATCCTTCGCCATAAACATGACGGGGATATACAGCATCAGGCCGAAATAAGCAAAACGTATAGCAAATCCGTATAAAATCTGGAGCAAAAAGACCGCTGCCGCAAATCCGTTTTTCAAATCCAGCCGCGCGTAAAGGGAATCCGGAATCAAGCGCCCGATCAGCGGCATGCGCTGCGCATAATAAATAAGCAGATTAGTGAACGTGGAGATTCGTAGAACCAGCAAGGTTTTAAGCATCGACATGATGATCATCCTTTAGCAAATCAATCACCGTGCTTTCGAATTCCGCGCTTTTTAACAGCTCGGCCGGCACCGCTGACAATTCCCCTTTGTTCAAAATAACGAGCTCGTCGCACAAATCGGACGCCAGCTGCAAAATATGGGTGGAGAAAATGAGAATATGATCCTTCTTCATCTCCTTCAGCATATTTTTCATCTCCAGAGCCACAATGACATCAAAGGACGTGAGCGGTTCGTCCAGCAAAATAACAAGCGGTTTTGTAATCAGGAAAAGCAGCATTTGAATTTTATTTTTCATCCCATGCGAATATCCCTTGATCAGCCGGTGCCGATCCTCCTGACTGATCCTCATCCGATCAAAATATCCGTCGATGTTATGATCCATCTCAAGCTTGTCCTCATTAACCTCCATAAAAAACTTGATAAATTCGTAACCCGTCAAAAACTCCGGCAGAAGCGGCAGTGAATAAACGTACCCGATATCCTCTTCCTTTGCCTCAACGCTGACTCCATCATCATCCAGCAGCACCTTGCCGCTGTCCATAGCCAGTTCGCCGCTCAAACAGTTGAACAAAGTTGTTTTGCCTGCTCCGTTGCGTCCCAGCAAACCGTATATCTTCCCTTTTTCAAAAGCAAAGCTGGCTTCCTTCAGCACTTGCTTTTCATTAAATCGTTTTGTTATTTTCTCAGCTATCAGTCGCATACTTTTCCTCCAATCCGTGCCATACTATAACGCCTCTTGGAAATACGCACCAGAGAGCTCCCGGTTTCAGATGAAGGCTCTATATCCAGTCATGAAAAAAGCGCCTCGATCATCTATCTTGGAGATAATCGCAGCGCTAACTTAATCTTTTTGAATTCCTTGATCAGGCCTCTTCGCCTGTCTGCTTCTTATGAAACACGGCGTCGAGCGACAGCCAGCGGCTTCCGTTCAATGCCAGCAGCACGCAGCAGCCCGCGATAATGATATCCAGCTCATAGCCGTTGACAAAGCCCATGCCGCTTTTAACCATTGCCGTCGCCACGACCATTTGGACAAAAAACAGTCCCGCGAATACCCGGGTTTCAAGACCCAAAACAAGCGCCGCGCCGCCTACGACTTCAAGCGTGGAAATCACATAGGCGAGAAATCCTGCAATGCCGAACCCCTCAAAAAAAATTGAAGTATTGCTCATCCCGCTCAAAAATTTATCCATGCCATGAATAAAGAAAGTAATGCCGACTATAACCCGGACCACGAAAATCGAAAAGTCTAACCGATTAAACGCCAACTCTGCCAACCCCTCGCTGGTATACTTTTATTAATACTATTAATATAATATTTGCAGTTAATTACTTCAAGTAATTATAATAGAGATAGTCAACATTTCTCTGAGGGGGAGCACAACATGGCAGCTATGAGCAATACATACTTCAAAATACCTGGCATTACGCTTAAAACAAAAATAATGAGCGGTTTTTCCATTGTTTTATTTTTCCTTATGGTATTGTCAAGTATTACCTATTTTGAATTGGAGCAGCAGAAAAAAGCCTATACCGAGCTGGAGAGTCTATTAGCTCAGGCCGCTGAGGTCAACTCGTCTACCAACGAGGTTTTGGAGCAACTGCCGGGAGCCGCAAGCGGCGCGGATATAGCTGGCCTTTCTGAAGCCGCGGAACAAAGCCGCTCGCTCGCGGACAAGCTTGACCTTTGGAATGAGGAGCGTATTAGCCGGGAAGCTGCGGCTGCCGGTTCCCAAACGCCGCGGGATATGAAATTGGACCGTTTCAGCAGCATGGATGCCGATCATCTGGCCGAGTTTCAGTTTTCGATGTTTTCCTGCCTTATTATTTTGCTAGGTATTATTGTGGCCAGATGGATTACCTATATGGTTTCGGCGCCCGTCACCGCTATTTCTGTAACCATTAATCAAATCGCCAGAGGCAACTTGCTTGTGAAGGACTTGCCTGCAACAAGACAGGATGAGCTGGGCGATATGGCTCGCGCTATTAATGCCATGCGCCAGGGTCTCCATCATCTTGTCAGCAAAATTAACGCTGGAGCCGTTCAAGTGGCAGCATCCTCCAACGAGCTGCATACGGGGTCCGAACAAAGCGCCCAGGCTGCCAAACAGATTAGCGCTTATATCGAAACGATTTCCCGTAACGCCGTCGTGCAGCATGACGAGGCTTTGCACGCCAAACAAACGGCGGAGCATCATCTGGACAGTCTCAACCATCTGCTTGAAGCTTCCCGCGTAGTGAGACATGCCTCGGAAAGCGTTCAGCAGGAGGTGGACAACGGCGGCACCGTCGTTGTTCATACGACGCAACAGATGGAAAAAATCAAACAAACAACAACGGAGATACACGATGTCATCCAACAGCTCGCCCTGCGTTCACAAGAAATCGGAGTTGTTGCCCATGTCATCAACGATATCGCGCAGCAAACCAATTTGCTTGCGCTGAATGCCTCTATTGAAGCTGCCAATGCCGGCGAACACGGAAGAGGTTTTGCCGTTGTCGCAAGCGAGGTTCGCAAGCTGGCCTACCGTTCCAGCGACTCGGCTGGACAAATTGCCGATTTGATAAAGGAAATCCAGTCCGAGATGAATTCGGCTTCCACTTCAATGGCAGCCGGTATGAGAGAAGCAGAGGAAGGCATGCTTGTTGTCAAGCAAACCGATGATTCTTTCAAGCAAATCCTGATATCGGCTCAAGAAGCACAAATCCAGATTGGAGAAATGGCCGGGCTTATCGCCGAGCTTGAAGCAGGTTCGCAGCAGGTCGCATCCATGTCGGGTATTTTGGCGGAGCGCTCGCAAGGCATCTCGCATGACATTAAACGAATCTCGGAATCGTCGGATGCGCAAAGCGGCTCCGTGCAGCACATGGCCAATTCCACCGAAGCATTAAGCCTGCTCTCGTCCGAGCTGGAAAGCGAGGTCGGGAGGTTCATTATCCACCCGGCCGAAACGGGCCTGGCCGTAAGCGGCGAAATAGACAGCAAACAGCCGGAGTAAGGCGAAATCAGGCACAATCGAGACTAAGCCCGCCAAAAGCTTGCAGCCAAAACCCAGCCAGAGCGCTGGCTGACGTACTCAATTCCCAGCTAAACGCAAAGCACAAAAAAGCGGTACATTCCTGACCCAGACGAGCCAGGATGTACCGTTTTTAGTGTTTACACATTTTGAACGATGTGGGGTTTGCTATAATGACTGACTCCGCCGGAGCCGACCAGAACAGTGCCGCGACATATTGGGTTCGGCTGCATATTCTTCCAAATAACCCTCGCACTCTATCCCATTATTGCGCCAGCTTACCTAAACGGTTAATAGGAGCTGCCATCCATCCTTCCGAATTGGCTGGTTGCATTCCACCCGCTTTCCGGGTATTGGCATCTGCCGACAATTCCAGAAACCACGCTTCATCGTCCGTCGCCAACGCCAGATCGATCAAATCCGGAACAAGCGGACTTCCCGCAAGCTGAACATCCGGCAGAGCTCTTAGCCATATTGAACGCACGGTCGCCTTTTTGCCGATTAACGGTTCCTGGTCGCTTTTCACCACATAAACAGAAGCGATCCCTCTGATATTATCCACAGAATCAACAAATCCGTGAATCAATGCGCCTTCTCTCGTTCTGCCCATAACCCAATCTTCGACGTGAATATTCATATGCCGCACCGCCTCTGCTTTTTATTTCAACTGTAACAATAATGTTTACACTTGTTTCTGTAATTGTATTAATTACAGTTGCAATTGTCAAGTCCTTCCCCCTCATTCTAAATACTGCCTTTTAAATGTAACAGCTTTACGATGATAATCATTATCAATATAATGGTGATAAGGCAACTGCATGAAGGAGCGAATGTTTATGTTAAGACTGGACGAGCAGATTTTGCTATGGAACCATACATCTGTCAAAGTGCTGGATATTCGGCAGATGAGATTGGAAGCCCGGGAAGAGATTGCGGGGTATCGCCTGCCCGCTAACGCTTTTCTCTGCTCCTTTCAGGGAGGTGCTCAAGTTCGGCTGAACGGCACGGCTTACCGGATGGAGAGATCCCATGTTTTGCATGGCGTTTGCGGGGCAACTCTTCATATTGCGGCTGATGAGCCCTTCCATTATTGGCTTGTCCTTTACAAAGCTTACTTAATGCTGCCGCCCGCAAAGCGATGGTTCAGTTTATTTTCCAATGACCGTCCCTTTCATGAAATATTCAGCTTCGCTCCATTAAATCCGTTGGCTTTGCAAAACCGTCTGGAGCTAATGCATCGGGATTGGAGCAGCCGCGATCCCCTTCTTACTCTACGCGCAAGGTCGTTATTTTTTCCGTTTGTCTACGAGCTGCTTAGTCAGATGAAATGCGCCGGGATGGAGTCGCTGCGCCCCGATCCCCTCACACAGGCGCTCCGCTATATGGAAGAGCGTTACATGCAGCCGATTACACTGGAGGAGATGGCAGCCATGCTTGGCTGCAGCGTCAGCTATGTCACCAAGCTGTTCAAAAAAAAGCTGCAAACCAGCCCGATGCGCCATCTTGCGGAATTGCGGCTTGAGGCTGCAGCCAAGCTGCTGCTTCAATCTGACGCTCCGCTTCAGCTTATTGCCGAGCAGGTCGGTTATCCCGATGCTCACGCGTTAAGCCGAAGCTTCAAAAAGCATTACCGCTATTCGCCTTCAGCCTTCAGATCAAGAGCCGATGCCGCACCAAAAACAATACCAAAAATGCCAGCTCGCCGTACCGGATTTGCCCTTCTTCCCCCTTCCTCTCAATGCTATAGTGTTGATGGCGGTGAAAATCATTCTCACTTAAAGAAATATGGAGGGGTATCCTTGTACAAAACAAAAAAATCAGCTTCATTTACGGCTGCAACATTAATGATCGGCTTATCGCTTCTGCTGAGCGCCTGCTCCGGCAATACGGCTCCCAGCCCATCGCCCGCAGCCTCCGAAAGCGCGCCGGCTATTCAGGTAACGACAACGCCGGCAGCCCAGGAAAGCACGGCCCCGGCTGGCGCAACAAAAGTATATACGAGCAGCTTTGGCAGTGTTACGATTCCAGCCAATCCCGAGCGGATTGTCGATTTGACGGGCAGCGCTATCGGCAACTTGCTTCAGCTTGGCGTCAAACCAATCGCCGCCGTTGATTTTGGGCTGGAAAATCCGTTTCATGAAGGCATGATAGAAGGCATTCAAAATATCGGCGATGGAAACGATCCCGAAGCCATTCTTACGCTGGAGCCCGATCTGATCATTGTATTCAGCTACGTCGGCGAAGAGGCGTATGAAACGCTCTCGCAAATCGCCCCGACCGTCCGCCTTGAATACGGCGCGCAAAAACCGGCAGAGCTGCTGTTGGAATTTGGAAAAATAACGGGCAAAGAGGATGAAGCCCAAAGCTGGGTGGATAATTGGAAGCAAAAAATCGAAGCCGTCAAACCCGATATTGTGGCGGCCGTCGGCGACAAAACCGTCTCGATTCTTCAGCCCCATGCCAAAGGCATCTACGGCTGGGGAAATAAAGGCGGACGTGGCGGAGAAATTTTGTATGACGAGTTTGGTTTAAAAGCTCCTCCGCTGGTCAAGGAACAACTGATTGACGGAGAATTGGCCGGCCAGGACTTTTCGCTGGAGCAGCTGCCCCAATATGCCGGAGACTTTATTTTTACGAGCGAATTCGGCTGGGACAACGACACCTCCGGCTTGGCATCCGCTTTTTACGATAGCGCTCTGTGGAAAAATCTTGATGCCGTTAAAAATGGAAATGTATATCGCATTGATCCAATGGGCTTTTATTATAATGACCCCATCTCGCTGGAAAAGCAGCTGGACTTTATCGTCGAAAGCCTGCTGGGAAAATAGGCCCCTTCCAAAATAATGGAATTGATGGATGCATAACAAGAAGCCGCCTCATTTCATCTGAAGCATAAAGCAGATGAGATGGGCGACTTCTGCCGCATTATCATTATAGCTAACCGGTCATAGTTATAGAGAGCAGAGGGCTTAAGAATGTTTTGTGCTAAAGTACAGCAGTACGCTCCAGATTTTCTCGTATATCTTTGATCAAAAGAACTTTCTCGGCCTCGGTGATGCCGTCCGCGCAAAGCTTCCGCGCCAATGCCGGCAAAATCCACGGCTCAGCCCCTTCTCTCGTAATCCCCGTCTCCTTGCCGTATTCATCCAAAAAAGCAGCGATCATTGCTTCTCGCCAGGCATCAAAACGCTTTAGAGCGACCGGCGGCAGGCTAGAGGGCAAAATTGCATATCTGACCATAATGATATATTCCGCCAAATCCGCCTCTGGATTGCCAGCCGAAGCATTCATCCAATCCAGCACGACGTAGGTTCCGTCTTCTCTGATCATAATATTTTTAGGATTTGGATCACCGTGGCAAAACGCATTTTTTGAGGGTAACCCGTCCAAAATAGCAGCAATTTTATCCGTTTCGCCTTTTGTCAAATATCCGGCTGTTCGTATCGCATATTTCATGCTTTCTCTCTGGGAAGGCAAGGAGCCATCATGCGGCTTGCTATGAATGGCAGCAAGGGCCCGGGCTGTCAGCCGAATGTCATTTTCTATAATTGGCGTGTCAGATAAAGAGGTCGAGGCTTCCTTTGACAACTCTCTCAAAAAACGCTCCATAACCGTTTCACCATAAATGCGTTCAAAAATGATAGCTGGCCGCTCCTCCACCCTCAACAGCTTGAAAGGCTGCGTAACTGGCAGTCCGCTTTCCCATGCCAGCTTGTTATTGGCAAACTCCTTCTCCATGGCATCAAACCCCGTGTTGGGTTTAGCTATTTTGATAATTTGCCCGGCATCGCCCCAAGCAAACACCTCCGAGCACCCGCCTTCGGCAATCTTTTTACCTAATTGTTGATCCGGTTCTGGTCTCGATTCCTCTGTCATTCTCCAAGCCCCTTTACAAAAAGTCCCATTTCTTACACTGCGTGGAATTATTGGAGTCAGCCTATCGTTTGTACGATGTTTCCATCGGTATCCTTAATGTGAGTAGGCACAATTTCAATGACAACTGACGGGAAGGATGGAGGAACGATCTTTCCTGCAACGGGCTGTAGCAAAGAGCCCCATTCCTGTGCAGTCTCCGGAGACAGCAGCAAATCGATACCGCCGTCCGTCTCCTCGGCGGCATTTGATTCACCCGGCTTTAAAACAACCTGGCAGCTGGACGAAACCAGAGTGAGCGTCCTATCATATGGTAACCGCCCACTGAGCAGTCCCCCAACAATAGCCGCCTGCTTTGCTCCTACCGTAATAATATATATCCCTGCTTCGTCTCCCTCTTCGCCGCCTCGCCAATCCAGCTGCTCCACGAACAAAATCCCCGTGCTGGATCCTTCGCGCTGTGCTCCATCCGTAATGGCTTCAAGCGCCTCGGGACGCTCCAGAATGGAGGGACGCTCCAAATCCGTCATGTACAGCGGATAATAAGCCTTCAGAGTCTCCAGCAGACCATTCGTATTCCACATCTGGGTGGCCTGCAGCTCGTCGGCGGTAATCCCTACCACCTGAACAAACTCCACCATTCCGTTTGGCGTATGTATTTCTCCAAGCACGGGATCGGTGACAAAACCAAGCGCAGTCAGCTTGGTATCGGATTCCAGCCTGATGGGGCTGTTGGCATCCATATGGTCGCCGGAATGAAAAACATTCCCGCTTTTGAATACATAACGGGCCAAATTTTGCAGCAAATTCATACACCAGGCGGGGGGCTCATCCTCCCCCGGCTCTTTCGCCAGACGCATCGTCAGCTCGAAGCCATAGCCGCTGTACGTCTCATCCTCAGATTCCTTCTCGTAAAGGTCGGAAAAACCGTACGTGACATAATGCCAATGCGGTACAGGCTGTTCTGCGCTATAC
>PJUA01000167.1_pt1 | contig 59370 bp, 45 predicted proteins | sample 1512151 | NCBI WGS metagenome assembly PJUA01 (sample SAMN08177678, study PRJNA422409) | Soil metagenome, whole genome shotgun sequencing project. | isolation source: Soil enriched on filter paper: beechwood xylan treatment | place: USA: Madison | collected 2015-01-15
CAGCCAACGCGACCGCCACATCCAGAGGATTGGGCTGCACAACAGCCCTCACCTCGCGCCGTCACGCTGGAACTGCCAAAGTAGTGCTAGTCCACCGCCGATCTCGTACGCGGCCTTGCGGCTTCTTTGGTCGCATCACTCGCACCTGAGGGTGGAACTGAGAAATAGTTGCGTGCCAGGTGGCCCGCGCCCGCCCACTGCGGGCTTTCGTGGGGCCGCAACCAGCATTTATGGCATCATGAGGCTGATGCTGTTATCGATGGTAATTGACGATGCGTGAGTGCGTATTTATGGTTGAGGTAATCCGCTAAAAGGTTTGGAAGTGCTGCCGGCAAAAAGGCTCGATATCGCTGTGCACGTGAGAGATTGACTGGAGACAGGATGCCGACGCCTTCACCCGATGTTGCCTTCGTTATGCTGGCGGGCGGGCTCCTGGACCTTGCGGACGTCGACCGGGCGGATGCGACGGTCCGTCAGGACCGGACGATGCCGCCGCGCCTGAGGCGGGCGCTCTCGTTACTCTCGGGCCTCTACCTGGCCGAAGGCGTCGACGATCTCGGCTGCTGCGTGCATGAGACAATGGCCATGGCGGCGCGTCCGGCGCGCGACTGGGGGCTCGCCGCCTTCCGACCGCCGTTCATCCACGCGGACGTCGTCCTGGTCGATAGCGGCCTCGGCGTGCCGACGGACGACTGCGTCGAGCTCGGTCGCGCAGGCGGCGAGACGGAAATACTGCAGGAACTGCAGCACGAGCGGCTGCGCGCGGCGGTCGCCGGGTTCCCAGCGCCGCGGCGCAAGCAAGCCTACAGCGACGTTCGCGAGTTCATCGTGCGCCGACCGGTGGTCGCGATCTCGGATCTCAAGAGGTTCTGCGCGAGCGGCGGCCGGGCCGCGGCCTCGCGGACGATTGAGGGGTTCTACCGAGACATCCCCGCCGCGGCCGTATGGCCGGACCGGTCGATCAAGCTATGCGCAGGGTGCGGCGCCCTACCAGCGGTTCGTCCGCGACGTTGTCGCCCAAGAGGCGTCGTTTGGTAACAGGCCACTGGTGCTGGTCGACGCGACATCGTCCCGCGACCTCTGGCGGTGGCTTCGGAACGACGCGGCGGGTACGCCGATGGCCTTTCCACGCCTGCCCGCCGGCGAGGTCGACGAGACGGCATGGCGGCACGTCCGGGTCGTGCGAGTCGACGGGACCTGCTACCTCGCGCGGTTTGTCCTCGACGACGAGCGCGAGGGCGATCTCGATGCGGTCGACGAGCCCAAGCCCGAGGAGGCCGCGGCGCCGGCCCGACCCGGGCGGCGCAAGGTGCCGGCGGAAGGGCCTGTCGTCGAGGAGGCCGTCGAGGAGGGGCCGGTGCCGGCCACACCGCGGCCGGCCGGGCCGAGCCTGGTTCAAGCGCGCCTGGAGCGCGCATCGTTCGGGGGAGAGGACATGGGCGGGATGGATGGTTTGGTCACCGAGAGAATCCAAATGCGCGAGCCGTGCTTGGCGCTCCCGGAGTTCGTGACCCCGGAGTGGGTCCGTCGCGAGATGGCGCTCCTGAAGTGCTACGTGCGCGGCGCAACGGCCGGCCGCAAGGAGATCGCGCGGATCTCCGGCTTCAGGGGCTGGCCGGACCGGGTGCCCGAGGCGGGTGAGTGGGAGCGCCTGGTCGTCGAGGGGATGCGCTATCCGTTCTTCCTGCGGGCGTTCTACCGCGAGGCCGTTTTCCACGGCATCCCGAACCCGAGCAAGAGGCACGACTACACCGCTTTCCGAGGGCTCTACACGGCCGTGATGGGCGGGCCGCCGGCGCGCCGCGGCAAGAAGATTATGTACCACCGCTACCGCGGCCCCCAGCCTCCCAAGGAAGCTCCCAAGGCGCCGAGGGGCGGTAGGACGGCCGAACCGCCATTCGCCGAAATCCGGGCCATGCTTGACAAGGACCCCGCGAAGGCGACCGAGTTCGCCTGGGTCGCGGCGTTCGTGTACACTAAGTTCGACCATCCGGCCCTGGCCGATCTAGTTGCGGAACGGCGGGCTTGCTTCGGGGCTTCGGCGGAGTCGATTCTCGAGGCGTGCCAAGTATTGGCCGCCTATCCGCTCGACTGGAGTGCCGATGTGACAGGACACGGCGCGAGCGCATCGTGGATCCCGGAGGGCAAGCCTGAGGAGGCCGACACGGCCATGGGCGTTGAGACCTTCGACGAGTCGTGCGAAGGGACTGGGCGGGACGGCGAGGCGGACGGCGACGAGGGCAAGCGGGAGGAGGACGGCCGCGAGGTGGGGCCGGCGGTCGCCGAGGCCGTCGCAGCAGCGGCGCTCCGTCCGGGGCCCGACGTGGCGCCCGGCGCGCTGGTCGAGGGGATGAGCGAGGAGGACCTGGCGCGATCTTGGCGGCGGGAGCTTCAGGAGCTCATTGAGGCGGCCAGGGCAATGGAGGCTGGCGCGCCGGACGGCTCGGACGTGGAGACGGTCGCCGCGAAGGTCGCGGTGCTGAAGCACTATGCCGACCTGTGGGTGGTCGTTCGCCCGCCCCTCGCAGATACGGGCGACCTGTTGCGGCGTCTGGAGATCGTCCTCGGGAGGCTCTCGGTGCTCGGCAAGGCGGAGCCCGCCGAGCTGGAGATTGGGATACTGGTCGGCGAGGCGCCTTCCTGCGTCCCGCGCGCCGCGCTCGCCGAGGCAGAGACGGTGGTGGGCCGGGCCGAGGCCAAGACAACGCTAGCGGAGGAGGTATTCCAGTCGGGCCAGGGGGCTCGGCGCACGATTGAGGACTTCGACGAGCTCGGCGCTGTCCTGACCCGCATCGGTGCCCGCCTCAAGGAGACCCGCAGCGCGGGGTACGACGCCGCGCGTGAGGCTGCGACCGTGCTGATCGATGCCGCTCCGTCGCCGCCGGACGTCGCGCCGGCCCCTCCAGTTCGGCCGGCGCCGTTTTCAGATGCGGAGAGCGTAGCCGGAGGGACAGAGGCCCCCAAGCCGAAGTCGCCGAGCAGTGACGGCATGGCCGCGCTGGGGATCAGGGTCGAGGCTCCGACAGCGCCCGCGGAGGTTCCAGAGCCCGAGCCTGCGCCGCGGAGCGCGGCGGAGGAGCCAGAGGTCGTCGAGTTCGACGACCCGGAGGAGGCGGCGCCGACCGAGGCCGGCCCGGCTGGGCAGGCGGAGCTGGACGCGACGGCGGAGGCTGTGCGCTTGGAGCGGGCCGCAGCGGAGGCGGCCATTGCCGGGGCGGCCGCTCTGGAGTCGGCCGTGCCGATGGCCGGCGATGTAGCGAGGCGCTTAGAGGAGCTGTTCGCAGCCGGCGAGTTCGGCGCGGCCTACCATCTTCGCCGGGCGGCCGGCATGTCGATGCCGGACGCCGGGATGCCGTTCACGGAAACCGAGCTCAGGCTGGCGGCTACGGCGGGCATCGGCCACGGGCTCTCCCACGTGGAGACGCAGCGCCAGATCGCCATGTTCGACGAGGCGGCGACGATAGCCCAGGAGATGACCGGCTCGCCCGCCGTGCACTCGGACCTAAGGACGGCGCGCCGCATCGCCATGCTGGCCTCCCTCATCGAGCCCGCGCTGTTCGGCGGAGCGTCGCACCGGACCCTCGTGGAGACGATCGGGACTCTCGTAAAGAGCGGGGTCGGCAACTGTTTCTTCGATCTCGCCAGGGCGGTGACGCGCAACCGCGACGAGGGCTTCCCGCTGACGGTCGCGAACCTCTATGCCGCCGCGCCGTCGAGCGACGGGCGGCACGCGGAGGAGGTGCGCCGCCATGTCGTCGAGAAGGCCAAGGTCATCGGCTCGGGACGGTGGGACATCAAAGCCGCCACCAAGGTCCGCAACTGGCTGAGTAGCAAGGCTGGCCCGGTCGGCCGTCTAGAGGCGGCGATGCTCCGCGGCGATGGCCTATCGGAGGCGCGCGAGATAGTTGATCTCTGCCTGAGCTACGAGAAGGCGAACAACCTCATCTCGGTCGGTGAGGAGGAGTCCGGGGCGGCGGAGCTGTACGGCGACGTGCGCGAGCGGTTCATCTCAAACCTCGGCGAGCTTGCCAGCTACTGCAAGGCGTGGGTCGAGGCGGCAAGCCCGATGGACGGGCTGGGTCATCGCGAGAAGGTGGTGCGCGAGATCGGCGGCATCATCGTCGCCGGCTCCGACCGCGCCCGGCGCGAGTTGGCGGCGCTAGCGGCGGAGCGGGGAGCGGTCGTCGCGGCGGCGGTCGCCCTGGCTGATGGGGTCCTCGCCCGCCTCAAGGGCATCGCCTCGGGCGAGGAAACGCCCAAGGTCGAGCCGGTGCGTCATTTGGTCGCCCTGCATGGCCCGCTGCTGTGGATCCCCGGCCTCCTCTACGCGGGCGGCTGGACGCCGTCGCCGTACGAACCGGATGCGATCATCGGTGCCATGCTCGACGACCTCCCGCCGGCCCTGGCCGAGCGCTCCACCGAGCGGTCCGTGCGCTCGGCCATCGAAAAGCGCATGCGCGAGGGCTCGTTTATCGCCGCCCGGCTCCTGGTGTGTGCGGGCCGCTGGTACGGCCTGCCCGCCTCGTTCCTTAGAGAGATGGCGGATGACATAGACGGAGGCATGGCGGTCCGGCGGGGCGCGCTCGAGCAACGCGTAGAGGAGGCCAAGCGCGAGGTCATGCGCGCCCAGCGGTTCGGGCCGCCGGGCGCCGAGTCCCTGGATGACCTCGTACAGCGCCTCGGGGAGGTCGACATTTCACGTCTGCCGAGCGACATCGATTCGATGGCGCCCGATACCGGCGCAGCCGAGCGTCTCCTCGACTTCGCAGCAGTCGAGCGTCGCGTCGCGGACGTTAAGGACCGTGTGGCAGCGCTGCTCGCGGAGCCCCGCGAGGTACTCGGGGCGAGGCTTGCGTCGATCGCGGCGGCGCTGCCGCCGGAGCGCGCCGACGAGCTGCGGCGTGGCATCGGCAAGCTCCTCGACATGGCCGATCTAGCAACGGCGGAGGAGATGCTCGACCACGTTGAGAAGGATGGCAGCGAGGCGGCAGACGGGATGATCCGTCCCGCAGACTTCAACGAGTACTTCCCCGCAGTCCCTGACGCGCTGCCGGAGAAGGGCTACACGCTGGACGAGGTGATGGCGGCGATCGCCGAGCGGAAGGACTTCCGCGGCCTGCACTTCTCGTCCATCGAGGAGCCGGACGAGGCGAGCAAGTTGCTCCGCCACTGGCGCGACTTCCGACAAGTCGTCCGCGGCGGCGGCGGCAACGTGGCGGGCGTGCTGGCCGGTGCCACATCGATGCTGACGGCGTTCGGCTTGCGCTGCGATCTCGGCAATGAGATGGACGCCGGGCGCTCGAACCGGCGCAAGGCGATGTTCGTCGGCGACATCACGATGCGCCTCGGCGGGGAGGGGAGCCTTATGCTGCCGGACTTCGGCAGCAAGACGCAGAGCGCCTGGCGGCTGTGCGTGACGGAGCGAATCCCCGAAGTCGGCGTGCTGCTGGAGCTGTGCGGGGACGCCGGCCACGTCGGCGTGCTCTTGCTTGTCGCGGGCGCCGTGTCCTCGCGGCAGCGCGAGGAGGCGGCGCTGCGGCTCACGGCCGAGGGGCGCCGGCTGCTCATCGTCGACGAGACGCTGTTCCTCTACGCCCTGTCGAAGCGGCGCTTCCGACCGCTGACGATTATCGAAGTGGCCCAGGCGTTCAGCGCCGCCGACCCCTACGAGGACTCGGGAAACGGCGCCGTCCCGCCGGAGATGTTCGTCGGCCGCGCCGACGAGATCCGCAAGATCGTCGGCCTCGACAGCGGCTTCCTCGTCTACGGCGGGCGCCGTCTCGGCAAGACCGCGCTGCTGCGCTACGTGCAGTCGCGCGAGCACGATCCGTCCAACGAGCGGGTCTGCGTCTACGTCTCGCTCTACGAGACGGAGGCCAAGAGCATCTGGCAGCTCGCCTCCGCCCACATGACCGATATCTTCGGGCCCGGGCGCGAGGTGCACGACGGCGAGATGTTCTGTGGCCGCATCGAGCAGTGGCTGGCAAAGAATCCCAAGCGGCGCGTCCTACTGCTGGTCGATGAGGCTAACACCTTCGTCAGCGAGGACGAGCGCAAGCAGTTCGGGACCTTTCGCCAGCTGCAGGGCCTGATGACGCGCACCGGACGGCGCTTCAAGGTCGTCCTCGCCGGCCTGCAGAACATCGCCCGCATGGTCCGCAACTCCGAGAACTCGCCGGTCAGTCACGTTGATCGCGACGTCCTGCGGATCGGCCCCCTGATGGGCCGCGACGCCGCGGACGCGGAGCGTCTCGTCACCCGACCGCTCAGCGGGATGGGCGTGACCTTCGAAAACCGCGACGACGTCTGGCGCATTCTCAGCGCCTGCAACTACTACCCCGTCCTCATACAACTCTTCTGCAAGAACCTTGTGCGGACGCTGCGGGAAAGGGCGCGGACAGAGCGTCGCATTGTACGGCAGGTCGATGCGGAGACAGTGTCGAAGGTGCTTGAGGATAAGAGCACACTGCGCGACATCAAGGAGGCGTTCGACAAGACGCTCAAGCTGGACCAGGGGCGCTACGAGCTGCTGACCTACGTGGTCGCGCAGCACGTCGTCGAGCGCGGGTCGGCCGGCTTCTCCGACGAGGGGCTCACGGCGCGCGAGGTCCGGCGCTTGGCGGGCAGCTACTGGAAGGAGACGTTCGGCGACGGGGTGGTCACCGACGACGATGTTGCCGGCCTTCTAGACGAGATGGAGGGGCTAGGGCTCCTGCGGAAGGCGTCGGACCTCAGCTGGACGCTGCGGTCCCGCTCGATCCTGCGCTTTCTCGGCGGCGCCGACGGAGTCGTGGACGGCCTGCTGTCCTTCTCCGGCCGTCCGGCTCCCAAGGTGTTCGACCCACGGGTCAAGCGGCGCTTCCTAGAGCCGACGTCGAAGGACAGGGATTCCGTTCGCTCGCCGCTAACGGCGGGCCAGGAGTACGACCTCCTGCGCTCCGACGGTGAGCCGGTGCGCCTCGTCTTCGGCGTTCCACTGGCGGGACTGGACCGAGTGGCGGAGGCCCTGCGCACCGCCCCGGTAGGAATGGGCAGCAACGGCCCAGAGATCGAGCTCGCGCGCAGCCGCGGCGTAGCCGAGTTCGTCTCCGAGATCAAGTTCCTCAAAGCGACCGGCGAGCGCCGCAAGGTCCTCGTCGTCCCGCCGCAGTGCCGCTGGACCGCAGAATGGGTGCAGAAGGCAGCGGCGGCGACGTCGGTGCGCGAGGGGCGCAGTCACGTCGTCTTCATCGGCGGGCCTTCTGAGGCGTCGACCTGGGTGTCCTCGGACCTGCGGCCGCGCTTGGCGGAGATGCCGGTCCACACGCTGTTGCCGTGGCGCATTATGATGACGGAGACGCTCCTCAACCAGTCGCAGATCCTCGACGCGGCGTTCCGCGCCGCCGAGATCCACGCGACGACGGGCGGATGGAACGGGCCGATATGCGCGGTGTTCCCCGATGACGCACCCAGCAAGACGCGCCTCGAGGCGAACCTGCGCAAGGTACGCGACAGGCTCGCGACGCACGAAGGCTTGGCCGCCGAGTTGGGGCTCTCGGAGGCGCTGGGAGCGGCGCTGCGCAGCCTCGTCGCCTACCTCGGCGCGGACGGGCGCTTTACGCTGGCCGACCTCGCGGAGGAGCTCCGAGGATCCGATAGTCCTGATCCGCACCGCGTGCTCGATTACGCGCTCTGCCTTGGCCTCGTCGAGGCCGTTGCAGAGAAGGGGCGGAAGGGAGTCGACGGCCGCTGGCAGCACGAGCTCAACGCCCTCGTCCTTGAGGCGTTGCGCCGGGCCAAGGAGACCGTGGCATGAGCGGGATGGATTGGTGGTCGCTCCCGGGGCCGCGCCGCTTCCTCGACGGCGTCCTCGAGCGCCGTGCGCGGCATGGCGTGGTGGCAGTGTCCGCCCCGGCGGGGCTTGCCGGGCTGAACGATGCGCTGGCCGCGCGCCTACGCGAGGCCGACGCGATTCGGCCGGAGGTCGCCGAGGACGGCGCCGACGTCCGCTCCCCGGCGCATCTGCTCGGCGCGCGCGCCGGCGCCCGCCTCGGCATCCGCAGCGTCGAGGATCTCGTCCGGGCTCCGGAGCTCGACGGACGCACCTTCGTGGTGCACGGCATAGACCCAGCGCGATGGCGGCGGTGGCAGCTGTTCGTGTCTGAGTTCCGGCGTGCCAAGCTCGAGCCAGGCCTCGGGCCGCGGCTCCTGGTCGTGGTGCCGGGCGGCCTGCGGCCGGAGGAGACGGCGGGCGTCTTCGGCCCGGCGGCCGTTGCCAAGTGGCTGGGCTACATCTCGCGAATTGATACGGAGACCTGGGCGGCGTCGCTAGCAGCGGCGCCGACCGGCCTGATCCCGCGCATGGCGCGGGCGGCCTCGGTCGAGCTCTCGGGATGGAACCGCGGCCTACTCGAGGCGCTGCTCGGCCTCGATGACGAGCTCCAATTCGACCCGCGCGGCGTCCTAGAAGCTGCCGCGGCCGAGGGCGTCGGCGGTCGCGCTACGTGCTGGGAAGACGGTCTCGTCGACGTCTGGGAGGACGATGTCCGGGTCGATACGCTCGCGCTCCTCGCGACGCGGCGGTGCGAGGAGGTCGCGAAGAGGATTTGGCGCGGCCACGTCCGCGTGCTCTTTCCCTTCCTCGACGACGTCCGCACGGCGATCGTCCGCCGCCATTTGCCGGCGTTGTCGCGGCTCGTTTCGCCGGCGACGCCGTGGTCTCGGCCGCCGTCGGCGAACTATCCGACGCCGCCGGTCCGCATCGACCCCTTCCAGCTCGAACTCCCGGAGATCCGCATGGTCGGCGGGCATCTGCTCTCTGGGAACGAAGTCCATCTATGCCGCAAGGGCAACGCGCTCCGGGCTATGATGGCGCATCTCGACCCGGCGCCGTTGGCGAAGGTGCAGGAGTTGGCAGATCTCTGGGAAGCCGCCGACGAGTGGCTTCCCAAGGAGGAGGTTGGCTGGGACTGGCCGCGGTGCGGGCAGCGCCTGACGCTCATGGTCGGACCACCGGGCGCCGGGAAGAGCACCTGGGCGGCGCGCAACCACCCCGAGGGTATAGTCTCGACAGACGCTATCCGCGAGGAGAGCCCGCGGCTGCTCGAGCCCCAGGTCTTTGCGGTGGCGCGCGAGCGCGTCCGGAAGCTCCTTGCCTGCGGGCGCGACGCGCTACTCGACGCGATCAACCTAGAGGCGGCGCATCGAGCCTTGAACCGGTCGGTGGCGCCCCCGTGGGTGAAGGTGCGCTACGTCGTTGTTGATCGGCCGCTCGAGGAGAAGATCCGTGACGGCGGCTGGCGCAACGCGCCGGACAAGCAGGGTATGATCGAGGAGGGGCACGAGGTCTTCGCGACGGGCGTCGCCGAAGCCCTCGCTGGGGACGGCGTCCCTGGCATCGAGGTGGTGGACGCGGTGCGGCACTCAGTTAATGCTTTAGCTTGAGGGAATATGCGGTCATGCGATGTCGGAGTAGCGCGCCGGCCGCATCGGCCGGTAGCGGGCGGCGTCCAGGCGGCGATCGCCATCGGCGTCACCCACACGGTGTTGTCAACTTCGTTGGCGGTTGATGAGATGAGTGTCTGAACAACCATAAGCGTTGCGTGACGACATATCCGACATGATAATGGTTCATGAAATATTCCGCTAGTCGCAGCTCAGCGGGGTAAGAGGATGTCGGGTCAGGATCTGGAGAGCTATTGGCGCGGTCATTTTGAGGCCTGGAAGGGCAGCGGGCTGACGCTGAAAGCCTACGCTGAAGCCCATGGAATTGGACGTCGGGCTCTGGGCCGGTGGTCGCGCCGCTTTGCCGCTGCGGAGGAGGTGAACGCTCGCTGTCATAGGGATAGTCTTGGTGCTGTCCCTATGACGGCGAGCGCTCCCTTGGTGATGGAGATCGTCGAGGCGGCACCCCGCCGGCGGTATTGGTCGCAGGCGGAGAAAGAGCAGTTGGTGGCGGAAACCTACGAGCCGGGCGTGAGCGTGTCGCTGGTCGCCCGGCGGCGCGGGGTCGATCCCAGCCTGCTGTTCCGCTGGCGCCGCCAGATGCTCACCCCAGCCGAGCCGCCGCCCGTCTTTGCGCCGGTGGAGGTGGCGGACACCACGCCGGCTCTTCCCCTCACGTCGCCAGTTCCATGCGGTGCCGGCATGATCGAGATCGAGTTGGCCGGCGGACGGCTGCTGCGGGTCGGTCGGAATGTCGATGCCGAAGCATTGCGCCAAGTGATCAGCGTGCTGGAGCGGCCATGATGCTGTCGATCCCGGCTGGTGTGCGCATCTATCTGGCGCTGGAGCCCTGCGACATGCGCCGCGGCTTCGACGGGCTGGCCCTGCTGGTGCAGCAGTCCCTCGGCAAAGATCCGTTCTGCGGCCACCTCTACATCTTCCGAGGGAAATGTGCTGGACGCGTGAAAATTCTCTACGCCGATCAGAACGGCATGGCCGTCGCGGATGGTCTCAGTGAAAACTAGGTTTCGGGCCTGCCGTCGCTGGCATCGAACTTGCCGACCGTGGCTCCAACCACCTGGCCGGTGACCATGCTGCCGTCGCGCAGGATGGCAGACTTGAAGGTGCCCGTGATAATGGTTTCGTTGCGGGAGTTGTAGAAAGAGACCATGGCGGCTTGCTCTTCGCGTCGAGTTCCTGATGTTCGGCGAAGAGGCGCAGCGGAGCGCCTTCGATTGCTCCGCCGCCCGGTGCGATCTCAGCGCCAGCCGCGCGAGGTCTGCATGTGCTCCCAGCTCGTGCTCAGGTCTTCGTCCTCATAGATGACTTCGGGGGCGAGCGGATCCCTTACCTCGGCAGTGATTCCGTCGTCATCGAGCATCTCGTCTCCCTTGATCGGCAGACCCTCAGCGAAGGACGGAACGGCACTGCCGTCGGCGTCGCGCAGAATGCGCAAGGCCGACTCCCGCACCAGGGTCGCCGGTTCGCCGTTGATGATCGCCTGCACTATGTCCGATCCCCTGGTTCCGGCGTCGACCACCGCCTCATGGACGTTCCACGCGAACATGCCGGAGGCGACCTTTCCGCCGAACTCGGTCAGCCGGGCACGGAAGGCGGCGTCGTTCACTTCGACGGTGACCGGACGGGTTTTAAGGGTGTCGAGTGCGGCCGTCCTGTTCGGGAAACCGAAACCCCGGGCGACGGCTTCATCAAGGTGGCCGAGCTTCACCCCGTCGATCAGCGGACGAAGCAGATGCTTCACGTCGCGGAGGAAGTCGGCGGAACGAATCTGATATGAAGTACGGATGATGGCCATGCTGTCGGTCCTCTGGTGGCCGCGGTGCCTGCGGAAACCTCACCGGGCCTCTACTGAGGTCCGACGACATTCCATTGGAAGTCCGGGATAATCTCCCGATCACCAGATTCGACCCCGCAGGAGGCCAGGACTGGGAACCCTAGCCCCTTCATAGCCGATCACGCACTTTTGCGTCAACAAAAATGCGAGCGGCGCTGTGTGACGGAGTCGGATGGCTGCCCCCGCAGGTAACCTCTCAGCCGCGAAACACGTTGCGCCGATGCCATTCAATGTTTTCTGACCGGGGCCGGTGCGCCGACTGTGTTGGCAAGGAAATCGGCTGACCGTGCAGTCGGTTGAGTGCCTCGGCCGACCCGCCGTTCACGGTTCCGCTCACCTCGACGTGGAAGTCGGCCGAGAGGGTCAGCACCCCAAGGTCCAGCAGGCGGTGGTGCAGGACGCACAGGGCGAGACCGTTGCCGAGCTCGCACGCACCACCCAGGGCATGCCAGCGCAGATGCGCCGCCTCCAGGCCGACCAGGGCGTCGTCGCTGCGCAGATTGAACCGGCAGATGGCGCACTCGCACCGGTACGCCCGCAGCACGGCGTCGCGGAAGCCGGGGGCCCGGGCGGTCCCCTCGCCCGGCCCAAGGTCAAGGCCCACCGCCGCGGCGATGTCGTCGTGCAGGCCCGGCGGGAAGTTCGCGTCGAGGAGACGGCGGGCTGCCCGGTCCACAAGGCCGGGGTCGCGCCGCAACAGGTCAAGCACCTCGTCCGTGAACCCCGCTTCCGGATCGGCGGCGGCCATCGCGGCGGGGCGTCCCTGCCCACTGCCGTCGAAGAGGTCGGGTCTGGCATCCAGCTGCCAGATTCCGTCGGAGCGGAGCCGGACGAACGGGTCGGCCACGCGCGCCCTTGTCCCTGAGGGACCATAGGTCCGCAGGAGCCGCGGCAGGACGTTGTCGGCCTCGCTGTAGCTGATCGTCGCCTTCCCAGCCTTCAGGCGCGCGAGCGCGAACAGCAGGAGCAGAGGCTTGTGAGGAGCCCTCACGCCGTTGCCGGTATGGCGCCGTAGCCCGTCAATTCTGTTGAGGAAGTCCGTCGCGTCCACAGTTGCTCCGCCCGTGCGTGTTCAGTGGTCGCACGCCCGTTCTAAACGGGCAGCACGTGCTCGCTTTCCAGATGCCGGTCGGCGCCGTCGGTCAACCGGATGACCGGCGGTTCGGACACCAGCAGCGGCATGCCGCGTCGTGCGGCGTTTTCGGTCCATATGTCCAGAAACGTGCCCAGATGGACACGGTCACCGCGTTCATGGGCCAGGAGCTCGAGCAGGCTCTCCAGGCTCCGGTTGTGCCCGGCGGGCGTGGTCCGGCCGGAGAGCAGGGCGTAACGGACGTAGAGGGCGAACGTGTTCAGCACGTCCCCTTCGCAGTACGCGCGCACATCCGCGATGCGCCCCTGCGCCACCATGTCGGCAACCTCGGAGCCGTGCCCGCCGATCTTGCCCGGCAGGCCCATCGACCGGCACACATCGTCGAGCCCGCCGAGATTGCGTGTGGCGCCGAAGTCGCTGAGTACGTCGAATAGGTCGCAGTGCCAGTCCGCGCTGTAGCGCTGCCCATAGGTCGACCACCTGTCGCCCGCCCTGTACCAGGAATCCGCCGCAATGCCGTGGAAGAGAGCGCGGAGCTTGAGCAGCGGCAGGTCGAAGCCCCGTCCGTTATACGTCACCACCCGCGGTTTCCGGTCGGCGAACCACCGCCAGAACGCCTTCAGGATCTGCGCCTCGGTGTAATCCTCGCGCCCGCCGCTACGCACGCCGGTGACCCGGTACCACTCGGTCCCGCCATCCTCGTGCACGATTTCCGCCTCGACAAAGGAGACGGCCACCACACGATGGTACGGCAGTTTCGGGAACGCTGCCAAATCGGTATCGGGCGGGAGCAGGTCGTTTTCGGGAACGGTCTCGACATCCAGGCATGCCAGCACCGAGTGTGAATACTGCACCATGCCGCCGCTCGCCTTGGTTGATTGCAGCGCTGACGCTACGTCATCTGGCTCGCGGGCGGCAATCAGACGCTATTCCTAACCTGACCGTGAGCATGAGCACCTTGAAAGGAGGGCGCCCGTTGCCGACGGTTCAGGCCGGAGCAGTTTCTGCTGAGGGATCAGCACAACGCGGGAAGACGGCATGGCGCGACGAAGGACGGTTCGGCTCGACGAGGCGGCCGAGGTCCTTACCGAGGCGCAGCGCATCCTCCAGCAGAGGGACGCGGCGGCGCTAGCCGATGACTTCGACGAGACTTACACCGCAGAGGTCGCTGCCGGCCTGCTGGCCTCGGCCGCTTGGCGCACGTTGAAGAACTATCTCGCCCAGCGCCGGTCCAACCAACGCATCATGAAGGAGGGCACGGCTCCCGTCCGCGTCCGCCTGCCCGCCGATGTCGCGCAGGCCCTCGCCGAGATCGCCCCTTCGGCGGGAGGTGTCGTGCTTCCCCGCAGTCCCTGAGCGCCAGGATTGATGCCCAACTAGGAGATTTTCAATCGCCTAATCTTTGCGCGACAGGCACAACAAGTCGGCGGCACCGGCACCGATGGCACGGCAGGCTGGTGAAGACGTGAACCACCTCAATCGCGGTTTCGCCTTGGATGGTGCTGCGTGAAAGCCGCATCGGCGGTGATCACGGTGCCCTTGAAGGTCGTCGCTCAGGATCAGTGACCAGGGCCCGTTCGACGGCCCGGTCACTGATCATTCCGTGGGTCAAAACGGCACCTCGCTCTCATCGCAGCGGGCTCACATCCGACGCTCACGCGCCTGCACACTGCGCCGCTCCCGGTGTTCAACGACCCGCCTCTCGTCCACCTGCGCGGCGTAGAGGTAGCGGGTGGTCCCGTAGTCCGTCCCGATTGCTGCGACGATGCGGCAATGCTCCGGCCGCAGGCCCAGCTGCTCGACTTGGTAACGCCGGAGCCACTCGGCTGGGAGGTGGTCCCGATGGCGGGGGCGGAAGCGGGGCACCACCCCGGCGGCCGCGGCGGCGGCAAGGATGTTCGCAACCTCGCGGCACCGCTGCTCGTCGCGTCGAGCGGCATCCGTGGCTCGGCGGCGCTCCCGGCGCGTCTCGTCGGTGCGCACCCACTCATCGACAATCGGCGCGAACGCCTCGGTGGCCTCGGCGCGCCGATGCTGGATGTGCCCGTTCTCTTCGACGTCTTCCAGGCGGAACTCCTGAGGCCCCAGCCACGGGCGCTTCGAGGGCTGGCGGTGCTTCCTACAGTCGAGCAGGCCACGCCGGTACTCGATCCGGGGCTCGCCGTCGGTGATCACCTCCGGAAGCATGACCGGGACGAGGTCCCAGCTACACCCTGGGAACCGCTCGGCGAGCACGTGAGCGGCCTGCTCCAGATGGCGCTCCTCGGCATGCGCGGCAGCGCGCAACTTCTCTACCAGCCGAGCGCGCTCTCGCTCGGTCATCAGCTTCGCTGCAGCCGCCTCCGCGGCGGCGCCTTCCAGCCGAACTTCGACGGACCAAGCGCCATCTCGGCCACCGGAGTGGAAGAACACGTTGAGCCCTTGTCCGGCATCGAGCAGCGGCGCCAGATGCCGGGCCAGCCCCCGCTCAATGTGTCCGAGCTGCCAGCACAGCTGATCCCGCAAGCGGTCGTCGATCAGGTCGAGGAGCTCGCAGCGGGCTGCCACGTCCCTGTCCAGCCAAATCGAAACCGCGTTCCCGTCCGCAGGGTTGTCGGGGTCGCGCTGCGCGCGGAGCGGAGTGCCCTGCTGAAGCGCTTGGCGCAGCGAGCGGAGATCGTAGAACTGCAGCCCCGCAAGCGTCGTCGTGATCTTGTTCATCGCCTCGCTATTCCTGTAAGAAGTCACGACACACGCGCAATCGATTAAAAAAGGGATATTATTCGCTGAGCGCAATCCAGCAAGTCTTTAGATAACTGCCGTTATTCTGCATTCGCAAGCGCTCGCCTATACGCGCATCATGCGCACTCTATACTATACATGACGCGCAAGGCATGCATTGGTCATGAACAACGGTGCATCGGCATCGGTGATCTTCCGTTCTGCCGTCCCAGAGCGGACGCTTGGCTACCGAGCGTCCGCTCCTTGAGGGCATGTTCATAGGGATGTGGAAGGATCGATATCCGCTCTGCGCTCAGTCAACGCGCCCCTGCGGCGACGAGGCCCTCAGCGTGGTCCATTTGGGCGGCCAGCAGCGCTGCGAACAGGCTGGCGCGCACATGGCCGGAGATATCCGGACAGCAGCGCGTCACGATGTTGTCCACACCGTGATAGTCAAGAAACGTCAGCGCAAACGCCTTCTCCTCCCGATCCGACAGCGGATGGTACAGGGCGGGCGCTCTTAACGGATGCAGATGCGCATGGCTGGGCTCCCACCCCAATGCGGCCAGAAGGATCAGGCAACCATCAATCCAATGTTCCTCCTCATTGCTGAGCGGGGCTTCCTCCAAAAGGCGAACATGGCTCGTCTCGTCGAGCCACAGTAAGTCATGGTCCCTTGTGATGTTGCGGACCACGATGGCTCGCATCTCAGCTGGATAGCTCGCGATGACATCGGCCAAGCCATAGACGTCAGGCCTATCGGCTTCAAACGAGCCCGCGCTGTCCCGCACGTCGTCCAGCAGCTGCACGATAGCGTCCCGGTCGAGCCGGCCTAGCACGCCATCGCTGACCTCCGGCAGCCTTTCGTCGACCCAAAGAGTGAAGCGAGTGAAGCTCTCCCCGAACAGGGCAACGATTGCCGGGATCCGCGTGTTGAGCGCATCAGCAACGATGCGGGCGGCGGTGGGAAGCTGAGAGACGGGCACAGGGGCGGGCGCGGTCACGTGGATCTCCGAAGCTTGGAGGTGATGGTGGTGTGCGGATCCTTGGCTCCGCTGTTCAGATGCGGCTCGGGCGTTGCGTGGTCCTGGGCTCTCGGTTCGAGCGGATCGTTCCCAGAGGCGTGGAAGCCGTACGGCCGGCCCGGATTGCAAGCACCCCGTACCGACCCGGTTCTTCCACTGGGTGGCGGTAGGGGCAGCGTGGACCACGCCGCCCCCAAGCACACTGTCCGCGCCGCCCGCACGGTAATCAGCCCGCCACCACCGTCTGTGCGGTTGCTGCGGACCCCGCTCCGGCTTTTGCGTCACGGCAGACGGTACAGATCGCGCGGCCGAGGCGGGCGCTGACGGGCGCCTCTCCGGCCTCAAGAGACACGAGATGCTGGCGGGTGATGCCGATCCGATCGGCGAGGTCCTGCGGCGTCAGCCCCGCGTCCTCGCGCATGGCCAGCACGTCCGCGCCGGCCATCGTCTCCAGAACCTTGCCGCAGAGCCAGCGCACCAGGGCGCGCATCAGCCCCTCCGTCAGGGCATCCGGCTGCCGGCGCGCCTGAATGTCGCCCAGAAGGCGCAGCGCCACCATGTACGCGTTGTCGGGAAGGGCGAGATCCTGGAGACCCACAAGGGGCGCCACGGTCGGCTGCCGGCAGGCCAGGGCGGTATACGTCCTGATCGTCGCCTCATTGGCCAGCCCGTATTCCCGCAGGCGGTGTGCGGCCTTCAGCATGGCCTGGCCGACGTCCACTGCCTGGTCGTCGGCCTCCGCCTCGTCCTCAAGCGTGTGCCAGTCCATATCGGTGACGACGCTTGCCAACGCCTCACCGGCATCGGGCACATCGACGGGGAAAGGCACGCCATTGAGGGCGAAGGGCAGGGCGTACTCCATGTCGCCAGTCAGAATCTTGGCGACGAACGCCCGCCGGACATGCGGTTCCGCGAGAGCGTACTGCTCCAGGAACAGGGCGTTCCCCGCCGCCAGCGTCGGCGGCGGATTGGCGATGGTGAAGGCGCCATGCACGAGGCTCTCGTAGGCGATCTGAAGGTTGTCGGCACTCTTGTGAGCGTGGCGCAGACCGTCGAGGAACGCGGAGAGAGACGTAACGAACCTCCCTTCGTCGGCCTCGTTCCAGTCATGAGCGAGGTCCGGCTGCGTGTTCGGCTCCGGCGCGATCGCGCCTTCGGTCTCCGCAAGGATAGCCGCGTGATCGCGCTGTTCGTTCTGGATGTTCCGGGTGGTCATGAGGGCCTCTGTTGGTGTCGCCGGTGGGCGGACCCGCTCAGATATTTTCCACCGTCAGCGCCAGGAAAGGCCCCTGGGAATACAAATCGTCACCGTCACGTTCGGGAGCCGCGCCCCTGGGCTTCAGCCGGTGGACATTCCCTCGTCGTCCACAGCCGTCCGATTGCGTCCGCCCATACGTTGAGCAGGCCGCTTGATTCTTGCGGTAGTCCTGGGTGGGGTGGCGTTCCACTGGGCATCATCGCGGATGGCGCGTGGCGTGAAACGGTGGCGGCGGCGGGCGAAAAAGACGGCCCCGACCGGTCACGAGCCCGCGCCGTGTGTGCGAGCCCATTGCCGGCGTTTCCATCGTCGAGAACCAACGCGATGGCCTACGCGTTTCACGCCACGGTCACGGCGAACGCTCCGTCAGGCTGAACGTCGCCGTCCTTCACAATCTCTTTGGCAGCGTTCTGCAACGCTCTGCACAGCTGAGCGCGTTCGGTAGCCGAAAGATCCGGACAGGTCCGCTCCACGACGTTGTCCGAGTTGCGAAGGAAGGTCAGCGCCCTGACCCTCACATCCACAGACTGCAGCTGCTGAAAGCATCTGGGGGCTTTCGACGGGTGCAGATGGGCACGGCTGGCCTGCCAACCCAAGGCTGCCAGGAGCAAAAGAAAGTCCTCAAGGCGCCAGAAATCGGCCTCATCGAGCTCGACCCGGTTGAAAAAGCGGACACGGCCGTTCTCATCGAGCCAGAGAATCCCACCGCACGCCCGCGCGGTGTCATGGATGCACGCGCCCACCTCCTCCTCGGAACGCCCCAGCACATGATCAACTTTCTGGGAAAAGTCAGGCAAGCCGGGATGGCAAAAGCCACACTCCACCAGCAACTGTTTGACGGCAGCGCGGTCGAGCCGATTCAGTACATCGTCGGGGATCTCCGGAAGGTGCTCAGTGCGCCAAATAACGACGGGGAAGCCTTCCTCGTCGAACGGCGCCGAGGCTTCAGCCATCCAGGCGGAAAGCACGTCGGCGACGAGGCGCGCAGCAGCGGGCAACTGATCGACGGGTACAGGAGCGGTTGCGGTCACGGGATTCTCCGAAGCGTGAGAACGGTGGCGGACTATCTGGATCGCCCGGTAGCACCGGTCAAACTCGCGCCTCATCGTCCCTGCCCCACCGGTCCTGAAGTCCCGGTCGCGGCGAGCGGCACCGCGCCGTATCCGCCGGTCGGCGTTGGGCTCTTGGCGGTTCGTCGTTCGGTCGGGCTGCCCGACCAGCAGTCGGCGTGGTGAACGTTGCGGGGCGGTTGTTGGGGGCGTCCGTTTCACGACGGGCGGTCCTCCCCTATTGTCGTGCTCGGCGCCGCGGCCCCGGCGGTGCCGACGGCGAAGTCGGGACCTCTGCCGGCGATGTTCGAGCGACCGTACTGATCACCTCCTCAACCGACATAACCTTGCTGTACACGACGCTCCCCTGATCCAAGGAGCGGCCAAGCTCATCGGCTCCGGTATGAAGGGCATAGGGCAGACGTAGGGCGCGGCGTGCTTGAAAACCGGTTCGGGCTTTTCTCCAGATCGTCGTCGAGACGACGGTGGTCGAGGTGTCGGTTGGAGAGCGTGCGCCGCACCCTCCGGCGGAGCGTCAGCGCGATGTCGCGGGCGCTCCCTACGCCCTTGAGATCACTGAGATTTGCAGGTGCCAACGCACAGCGAACGCAGGGACGCGGAGGAGGCTTCTCCGCGTGATGTTGGCTGCGCTGATGCCCCTTTGGATTGAGGGCAGCGACTTGGCGATCCTTCGGAAGGAGACGGATGTCCGTCGCCGGATGACGATCCGCGACGGTGAGGAGCCGGAAACCGCCTGGATGTCGGTCGACCGTCGAGTTGTCCGTCGGCATCCGCATCGTCGGTGCCGGATGCACACGCGCGGTTGCGTGGGTGCCTTCCTGGGCCAGTCCGTCAGGCGGTGCGGCGCTACGGGGCCGATTCGCGGGAAACGGAGATGCCGAGCATCGGCCAGCGAGGCTTGCGGCGCCGGCCGGGGATGCCGTCGAGGAACAAAGATGCAACCAACATACCCTCGTATACTGGTTGTCGAGGCGATGGCGCTCGGCATTCATCAGTAGTAAATTTGTAACGAGTTGTTAAGAACTGGATGGTGCTCTCGTCTCCATGGGGTGGAGATTGGAGGCGTCGCGTTGACGGCATTCAAGCTTGCATTGGAGATCGCCCAGGAGTGCGTGCAACGCGCGCCGGTGATCGTGCTTGGCAGCGGCGCGTCGGCCGCGCACCGGCTCCCTGGCATGCCGCAGCTGCGTGACCATCTCGTGGCCAGTACGTTGCCGGCCGGTCTCGCAGCGCGCGAACTCGATCTCTGGCAGGATTTCCTGAACGCGGCGGCGACCCTTGATCTCGAGGAGGCGCTGACCGCGGTGACGCTGACGGAAGCGCTGACCTCCCATGTCGTCGCCGCGACTTGGGATCTGCTGGCGCCGGCGGACATGGCGGTGTTCGACCAAGTGGTCCGCGACCGCCACCATTTGCCGCTCACGCGGCTGTTCCAGCACCTTCTGAAGAGCACCCACACCGAAGTCAACGTGGTTACCCCGAACTACGACCGGCTCGCCGAGTACGCCGCCGACGCGGGCGGCCTCTGCCACCACACCGGGTTCGGCCACGGGTATCTGCGGCTGCGCCAAACGGACCACCCTCTGAAGTTCACGCAGAACCAGCGCCCGGCGCGCACCGTCAACGTCTGGAAGGTTCATGGCTCGCTTGATTGGTTCCGTGATCCTGAAGGCACCACCGTGGGGCTGCCGATCCTGCCGAGCCGGCCGGCCGGCATGACCCCGGTCATTGTGACGCCGGGCGTCGAAAAGTACCGGATCACACACGACGAGCCGTTCCGCACCATCTTGGCGGGCGTCGACACCGCACTCTCCACAGCGCGGGCATACCTGTGCATCGGCTACGGGTTCAACGACGGGCACATCCAGACGAAGCTTCTGGAGCGCTGCCGGGCCCAGCCGGTGCCGTTGGTGCTGATCACCAAGGCCGTGTCGCCCATGGCCAAGGACTTCCTGCTCAGGGGAGGGTGCCGGCGCTTCATGGCGCTGGAGGAGAGTGGCACGGGTTCTCGCCTCTACAGCGCGGAGCACCCTGGTGGCGTCGACATTCCGGATCACGCGGTCTGGCGCCTTGACGAGTTTCTCAAGATGGTGATGTAGGGAGAGCATGCGTGAGCATCTTCGACTTCAAGGACTCCGACGCTCTCGGCAGCGTGCTGTCCGTCGACACGACCATCGTGGTCGTCAGGGTCGCCGACATTGATCGCCTGCGGCAGTTGCAGGTGAACCGCTTGGCCGTGCTGCAGAGCAGCCGGCCAGGTCAGCATCTGGTTGGCATCATTCAGAAGATCACGCGTAGCGCCGCGACGCCGCGCGCCCGGGGCAAAGGCGAGATCGGCGCCGATGAGGACGAGGTGGCGCCGGAGCTGAATCTTGTGCGCATCGCGCTGATCGGCACCCTGGTCGACCGGCTCGGCGAGCAGCGCAACGTGTTTTTGCGCACGCTGGAGACCGTCCCTGAAATCGACGCGAACTGCTACGCCGTCGAAGGCGAGCGCCTGACCAACTTCATGCGGGTGATCGCCAGCATCGCCAGCGACGGGCAACGCCTGTCACTGGGCTGCTACACCCTCGACGACCGCGCGGAAGCCTTCCTGAACGGCAACAAGTTCTTCCAACGGCACGCGGTCATTGTCGGCAGCACGGGCTCGGGCAAGTCTTGGACCACGGCGCGCATGCTCGAACAGGTGGCGGCGCTGCCCAACGCGAACGCCATTGTTTTCGACATTCACGGCGAGTACCAGACGCTGCAGGCCGATGGCATTCGGCATTTCCGGATCGCCGGGCCGGGCGATCTCGACCAAGCGGATTCGCTGGCGGAAGGCGTCCTCTACCTGCCGTACTGGCTGCTTGGCTACGAGGCGCTAGTCACCATGTTCGTCGACCGCAGCGACCAGAACGCGCCCAACCAGACCATGGTCATGCAGCGCGCCATAACCGGCGCCAAGCGCGCTTATCTGGAGCGTGGCGGGTATCAGGACGTCCTCAACAACTTCACCATCGACAGCCCGGTTCCCTTTGATCTGAGCGCTGTTCTCGATGAGCTCGCAGCGCTCAACGCCGAGATGGTGCAGGGCGCGGGCGGTAAGGAGAAGCAGGGCGATTACCACGGCAAGCTCAGCCGCCTCATCGCTCGCCTGGAGAACAAGCGGTCGGATCGGCGCCTCGGCTTTCTGTTCCGCCCAGGCGCCGACGCGATGGCGTTCGACTGGCTGGAACGGCTGGTGTCGGCGCTCCTCGCGGGCGGCCAGGACCAGGCGGGCGGAAAGGGTGGTTTGAAGATCATCGACTTTTCCGAGGTGCCCTCCGACATCCTGCCGCTCATCGTGAGCCTTGTCGCCAAGCTCGCCTTCTCCGTGCAGCAGTGGACCGCGCTCGGGCGCCGGCATCCGATCGCCCTGTTCTGCGACGAGGCGCATTTGTACATTCCCGAGCGCGCGGGCGCCGGAGCGGCGGACGACATCTCCGTCGGAATCTTCGAGCGGATCGCTAAGGAGGGCCGCAAGTACGGGGTGGGGCTGGTGGTGATCAGCCAGCGGCCGTCGGAGGTCAACCGGACGGTGCTCAGCCAGTGCAACAACGTGGTGGCCATGCGTCTGACCAACGGCGAGGACCAGAGCGTGATCAAGCGCCTGTTGCCGGACAGCCTTGGCAGCTTCGGCGACCTGCTGCCGATCCTGGACACCGGTGAGGCGCTGGTGGTCGGCGACGCCAGCCTCCTGCCGAGCCGCATCCGCATCGCTAAGCCGTCCCACTCCCCCAACAGCGGCACCATCGATTTCTGGGACAAGTGGGCGGATGCGACGCCCGTGGGCGCCGCTGCCGAGGCGGTCAGCGGCTGGCGGCGGCAGACGCAAGGCGCCGCGTGACCACAGCCGTCGTGTCGGCTGCAGCACCCAGTCCACCGTGTAAAATGCCGCCGTGGCCTCTGTCATCCGTCCCCCTAGAATGCAACGCGGCTCACCTATGGATCGGCGTGAATGACGGGCGGACAGACGGCCATCGCCGGGTTTCTCTATCAGCTCATACGCACTCTGGAGTTTGCTGCCTCGTTCGCGGCGCAGGTCCGGCTTTCTCCCAAGCAGGATGGGTTTCAGGCCATCCTGGAGACGGAACCCACGCGCGGCGGAGACCTGAGCATTTGTCAGCCGGGGCGGCGCACCGTCATCCAGTTTAAGATGCGCCGCGGAGCGACACCTTGGGGACAGGGTGATCTCATCCGGGAAGTGCTGCCCGATCTCTTCAAAACGGTCGAGGACGGCGCGGCCAAGTGCGTGTTCTCCACCGATGCCGCCGTCGGCTTGTCCGAGTTCCGTACATTCCTTGACCTCTTCCGCGACCGCCCCGTTCCGAACCGTCCCGTGATGGCGCTGGATGACACCCGGCGCGATTACAAGATCGGCCAGAAACGAGTCACCGCCCGAGCGCTGTTCCTCCACATCGGCGAGAGGCTGGATCGGTCCCCGAAAGTGTTCGCCAGGGTGTGGCGGCTCCTCGCGCAGTTCGAGATCCAGGACGGAATGACGGAGACCGATGCCCTCCAGGCCATCGACGCGCTGTTGCGGATCATAGCGGAACACCAGGAGGACGTGCGGAGCAAGCGAGACGAACTGATCGGTATCCTTCTGCATTTTGCCAGGGACGGCCGGCGTTTTACCCACGAAGAGCTCTTCCGGGCCGCCGGACTTGACCCGGACCGCGTGAGGCACGCCGTGCGCCTGCCTTCCCTTCTGGGCGAACGGCTCGCCGAGGACATGCGGGCGCTCGGGTACGTGCCAGGAGACGACGCGCGCCGTGCCGAAATCGACTGGCCGCGGGACAAGGCGCTGCTGGCGCTGGCCGGGGAAAGCGGCACCGGCAAGACGTGGCGGCTCTGCCGGGTGGCGCACCGGCTGTCCATGGATGGCCATGCAGTGACAATTCTCCCGGCCCGCTTCGGTCTGGCGCGCATCGAGCAGGAGGTGGTCCGGCGCGTCTGGCTGCCCGGCTACGACGCGCCTCTCGACCTTGAGGTCGTCGCCCGCCGTGTCGGGCCGATGCTGCGGGGCGAGAACGGATTCTGGCTCACCTTGTGCGTCGATGACGTTCAGGATCGAGTCCTGGCCGATGAGCTGGCGGCGCCCCGCTGGCGGCGCATGGGCATCCGGGTGGCTCTCTCCGCGCAGGATCGCATCGGCGGCGGGCTGCGACCGTTGAGGGATGCCCAAGTCGAGCCGGTGAACCCGTTCTCCCTGCCGGAGTTGCGATGCTATTTGACCGCGGCCGGGCGCGACTGGACCCGGTTGCCGGACGATGTGCTTGAGCTGTTGCGTCAGCCCTTGATGGCGTGGCTCTACCGCGAAATCGGCAGCGGCTCGGGTTGGGTGCCGGTGAACGAGTATGCGCTGATGGAGCGCTATTGGCAGCATAGCACCGCGGAGCGGCGCGGCCAGGACGACTACCGCGCCGACGTCGAGGCCATGAAGAAGTTGGCCGGAACGGTGCTCGGCGACCAGCCTGCCTACCCTTGGCCGTATCGGATGTTGCTCAGCCAAGGAATGGACGATGCCATGCGCCTGCGGCTGGTCGCCGCCGGGCTACTGCAGAACGAGGCCGACGGCGTGGCGGCCGTCCACGACAGGCTGCTGAACTGGGCGGTCGCCGAGCATTTGGCCGACCTCTTCCAGGACGGTCTTCTGGACATGGGTGGGCTGACAGCCGTTCTGCGGCGCATCACCCGCATCGACGCGGACTGGAGCCGGGACTTTGCCGCCCGGAGGCTTCGTTATGTGCCGATGGACCTGCTCTGGCTGCTGGCGGGCCGCATCGCGCCGGAGCGCCTGGTGCCTGTTCTGCTCGCCTTGGTGCAGGACCGGCACTCTCACTTCGGCGACAATGGGCTGTTCGATGGCGGGGCGCTGGACACGCTGGGCGCGCGGATCGTCCCGGCCTTGGTGCTGCTGGTGCAGCAGCCGCTCGGTAGGAATGAGGATTGGTCGCTCCCCCGCAACGTCGGACGGTGCCTCGCCGCCATCGGCCGCAACGAACCGGCCTCCGTCGTGCAAGCCGCGCGGCAGCTGCTCGATCTCGGCACGCCGGAAGCCAGGACGGCGGCGCTGGTCGCGCTCGGCACCGTTGCCGCCCCCGATCTGCTGGACCGGCTATGGGCCATCCATCTGGAACACCATCGGGCCTTCGATGAGCACACGCACGAAACCTGGGCCGAGCACCACCATAGGACGGAGCTGAGCTTCGACGCTCTGGCGAGTGCGGTGCCGGCGGACCCGGAGTGGATCGTGTACCGGATCACGATCCCAGGGCCATGCGAACGGGCTGACCAGCTTGTCTACCTTCTGACGAACATGGACCCCACCATCGGCGAAGGGCTCTGGCGGCGGAGCAAGGCGGACTTCCTGGAAAAGGTGGATCGCAACCGCCGGTGCCTTGCCGAGGCGATCGGCATCTTCCGCGATCGCAGGGAGATCGGGCGCCTCGAAGCTTGGGCGCCCGGCGAGGATGAGCCTAAAGCTTACGGTCATGCGCTACAGGCCTTGGCACGCCTCGCTCCCGAGCACGCGCTAGCTTACATGCGCACGGCGCCACGCGACGAACTGATGCTCACCAGACATTGGTGGTTGCCCATACTAGCGCACCGCACCGGCGAGGCTGTCGGTCGCGAACTGCTGGCGATCCACGCCGATGGCGACTGGGAACGCCGACGCGATTTGGCATTGGTCTTCGGTGGCCTCCGCATCTACCTGAGCGCCCCCATCGTTCGAATCATCGTGGCCGCTCTGGAGGAGCGGCTGGCCATCGCCGACAACGACCCCGACTGGGAACCGCGAGGGGAAGGCCACCTGCTGAATTGCCTCGCTTCCCTCCACCGGCCCGATCTGCTGGCCGTGCTGGAAGAGCAGCGCGGCAGCCGCTTCGAAACACTGCTGGTTCGGCGCGCCTCCCGGCGCCGAGGGCGCGTGTGTCTGGGAGCCGATCCTGATGGCGATGCGTACCGCCACGTGCTTCTCGCGATCGGTGGTGAGGGAATCGGCCAGCTTGTCGACGCCGAACTGGCGCGGCCAAGCCCCTTCGCCCGCATCGACGGCTTGCGCGCGGCATTGTGGTGCCCGACCGAAGCCGTCCGCCGACGGCTGCGCGCAATGGCCGAAACCGTGCCCTCCAATGAGCAGGAGGCACGCCTTCTCGGCTACGCTCTAGCAGCACTCGGCGAGGACGACGCGTTTGCCCATTTCGTGCTCAACGGGGCTCCGGTCGTGAAATCCATCCTCGATCTCCGCCGCGGTCGCCCACTCCTGAGTGCGGCGGTGGTCGCGAACGCACGCGCGGCTTTGGAAAGCAACGATCCTGCCCAGAGGGAGCGCGCGTTGATCCTGCTCGGCGTGTCCAACAACGCCGGGGCGCTTCCGGACCTCGCGGCGACGCTCGCGCGGCATCCTCCCGACAGCCGGGAAGCCGGCTTGGCGGTGTTCGCCCTGGACGCGCTGGAAAGCTTCACGCCCGACCTGCTGCCGCGCCTGACGGCCATGCTCGCCACGCCGCACCGCCTGCGATCCCTGAATTACCTGCTGCGCCATGGCGGCGTGGAGGGACGCGCCGCACTCGTCCGGGATCTCGAACGCCACCCGCTCCACAGCCTGAGCCACACGGATTCCGAACTGGCCTTCATCCTCGCGCGCCATGAGGACAGCCGGACCGGCGCGTTGACGTTCCTGCGCCGGGTGCTGGAGCGCGGGTTGGGCTTCGGCATGGAAGGGCAGATCCTGCGGACGCTGCACGAGAATGGAGACGCTATGGTTCGGCCGCGCCTGCACGCGTGCGCGGTTCAGCGCGATGGGGAGCACGGCGGGTGGCTGGACGCCATTTGGACCATCGCAAGGGACGATCCCGAGGACGCATTCTCCCTGGCCCGCCGGCATTTGGATCAGCCCGACCGTACCGCGCTTTCGGAGGCGCTGATGCGCATCGATGCGGAACGCGGTGTGGAGGAGCTCCTGCGCTGGATGCCGGGGTCGGGGTCGAAAGCCATGCGCTCAGCGGCGGCTCTCGCACTGCGGCAGCATGCGGATCCAACGGTGCTGGCCGAGCGCTTGACCGCTATGGCCGCCGGAACGGAGACACAAGTTCGCGAAGCGGCGGCGGAGATCATCGGCTGGCAGACGCCCGAATTCATGGCGGAGGTGCTATCGCGCCTCGCCGACGACCGCGCCCGCCCCGTCGAGGCCGCAGCGCTCAGAGCCCTGGACCGCCACCGGAGGCAGACTGCGGCCCGCGCGCTTCTCGACGCGATCCCGGACGCGGGCAGCACCCGCCGCTGGAGCCTGCTGACGGCGCTGATCGAGGTCGCAGACCCGCGCCTGCTTACCCGTAACGGCGATCCGCTGTGCCTATGGTCCGCGTTGCGGTCGCTCCCACCAGAATACAGGCTGTGGGCCGAGGAAAGGTTGGGTGAGCGGCGGAGGAAGGTTGAAGACGACGAGCGAAGGCGAGCCTGAGAGATAACGTCGCAAACCTGGGGGAGTCGGGTGCATGGCTGCGCAGCCCGACAGCACGCCAGCATTGCCCCGGCTGCCCTTCAGGCTGACGGTTGCTCCCTCATGTCGCGATGGCGACACGCACCGTCTCTAAAGTCCGGCGCATGTTACCCGAGAGAAACCTTGAAGGGTTCACAGCAAAGGCGCGGCAATTATGCTTGCATAGTCCTAAGAGAAGATTTATCTGTGTACCATACACGTTCAGGTTGGGGCATTCATTTCATGTCCGGCGGAATTAGCGCAATCAAAGGGTTCGATTACCAAGCAACTGTTATTCTGGACCGCATTTTCGGGCATTTCGATCAGCATGGTGAAGAAGCGGAAGTGCGACCGGAGGGCGATGACGACCTCGATTTGACGTGGATGGTGGGCGCGCTCAAGCGACGACGCTATCTGCAGATCAAAAAGCCGTCCGAAGACCAGGATGGAAATCCCAAGCCTACGGTCTGGACGCTTTTGGATGTGATCGCCGAACTGCTTCCGAACACGATCAAGCGTCTGTCCGGCAACGTCGACGAGCAGGTCTGGATCCTTGGCAATGAGGTCGATCCTGCGGTCCAAGCGCTTGTCGATGCCGGTGCGCACGCTCCCGCGGCCTTGAGTGGATCCTACTGGAAGGCAGTGCACGGACTTGCTCGCAACGAAGCGCTCATCGCTCTCAAACCGAAAGCGGAGGTTCGGAAAAAGCTTCTGCACTGGAGAGCCCCAGCCGCCCCTCCGATCGATCCGGCGCATACCCCGTCGTTAATCGCCGACGCCTTTTGCGGCTTCGCCAAAAGCATCGGCGCCGAGGACATCGGTCGACATTACCGCACTAGGTCCGCGCATCTGCACAGCTGCCTGCCGGACGTGCTGGCCAGGATCCGGATCGAACCCACGTACGGCACCGAGCAGGACGTCAGGCAGCGCGTTTACGACCGGCTGGAACAGCAATACGCGCTCCAGCGGGCGGTCATCGAACACACGCTGTTCCGGAACCTGCGCGGCTTCATCAGCGACATCTCCAAACAACCGGGGCGAACATTCCGTCAGGAGGAGTTCGAGTTCGAACTGCGCAGCGTCTGGCCGACGATGAATCCCGTCAAGGAGGCACCGCCGCTCGCGGCGGAGCATGTCGCCAGGCCGAACCTGACCAAACGCTTCACATCGCGCTGCTCCGGCCGAGCGATCGAGGCGGTCGGACTGTCCGGCTCTGGCAAAACGAAGCTCGCCGGCGAGGTTGCGCAACGGTCACGGACCACCGATCCGGAACGCTTCGTGTATTATGCTGAAGTCCGGCCAAGTGTCGGCCTGCGGGACGTGCTGACGGGTGTGGCCTTCCACCTCCGGCGCACGGGCATCAGCGAACCATTCTCTGTTTCCGTTAACGGCCATCTGGCGTGGGAGGAGATATTATCGCGGCTCGCGCGTTCCTTCTCGGGCATTCCGCAAGCGGTTCTGCTTCTGCTGGATCTGGTCGAGGGCACGTGCACCGATACCTTCGCCCACGATCTCGCCACGTTCGTCTGCGGCCTGTCATCCCCGGTGTGCCGGGTCGCCGTGTTCGGTCAGGAGAGCGCTCTGCGCACCCTGAGCCAGTTGGACCGGAACGCGCACGGCATCGGCCGGCTGGATATTCCGGGTTTTCGGTATGAAGAGTTCGTGGCTCTGGTCGCGCGCCGCCATCCCAAGCCCGACCGGAGCGTGCTTCGGGACATCTACCAGCGTGTGACGGCTGGCCGGGCGGCAGGGCTGCCCGCCGGCTTGGCATGGTCGCTCGCCCGGGCGTCGTCCATGGAGGAGATGGCTGAAATGGCCGCTGGTCCCATCGAGAACATGCTTGCGCACGCGGACCAGAGGCGCTTTCGCCGGATCAGCGATGATGCCCGGCGGACTGCCGAAAAGCTGGTGTGCTTCGCTCTGCCATTCAGACACCGCGACGCTGCCGAGATTTTCCCCGACGACCATGTCGGACTGGCCATTCGCGAGTTGCTGGAGCAGGGACTGCTTCGGTCGCACGACGGGGACTCGTTCGAAATGCACGAGACAGCGCGCGCGGGGCTCGAAGACCTGGTCCCCCCAGGTATCCGCCGCTCGACCCATCGCGCGCTCGCGACCTGGTATGGCGCTCAGGGATTGGCTCCCGAGGAAATCTTCCACCTGAAGGCGGCGGGCGAGACGGATCAAGCGCAGGTGCGGGCGCGCGAGGAATTCCTCCACGGGAAGCATTGGGCAGCGCTTTCCTCCTTTGTCCTCGGCCGCAAGTTGGTGTCGGCCGACGAGGTCATTGGTGCGTGGGCGGGCGCCGAACCCGTCGAATACGGTTGGCTTCTGCCCAGGATACTCGCCGGCCTGGGGGAGCAGGCGCCCGCCGACCGACTGTTTCAACTCCTCCAGCAGCAGCCGGAGCGGTTCAGTGACCACCGATGGGCATCGCCGATCGTCGAGGCTATTCTCGCATCCGACCCTTCGCGCTTGCACGATCTCATCGTTCATGCAGCAATCGCCGTGCGCGATCCGGCCGCAAGGGATTCGGCGCTGGCCGCGCTGACGATCGGTATGCTTCGCCGGCGAGTCCCTGTTGATTCGCGGACGATCGACTTCTTCAACTGGCAGCCGCCGGAGACCAAGCGGCAGCTTCTCCGTGTTCTGACGCTCGACCGGCGCCGGGAGACGCTACGGCACGTCTTTCAATTCCTTGTATCTGATTCGGAGATGATGGAGCAGCCGGGCCATGCGCGCCGACGCCACCTCATTTCACTGAAGATCGACAGCCGGGATGACGCCGTCGAGTTTCTCGCGGCGCTGCCCTCCGCGAAGCCATCCGACATGTTCCTTGCGCGGTCGGCCTTGCTGGGCTCCCTTGAAAACTTGGTGTGGGAACAGCGAGCGGCGCTCCGCACGCACGCCATCGACATTCTCCAGGATGGCTCCATGGAGGGCCGGATCCTGGAGAACGCCATCCGCGTCCTGATTTTCCTGGCTGAGCCTTCGGTCTGTGCCCTGTGCGATCCGCTGATGACCAGGACGGATACACTGGCTGCGTTCGCCAAGCTAGTTCCGGCGCTGGTTCCCGCCCTGTATGACCGCAGCCGGTACGAGGCGCGCCTGCTCGACAGCAACGCCACACCCGAAGACCGCGCGTCATCTCTTTTCGTCCTTGCGTCGTCCGGTGCGGATCTCGGTGAAATTTACCGGAAATTGAAGATGATCGAAGCCGATCCACAGAAGCTCAAGTTCCTGGAATTCTGGTTTTTGATGTTGTGCGTACAGTCGCCCTTCCCAGACGCCATCCCGTTGCTTGAAGAGGCCCTGCGATCTGCGGATGGAAAGAGTAGCCTTCCCCTGATCGGGGCTCTTGCCAGCTTGGGCAATCTACCTCTCCCGGCAGCCACGGACATGCTCATGGGTGCGGTGGATCACCAAGACCCGCAGGTTCGTCGCTGCGCTCTCATCGGGCTCCAGGCGCGGCGTTCCCGCGCGGCTTTGAGGCGGCTGGTTGATCGCTACGCGCGCGAGGACTCGGAGGAGCAGGCGGTCGGGCTTGCAACGGCGATTGTGGCCTCAGGTCCGCGGTCCATGTCGGATCTGCAAGGCCGTCTTGACTTGCCGGTGATCCAGCTCTGGCAGTGCATTCTTGCGATGCGGCTGCGCGACGTGAGCATGGCGGACCGGCTCGTAGCCATTGCCTGTGACCCCGCACGGCACTGGCAGGTCCAGCGGGCTGCCGTCTTTGCTGCGGGGCGGCTGCCCTATGAGGAGGCGATGACGAGAATTGCGCCCGTCGTGTTGGCGGAGCGTTCTCCACTTGTAATCGACAGAAGCTGGAGTTTGCGTTGCCACGCCTCCTTGTCCGCCATTCTTCTGGATGCGGCCCCGATTGTCACGGAGTACGTTACTCTGGGAAGAGAAGGTTTCATCGGATTCTTCAAAGATCTTATAGAAGAGTATTGGAAGGATGCGCTGTTTACGGAAGACGTTCCTTCCGGGAGTGAGGCAGCGGCTTGGCTTTTCGAACGGCTGGTCGAGAAAGGCTGCCCAGCGAACCCGAAGGCACCCGACCTCATCCTCGACGAGTTGCACGTCCCCATGCTGCACAGCGCCGTGCTGCGCTCGTTGCGCACCAGCGGGCGCCCCGACCTGATCGAGGAACAGCTTGCCGCCGCCGATCACCTCTGGTTCGCGACGAAGTGCGTGAAGGAGTGTTTCCGGGCCCAAGGAGAGGATCCGGAGCTCGCATCGAGGTTGACGGCGCGGGTCGAAGCATCACCGTGCAAAGGAAATGCGCGGCTGCACAACGTCATTGCCGATATCGACCAGCGGCGCGCGGCCCCGCTGCGGAGTCGACCGGATGCATTTGCCCAACAGGACATGTCGAGACCAGCGTCGTATCTCAGTTACGACGACGCGGTTCGCGTCCTTTCCGATGCGGATGCCGAGTTCACGGCGGCGCCTCCTCTGGTGCTGAAATCGATCACGGCCGAACAGTGCGAACTGCTTATCAGGCTGGCGGACCCGGCGAACGACCATAGCCATGGCATCGAAACCTATGTCCCAGGCATCCGATTCACTGCGGATGGCCACGAGGTCGCGCAACTGCAACTGTCATACTCAGGGAGCAGCCGGTCGGCGGGAGCGCTCATCAGGCCCGCGATAGCGGCGGCCAACCGGTTCGGACTGCCAATCCCCTGGCACGAAGAACAGATGGCCGGTTTCCTTGCGGAGACTTACGTTCGGGATTTCCTGGCCTGCTTGTGCGCCGAGAACGATAGCAACCGGTTCTATGACGAGCTTGCCCTGCACGAGCATGTACTGTTTCCATACCTGTGCGGACAAGGGATGCCGCTGGTATCGAAGTATGTCGATACGCGCATGATCCCGTTTCTGGCACGTCACGTGTCGTCCGGCACGGACGAGTTGTTCGAAGGTCTGTGCGCCTTGGCGCTCAGGGTGAACGCGCCGGAGATCGACACGGTCTTGGCCGGTCTGCTTTACCGTTGGACGCAGCGCTTTCAGCCGAGAGCATCAGCCTCCCCCAACGGGGATGACATCTCACTCTGGCGGGGCTTTCGGCTCCTCACCGAACACCTCCGCTTCGTCAGGATCAAGGGATGGCAACCGCGCCTTGCGGCGGTGTTGAGCGCACCCATGCAGTGGATTCACCGCGAGGATATCGTGCGGGTGCTGGAGCGCGATCCACGATCTTACTTGCTGATCGAATCCCGATTGTTCAATGCCACGAACTGGGAGCACTACCCTCGAGACGAGATCGACCGACTGGACGAAGCCAGCGAAAGGCTGTTTCACGAACTGCTGGAGGAGTGATTGAACGAAGCCGCTGACGCGGCATAGGGGCAGCAGAGGGGAACCTCTGACCCATCGGAATGTGGGCATGGGATTGATTCCAGACAGGAGGTCCCACGATGCCCCGGATCAGCCCCCTTCGGCAGCGGATGATCGAGGACATGACGCTGCGCAACTTCTCGCCGGCGACCCAGCAGTCCTACGTCTATGCAGTGGCCAACTTCAGCCGGCACTTCGGTCGTCCGCCCAACGCACTGGGCGCCGAGGAGATACGCACCTGCCTGCTTCACCTCACCCAGCAGAAGCGGTCTTGGGGCCACATCGACCAAGTCGCCTGCGCCCTGCGCTTCTTCTTCGGCATCACCCTGGAGCAGCCGGCCTTGGCCGAGCGCATCGCCCGGGCGCGCGAGCCGCGCGCGCTGCCGGTCGTGCTCAGCGCCGAGGAGGTGGCGCGGTTCCTGGACGCCGTGCCGGTGGCCCGTAGCCGCGTCGCGCTGACCACCGCCTACGCCACCGGGCTGCGCGTCTCGGAGGTCGCCACGCTGAAGGTCGGCGACATCGACAGCGACCGCATGGTCATCCGCGTCGAGCAGGGCAAGGGCGCCAAGGACCGCTATGTCATGCTGTCGCCCCAACTGCTCGCCATTCTGCGCGCCTATTGGCGGGAGGAACGCCCGGAAACCTGGTTGTTCCCCGGCCGCCAGAAAGGAAGCCCCGTCAGCCCCGCCACCTTGCAGGACGCCTGCCGTGTGGCCCGGCATAAGGCGGGGCTGACCAAGCCGGCGACCATGCACACGCTGCGGCACAGCTTCGCCACCCACTTGTTGGAAGCCGGTACCGACCTGCGCATCATCCAGGTGCTGCCGGGCCACCGCCGCATCGCCACGACGGCCCTCTACACGCAGGTTACTCCGGCGCTGATCGCGCGCACGGCGAGCCCGCTGGACCGCTTGCCGACGGGGCACCCGGGCACGGCTTGACGCCGGCCATGCGGCCCGCCCTGGAGGTGGCGGACATCGTCCAACAGCACGGCGCCGCTTACCGCGCCGCCCATGCCGGCCAGCTCAGCCGTTCGCAGCGTCGCGTCCTGGCCGTCATCGAGGCGTGCCGGACGGCGGCGCTCGGCGGCCATGCCGAAGCCTGTGCCGACTGCGGCGCGGTGCGCATCGCCTACAACTCCTGCCGCAACCGCCACTGCCCCAAGTGCCAGGGGCTGGCACAGGCACAATGGCTGGCGGACCGCCAGGCCGACTTGTTACCCGTCCCCTATTTCCACGTGGTGTTCACCGTGCCAGGACCGGTCGCTGAACTGGCGCTGCGCAACAAGGCGATGGTCTACGGCATCCTGTTCCGCACGGCGGCGGAAACGCTGCGGACGATCGCCGCCGATCCGCGCCATCTCGGGGCTGAGCTCGGGGTGATGACCGTGCTGCACACCTGGGGCCAGACCCTGCAGCATCATCCCCACTTTCACTGCATCGTCCCCGGCAGCGGGCCGGCGTCCGATGGGCAGCGCTGGGTAGGCTGCCGGCCCGGCTTCTTCCTGCCGGTGCGCGTCCTGTTCTAGCTGTACCGGCGCCGCTTTCTGGAGGAGCTGGCGGCCGCCCATCGGGCCGGCGCCCTGATCGGTGCTGGTGATCCGGAGGCGTTTACCGCGCAGCTGGCCGCCTTGCACCGGGTCGACTGGGTGGTTTACGCCAAGCCGCCGTTCGGCGGACCGGAAACCGTGCTGGAGTACCTGGGCCGCTACACCCACCGGGTGGCGATCGCCAACAGCCGGTGCGACGACGGGAAAGATGCAGCGCTTCAAGTCGCCCGGGTCCGCCCAGCGCTTCACTTCCATGCACGCCGCCGCATACAACTGCTTCAACCTTCAACGCCACCTGGTCTCCCGCCGCACCCTGCGCACCTTCCGGGCGCAGGCCAGGGCCGACTGGCAGGCCGCGACCGTCGCAGCGTAAGCAGAGCTGCGAATTCCGGGAGTTCTGCACCCCGGCTCGGTTCCCGTGACAATGCCGGTACCCGCTGTCCTCCTCGATCACCAAACTCCCAATTTGCGCTCCAATGCCACGTAGTGCCGGTCCTCCTCGTAGCCTTGGTGTCGTAAGGGGGGGGGCATCGACCGTACCGAAATTCCTTTGCAGAACTCAACCCAAAATGATAACGGCCATGCCGTCAGACAACGAAATTGCGGCAATACGTGGGATTGTGATGATCGTTCAGCCTTCGAAAATCGGGGCCTATGTGTCTTTGGGGCATTGCGAGCGCTTTCTGCACTTCACAGCAGCTGAACAGCCCGGACCGGGCAGCGGCAATCAGGTGGATGCCGAAGGGGAAACTCATGCCGAGCGCCGGGGCCGGGAAACCGAGACCATGCTCACAGATCTTCTCGAAGAGAGGCACTTCGACAAGAAGGACTGCTACGGACCCCATGAACTGATCGCAAGCGCCATGGAATCAGGGCGACCATGTTATACGGCACAATGTCCTGCCCGCGGACGCTTCGTGGTCGGTTCGAAGACCGTTGAGGTTTCCGGCCTTATCGATGTGCTGACGGCTGAACCCGACGAAGATGCAGGCCACATCCGCCTCACGGTGTTCGAGTGCAAGAGCTCCGGCCGGGTATGGAGCGCGGCGTTGCTGCAGACTGCACTGTACGTCAAGCTTGTGCGGGATGAGCTTTCGGACAGGGCGCAGGTCCGGGCAAACATCGTGGTACGCGATGCGGACACCGATCAGGTAACGGACGAGAGCGTATTCGAAGCGAGCCTGTCAGAACTGGATCTGGAGGTCGGGCTTGCCGACGCCAAGTCGATCATCGGCCAGCAGATCGAACTGGTCGAGAAGGAGCGGCCAGCGCCGCATTTTGCCGAAAGATGCGAGTTCTGCCCCTACATCGAGCCATGCTTCAAGGAAGCGATCACCGGCTGGCTGGATTGGGCTGTCCTTGGTTTGCCGCCCGCCGAACGCGACGCCCTGGTGCAGGAGGGTGCACCCCACGCCGAAGCAGTAGTAGATAGCGCCAAGGTCAAGGCCGCCTTTCGCCGTGGCCTTCGCCGAAACAAGGCACAGCTCGAGCGGCTGTATCGCCTGCGCAGCGCTTATTACACTTCAGCTGCCGATGGTGAACGGCGGCGCGACGAAGTACTCCCCCGGGGAAGTGGCCGCCTTCCCTCGGCTGGAGAAGAGCCGTTGAGAAAGGTGTTCTTGCGGGTCGTGCCCGACGCCCAACGGCGGCGGATCGCCGCGCTGGGGGTTCGCGTGCTGGTCGAGCCGCGCGGCGAGCCGGCGCAAACTGTTCTGGACAGGTCCTGGGGCGGCTTCTGGGATGACGCGTCGGAGCGGCAGGCGCTGATCACGATAGCCCAATGTCTGGAAGAGGCGCTGACGCCGGATACGCAAACGGGCAATGTATGCTTTCATGCGTATTTCTGGTCCGAGGATGACTTCACCTTTCTCGTCGATCGGCTTCATGCGTGTGCGCAAGGTCAGTCCAACGATCCGCTCCTCATGCTGGCCGCCGGTCTGACTGAGCGGGATGCGTTGGAAGGCTATCTGGGCACCCGCCTTCCGCGAGTCACTTATTTGAGGACATACGTTCAGCAAAGAACGAACGTAGCGAGCATCGGCGTCTCGCTTCTCGAGGCTTCGTTCCTGAACTGGCCCGGCCGTGCCGATTCTGCTTGGCTGGCGGAATGGCCGGTTCTGGCGTGCTGCTTGGGAGTTGACGAAGCGGACCATTCGCTGGACGTGGACGCCGTGCGACAGCGACTGCGCCAGCACCCGCACTTCTTCGATCGCCTTGAACCGACGATGGTCGAGCGCATACAGGAGGAGGAGGCTTTCCGCAAGGCGTTCATCAAGATCTGGTTCGACGCGCTCGCAGCAGTTGAAGCCGCCCTGATGAAGTTCCACAGCACCAATACCATGCCCGCGGTTCCCGTGCACCCGACGAACCCCGTGCGGACCCCACTTACGGATGCCGCACGGCCCCTGGTCGAAGCGGCGCGACAGTACTTGGAAGGCTCGCAGGACAACGTGCGTCGCGCATGGTATGCGAAGCACTTCAACAGCATCGAGGAACTCATCAGTTCGGGAACGGCGATCGAACTGACCAACCCGGTATGGGCGAACTACAAAAGGGGCGACGAACGGCTTCGGCTGGAAGCCGACGTCGACGCGGAGGCCCTGGTTGCGCTTGGAGATGTCGGCGGAACGGACGAAATTCAGGCGGCGCAGCTCAAGGCGCTTGGCAAGAAGGCCACCCAAAAGCTCTCTGAGCTGAAACTGCGCACCGACCTCCGGGCTGTTCCGGTCACGCCCAACCAGGACATTTTGTCGTCCGAGGACATTGTCGACGAAGGCATCGAACTGACAGACCTGAAGATCGAAGAGCTGCGATTGGGCAGTTGGGCCGTGGCGAAGGCAATCCCGCGCCAGTCGCCACAGGCGAACGGCGTGCCAAGCCGGGAGCATGCTTGGCGGGGCGCTGAGCCGGGAACGCCCCTTTTTCGTACCGATGGACAGGAAGTGAAGCGACTCGTCGTCATCAAGGATTTCGAGCCGGTCGACCCGCGCGTCCGGGCTGCGCTGGCGAAGCTCGCGGACGCTGGCTTCGACACAACGTTGGGCGCGCTCGACTGGTGGAAATCCGACGCGCCGCCGAAGGACGTCGAGCTGACCGACGTGGAGCGGCACCGTCTTGAAACGACGTTCAAGGCTTACGCCCATCTACGTGAAGCGTGCAACAACGAGTTCCTTGCATTCCGGACTGCGCTGGAACGCACCCGAGATGCCGATGCCGTCGGCCAGAGCCTGGCGACACTTGAAGCGGCCATTACAATAGTCGTCGAAGGGTACGACCCGGACCGCTCCGGGGGGTCTGGAGAACCAACGTACGAACAGACCGCTGCGGCTGCCGCGCAGCGCGTTGTGATCGAAATGCTGCCCCGCCGCCTCGGCCTCGTGCAGGGGCCGCCGGGAACAGGGAAGACAGAATTCGCCGCCTTGGCCATACTCGTCTGGGCGTTAATCCAAGTTGAACGTACCCCGGACGATCTCCCCGCAGTTTTCGTGACCGGCGTTTCCCACCAGTCGGTTTCGAACGTTCTCCGCCGTTGTGCGATGGTCGCCCCGCTGCTGGCAGGCGCTTGGCGGATGACGTCACCGCTGACCGGTGATAGGGAAGCGACAGGGCGAGCCGCAGCGGCCATCCGCATCGACCGGTGGTCCATCAAGCCGGACCATAAGTTGCTCGACGCGCCCCTCGCCGGGCCGGAAGGCCGCCTTTCGATTGTCGATTCCCGTATCGCCGCTGTTCAGGGACATGTTCAGGCGGAAAGCTACGACGAGCAGCCGGATGCATGGTCGGAAATCCGAGCCAGGGCCGCCATACGCATCGTCGGGTGTGTCACGGCGCAACTGCCCAATCTGGCTGCAGACGCCCCCATCGTTGAGAAGCCCTTCCGCTACATGGTCTTCGACGAGGCGAGTCAGACGAAGCTTCAGGATGCCCTCCTCGCGCTTCCCCTGCTCGACCACAAGCGCGGGCAGGTGCTCGCGGTCGGTGATCACCGGCAATTGGGCCCTGTGGAGAAAGGCGTCGGCGACGCCGACCTTCGCTACCTTGTACGCCTTCACCGGCCATACGGCAGCTTCTATGATTTCGTGGGCAATCATGTCCGCCCAGAACCGCTGTCTTACACGTTTCGCCTTCAGGAAGACGCTTGGCGTCTGATCGCTTCCATTTACCAAGCCGATGGGGTGCGGCTCCATGGACGTTCTCGGGGCCATGCGCCGCATCCCACCAGTGCAACCGAACTGCTGAGCGGCACCGTGGACTGGGAGGGTGTGTGCCTGTTGACCTACGACGCGGTGCGCTGGTCGGGCGATTACAAAGTCAATCCGATCGAGATCGCCATTATCGACGCGCTGTTCCAGAATGGCTCCGATGCGATGCTTGATCAGACGGTCATTCTCGCACCATTCAGGGTGCAAGAGGATGCATTGGAAGCAAAGTTCGGGGAAGCGCGTGTCGGAACTGTGGATTCCATGCAGGGAGCCGAGCGGCCGACAGTCATCTATTCGGCAACGGGGGCGGCAGCAGCCTTGACGCGCTTCGAGGATTTCATGATCGATCTGCGGCGCTCCAATGTTGCGATGTCGCGGTCGAAGAAGCGCCTCATCGTCATCGCTTCCAAGGATCTCCTCAGCTACACGCCGTCGACTCCCGAAGCGTTCGAGGTGATGCGGATATGGAAGCATCTGCGTCGGTACGCGGACAGGCAGCTGGAGGGTTCGCCATTCCACGTAACCGTCAGTGATGAGGACGGAACAGCGCGCAGTATCGCGGTGGACGCACTGCAGGTCCGTCTTCCAAATGTGGGTGAAGAGATGAGTGTGGATTCGGACCCGTTGAGCGCACCGAAGTGGGCCAGGCGGCGACGCTCGGGCTGAGCTTGGCTGAGGGAAAGGCAACCCTGTCCGGCCTGCAGCGCGTCCTGGTCACCGCGCAGGCCTATGCGCACTGTCGCCGCCGTCGCCGGTGCAGCCACTGTGGGGCATTGCGCCCGCTCAAGGACCACCGCACCCGCAAATTGGTGTCTCTGTTCGGCACGGTGGAGGTGCGCGCGCCCCGCTTCGGCCACTGCCACTGTGGTGTGGCCTGCCGGCGCAGCCTGACCCCGGTCGCGGAGATGATGCCCGATCGCTGCACTCCGGAGTACGAACGCGTCCTGGCCGAGATGGGCAGCGCGCTGCCGTACCGGCGGGCGCGGGCGCTGCTGGCTGAGCTGCTGCCCTTGGATACGGCTCCGGATGTGGAGACGATCCGCCGGCGTACACTCCAGGTTGGGGCTCGGCTCGAACGGGCGGCGCTGGTTCCGCCGGACGAGGGATCGCCGGCCCCGGCGCAGACGATCACGCTGGCCATCGACGCGGGGCACGTGAAATCGGTGCGGACCTACCAGATGCGCTCGTTCGAGGTGATGATCGCGCGGGCGGCCAACGATGAGGGGCAGGAGGTGGTCTTCGGCAGCATGCCGGCTGAGGCTGACCGCCAAGTGAAGCAGCTTTATCACGTCCTGCGCCGTCTGGGAGCGACGGCGACCACGCCGGTCACCATTCTCAGCGACGGCGCGGAAGGCCCCCGGTCCCTGGCCGGGGCGGCCAGTTCCGGCCCGGTGCGCCACGTCCTCGACTGGTTTCATCTGTCGATGCGGGTCCAGCATGTGGCGCAAGCGGTCAAGGGCTGGGCAGCGGCAGAGCCGGACGCCGCGGAGCGGACGATGACCATAGCCGACGCCGTACCCCGCGTCCGCTGGCGGCTCTGGCATGGCCAGACCGAGCGGGCGCTGGGCTTGATCGGTGACACCCTGACTGACCTCGACGTCCTGTTGAAAGCCGCCGACGACCGGCAGGCCCGGAAAGTGGCTACGCTGCTGCGCACCCTGGAAACCTACGTTGCCGGACAGGCCAACCTGATAATTGACTATGCTGCCGCCAGAGGCCAGGGCGATCCCATCTCCACGGCGACGACCGAAAGCACGGTCCAGCGACTCCTGCACCGGCGCATGGGCGCCAATCAGCAGATGCGCTGGTCGCCACGTGGCGCTCACCGCATGCTGAAGGTCCGCATCGCAGTGATGAACGGGACGTTCGCAGCGGATCACGCCGCCGCCGAGCCATACGCCGGCCGCCCCTTCCGACCCGCGGCGTGAAGGCTCCCAGGTTTGCGACGGTCTCCCGGTGGCATACCATCCAGACCGTGAACAGTGCCCACCACGCCTTGGACAGGAACTGTAACCCCCGCCCGGCTCGCCAGACCGGACCGATTTGCGAAAAATTTTCGGATCAGCCCCTTGCCTGCTTGAAACCGATCCATATCCCAGCGCGACGCCGGCCCCAACCCCCGGCCGACCCTAGGAGATGCCATGAACGTTGCCCCGAAGGACCACTGGTTCGGCGAGCCCCCGCCGGACAACACGCCGATCCGCGGCGCCTTTGGCGCGCGCGCCATCCTGGAGAGCCGCTACGGCCGCCAGACGCTGGAGTTCTTTCCCGACCGCAAGTCGTTCTTCCCGGCCGAGGCCCCGTTCAGCCCCGACTTCCAGGCGTTCCTGGACAACGAGGTGACCGCCTGGCTGAAGACCCTGTGCGGCCAGACCTGGATCAACCCCAACGGCGACCAGCCGTACACCCTGGAGCACCCGGTCAACCCGCGTCTGCGCGCGATGGCCAGGGCCAAGGGCGGCTACCTGTATGTGGGCGCCTACGAGATGGCGTAGCAGTGAGACAGGCCCCGCTCGCTCCTGAGCGGGGCCCTGTCCCCACCGCTGTGCGCCGTCAGTTCGCGTCCGGCTTGCGGCGGAACAAGCGCTCGGTGGGGTTGTCGCGCCAGCGGTCGGCGTGGCGGATGTACTTCAGCGCGACGTCGCTGCTCTGGTGCCCGGTCTGCTCCATGATTTTTTTGAGCGACGCCTCCTCCTCGGCGGCGGCGGTGGCGAAGCCGCTGCGCAAGGAGTGGGCGGAGAAGCGGCTGCCCAGGCGCTGCGCCATTTCGGGTCCCTGGGTCCAGCGGATCAGATCGGCATCGGTTTCACCGATGGCCTGACTGGTCTCGCGCACCACCCGGTCCACGCTGCGGTCGGAGAGCCGGCCGCCAAACGCCCCGCCCTTCCCCACCGACACGAACAACGGCGCGTCGGCGTCCTCCATGGTGTAGACGGCGCGCCAGCGGCGCAGCGCGTCCACCGGACACACCGCCGGGTCATCGGCGGCCCAGATGGCCGCGGTGCGGCCGCGCTTGGTCTTGCCGCCGCGGATCGTCACCTCGAGACCACGCCCCGGCACCACCACCACATCCCCGACGTCCAGCCCGACCAGCTCGCTGCGCCGGGTGGCGGCGCCGAAGCCGAGCAGCAGCAACAAGGCGTTGCGCCGGCCGGCGGCGCTGTCGGGCTGGGCGGCGACGAGCCGGCGCAGCAGATCCGGCAGGATGGGGGCCGCCTGCTTGATCTTGCGCCGCGCCTGCAGAGCGGCGACGCCGGCGAGCTGGTCGGCGATCAGCGGGTGTTTGGCGTCGAGCGAGCGGCCGGCGAGGCGGTGGGCGAGCAGAATGGCGGAGAGGTGGACCTTGAGAGTCGGCAGGGCGCGGGTTTCGGAGGCCTTGGCGAGGTACATGCCGACCACCCGCGGGTCGGCGCCGAGCGGCGCAAAGCCGAGGCTGACCGCCCACGTCCGGTAGCCAGCCCAGGCGGCGCGGTAGGCGCGTTCGGTGTTGCGACTGTAGCGGGCGGCAACGGTGCGCGCCGCGGCCTTGGCGAGGCGGGTGATCTCGACGATCTGCTCGGGCGTGTGCGTGCCGGGCAGGAGGAGGTCGTCGAGAATCCTGGAGGTGATCACCACTGTCGCTTTCTTTTGAGAATTTTCTTTGCAAGGTTTGGGCGTCAAAATAGGTGCCCTGGTCAGGCTGAGTCGATCGGGTTTCATTCTTATGTCACTGTAATAAAAAGGGTTTTCCTTGGAGAAACCTTTCAATTGCAAACCGGCGACCCACGAGCTTATGAGCCTGATGCTCGGGGTGCGCAGTCCTGGCATCGCCACCGGCGCCCGTCAGCGGTAATGAACCACAGCCGACTGGGTGAGGTTGATCAGGAGATCCCGAACAAGCAGCCAATCACTGCCAGGAGGACCAAAGGTCATTGTGCCGAAGGCCAGGGTGATGGCCAGCAGGTGCCGTGGGTCGGCACTTTGATCACCCTCAAAGACATTCCATTGCCCGTCACCCCACATGGCCACAACCATGGATGGGGAATTGCCTGATGGAGCATTCATCTCAAATCTCACAAATGTAGGGACGTCGAGATGAATAGAGGCCGTGACCGTATGAAACTCTCCGTTGAGTTTCACCGAAAATCGGCAGATGAGTGGCTTCTCCGGCATTGTGTTCAAGCCGATCTGGGACGGTCAATATTTCAGGCGTTCCGAAGTGATGATGGAGCGATTTCCGTCCGGGTGATGGAAATCATGTGCGATACGTCTTTCGAAGCGTATGGAAGTGCCGCTGCATGGAGGGAACCTGCCCTGCGGTGCATCGCCATTTCCTGGATCGGGAACGGCGCACTCCTCGGTCTTCGTGGCGGTGGTCAGTCCAGCGGCCAGGGAGTGTCTTGCGACGCGGTGACGGCCTGCCGTTGGATGATATTACGGCAGGTCGTTTGAAACAATCTCTTCACACCGGTCGCGTTAAGACAACGCTGTCGTCATTGCCGCTGCAATAAAGCGCTCCTGGAGCAAAAGAACCATGCAGGTTTCCGCTCTGAGAGCGGCGCATGAGCATCGATGGCTGTCCAAATCATTCCGGATGTGTTGGTATCGAAGCATGCTCAATCATCCTCACCTTCTCATCGCCGAAGATGAAAATCTTACGGCGACAGCGTTGGCAGAGTTCCTCGAGGCTGAAGGCTACCGGGTCACCCTCACTCAAAATGGGGTGCAGGCGCTGGAGGTTGATGAAAAGGACCCGGTTGCCCTTCTGTTGACCGACATGCGAATGCCTGTCATGGGCGGCGAGGCTCTGATCCGGATGATCCGGCGTCGGAATGCCGAGTTGCCGGTCATCATCATGACCGGCTACAGCGAATATATTCCGCAGGAGGTGCCGGGACGGCTGATCGTCCTGCGCAAGCCCTACAGTCTTTCCACATTGGTTCATCACGTCAGATCTCTCCTGCCCCGCCGGGAGACGACAACTGATCGATGAAAAACCAGGAACCGCGCGATGACCCAGGCGTACCTTTCGGAAGCCATCACCAAGCGCGGTCAAAGGGCCTGCCGGGCGCGACGATGCAGACCAGTTCTGTCTTGACAGCCGGAAGGCAAACGGCAGTTCAACGCGCTCTTTTACTCGATACCATGACTGTCGGTCGCTCAGGTTGCGAAACCGTCACCTCCCAGCGTCAACCTTCGATCCCGGGACTGGGGCCGGACGTCCGCCCTTATAAAGCTGGGTTTCTGCACCGGTGCCCTGCTGCCACCGGTCGGCGCCGACACGTACCGGTATGTCACCGGCACGTCTTTTCATCGGAAGGTCATCATGCGCATACGCTTGGGTTATCAGTTGAACTTCAGCTTTCCCGCCCCCACGCCGATGATCGTGATGCTGAACGTGCATTACACGCGGGTCGGCGACCTGGAGCGTCCCGACCATATCGTCACCAGCGTCCCGGTGCCGATCCAGGGCTACCGCGACAGTTTCGGCAACTGGTGCAGCCGGCTGGTGGCGCCCGCCGGCCCGGTCACCATCGGAGCCGACAGCATCATCCGCGACAGTGGAGTGCCGGATCCGGCCGAGCCCGGCGCCGTCCAGCACCGTGTCGATGAATTGCCGGCCGACACCCTGCTGTTCCTGCTGGGCAGCCGCTATTGCGAGACCGATGTCCTGTCGGATGAGGCTTGGCGGCTGTTCTCGGGCACCGCGCCGGGCTGGGCACGGGTTCAGGCGATCTGCGACTTCGTCCACAGCCATGTGACCTTCGGCTACGAGCATTCCCGTCCGACAAGGACTGCCGCCCAGACCTATGCCGAGAAGCGCGGGGTCTGCCGCGACTACGCCCATCTCGCCATCGCCTTCTGCCGCGCGATGAACATTCCCGCGCGTTACTGCACCGGCTACATCAGCGACATCGGTCTGCCGCCGCCTTATGCGCCGATGGATTTCGCGGCCTGGATGGAGGTGTATCTGGGCGGCCGCTGGCATGTCTTCGACCCGCGGAACAATGCCCCCCGGATCGGGCGCATCCTGATCGCGCAGGGGCGCGACGCGGCCGACGTGCCGCTCACCCACACCTTCGGCCCCAACACGCTGACGGCGTTCCAGGTCTGGACGGATGAGGTGGCCACCTGATTCCCCACCCCCTCCGCCCGTGGGCATCGCCGTCCGGTCACGCCTGACCGGCGACCGCAACATCCAGCGTCATCGAGGGACCCGGAGGGACAGACGCGCGGACACGCTCCCGGCGCGGCAGCAAGGCGATCCGATGCAGTTCCTCCACCCAGGATGACGGGTAGCTGTCGGTGCCGAAGATCCAGGCGGTGGAGATGCCTCCGTCCTTCGTGTGCAGCAGCACACGGGCGTCGTGCCCATCCTTTCCGGCATGGTTGGCGGCCTGCACCGCGGCGATGAGGGCGCCGACCTGACCGTCGAGAAAGGGGCCGTAGCGCTCCCCTTCAAGCATGATGAACCAGCCATCCGCTTGGCATGACACGATGTAATGGGCCGAAAGGCTCATGGGGTCACTCTTTCTTCGTGGCGGTCGCGCCGACCGCGGCACAGGCCGTGGTGAGACGGGTCAGTAGGGCGCCCTGCAGCAGGCAGGCGTGGCCCGGCGGTGGGTAGCCAGGGGGCAGCCGGCCGGATGGATCGTTGTGGGGTGCCGGATGCCAACGGCGTTCGGCGTCCCCCCAGCGCAGCTGTTCACGCAGCACGTCGGCGCCTTGGGGGTATCGCCCGTCGATGGAGTGGAACAGGGTGGTCATAGGCGTTCCTCCGGTCGGTGTGCGAACAGCGGGATGCCCGGCATGGGCGGAATTGCCGATTGCGGAGTTTCGGTGTCTGCCCTTGGAACTCCGGCGGCGCCGGCACAGGACCAGCGGACAGAACAGGGTTCCCCCGCCGCCGATTGTGCCAGCACGAGGCTGGCGAAGCCGAGGCGTTCCGCTGCTCTGGCTTCGCGAATGGCTTTGGCGAACGCATCGGCTTGGGTTGTGCAGGGCGGATAGACGAAGCCGTCCGCCCGGACGATCCAGCCGGAATGCGTTTTCAAGATGAAGAAGGCGAGCCTTGTCCTGGCATCCATGGGTGCTCTCCGATCTGGGCCGGTCTGTCGGCAAAGACGGCGGCGATCATGCCGTCTGGATCGAGTCACGCCAGGAAGAGCTTCAGACCTGGAATCATCAGCATGAAGAAGAGAGCCTGGAGTGGCCTCAGAAGAAATTATCTGGTGATTGAACAAAGAATTTTCAATTGATATTAAAGATAGCTCTTGGAGACCTGGCAAACTGCAAGAGCGGATCGCACTGTCCCCGTCGTCCAGCATCTTTCCAGAACTTGCAAGAGCCGGCGTTCCTCTGGAGGCATTCGGCAGATCAGCCTTCGCCTCGGCCATAACTGAGATGGTTGCGGCCGAGGTGAAGGCTGTCTTGTCGTCCTCATGTGCGGTTCAGGTCCGCAGTTTTCATGCGCTTTTCAAATCAGCGCTTGTTGCCCGCCTTGTCGCCGACCGGTTCCACCTTGACGTCGGTGCGGCGGGCGACGGCCTCCACGGTCTTTTCCTGTTCAGACGCCGTCTTGGACAGCACGACCTCTTCGACGACGCGGGCCTCCTTGGTGATCTCCGGCTTTTCGGAGGTCGCCGTCAGCTCGATGTTCTTCTCGCCGAAGGCGGCCTTCTCCTCGCCGGCGCTCAGGGGCCGGTCGACCGTGCGATGCTCCACGTCCACCGCCTCGTCGCGCAGCGTCACGGTTTCCCGAACCGGCATCTCGGTGACCTCCGACGTGGCCTTCACCCCGCCCTTGGCGACCCGGCGCTTGCCGATCTCGACCTTCTCCCTCACCGACTGGAGGGTTTCCTGCTCGACGCTGCCGCCGTTGCCCGCCTTCTTCACCGCCGGGGGCTCGGGCAGGTCAACGGACCCGTTTTCATCGAGGATGGCTTCCGCCGCGTCGGCGTCCTGGTCGGCGATGTCCGCCGCCACCAGGGTGTGGCCCTCCCGGATGGCTGCACCATACTGCTCGGCCAGTTCCTTGTCGAAGCCGTGTCCCAGCAGACCCTGGGCGGCCTTGTCGGCGCTGTCGGCGCCGCCGAAGGTCTCGATGTCCGTTTCCTGGCAGCCCGCCGCGACCAAGGCCTGGAAGGCCTTCTTGGCGGAACCGCTTTCCTTGTAAAGCCCAACGATGATCGTGCTCATGATATTCTCCAGTAGGATTTAAAGTATTTCAGTTTCTTGAGGTAAGTCGGGCCGCTCAGGTCACGGGGGCGTCCACAGACGGGTCCTGGTCTATGACCACCTCCTGACGGCGCACCGTGACGTGGTCGGTCATCTTGCGGCTCGTGGTGCGGCGGGTGATCCGGACCTCTTCCACCAGCTTCAGGCGGACCTCCACGACCGCCACCTCCTCGATCACCGAGATGACGGTGGTGTCGCCGTCCTGGCGGTCGGGGATCGGGCCGTCGACGAAGCGTCCGATGGGGATCCGCTCGACCTCCAGCGTCTCCACCGACAGGTCGGCTTCGACAGGCGACTCGTGTTCGTGGCTGAGGGTGTGGGCGCGGACGGTCCCGGTCACCTCGGTATGTTTGCGCACGCTCACCCGCTCTTCGACGGCGAGAAGCGTCTGCGGCCCGTTTTCCGAACTGGTCAACGGAGGTCCCCCTGCGGTTCTGGTTCCGCGGTTCCGCGGGACCGGGAAGCTGGAAAGAGGCGGTTGGATTCCAGCGGGGTCAGAGGCCGGGCCGTGTCGGGTTGTACTTGGCGTCTTCCGAAAAGCGGGATGCAGCTTGAGAGATGCGGGCATTGGCCTCGAAGAAGGCCAGCCAGCCGCCGAGCAGATAGCGGCTGCCCGCCATCATGACGTCCTGCGGGCCACGGGCCCGGAGCATGCTGCTCATCATCTCGTTCTGGCGGTCGACCGCCTGGTTCATGAAGGTGACGGTCTCCGAGAAGACCCCCCCATATCCCGCTGCCGGAGCATTGCCGGATTCCGTCGTCTGTCCGGCATCCGGAAGACCACCCATACTGCCGCTGCCGGACAGATTCGGCGGCCAGGGCCTCGGCTGCTGGCCAAGACCGCGGGAGGCCTGCGCTGCCGCCGCGCCGGCTTTCGGCGCCTGCTCTTCACTGGCGCTGCGGATGCTGGGGCGGATGTTGGGCCTCTTGGATGCCTCAGCACTTGCCGCGGCCTCGTCGCTGGCGCTGTGAATGGTGGGGCGGGTGGTGGGAGTCGGGTGCGTGCCGTCGTCCATATCGTCTCCATGACTGTTCGGGATGGTGGTCGGGTGCTGGCACGGAGCGCCGGGCTCGACCTGAATGACTTAGGTAAACATTATGCTGCGCTGCAAAAATTCAATCGGCACAAAAATATAATTATGAGTAATTCACTATAAATCGTAAGTTAAAAGGAGAGGGTATTTGAGTGCATATGATCGGTATTTTTCAAATTCGTGATTTCGAGGAAGTTATTTCTTCTGGGCAATTAATATGTTTGTTCTGTTTGATCGGGCACCTAGCCGGGAAAATTCATGAGGGTTGGCGGGTGTAGCGGTATCCGTTGAGCGGCCGTAGGATTTGGGTGCTGACGCCAACTCCTGCCGCCTCCGGAGCGCCCACCCGCCATGGTTGATCATACCCTGCCGCTGCCCGGCCTGTCACCGGTTGCTGGAAAGCCGGTGATCGGGCGCTTTGATGGAGGGCGCTTGTCTTCCGATGGCGGACTGCTGGTGCTGCGGGAGGTGGCGAAGCGACTGCGGATTGCCGATCGTCTGGCCACCTGCATTGAGGACCCGCGCGATCCAACGCGCACCGTGCATTCTCTGACCGACATCATCGGCTTCCGCCTGCTGGCGATCGCGGCGGGCTACGAGGACGGCAACGACGCCGACAGCCTGCGCCGTGACCCGCTGTTCAAGATGGCCCTGGAGCGCCTGCCGTCCGAGCGTGACCTGTGCTCGCAAGCCACCATCTCGCGTCTGGAGAACCTGCCGGATGCCCGGGCGCTGCTGCGCATGGGCCGAGCCATGGTCGACCTTTACTGCGCCTCCTTCCGCCAGGTGCCCAAGCGCATCGTGCTGGACGTGGACGACACCTTCGACACGGTGCATGGCGGTCAGCAGCTGCGCCTGTTCAACGCGCATTACGACGAATACGGTTTTCAGCCCATCGTCGTCTTCGACGGCGACGGCCGCTTCGTCACCGCTGTGCTGCGTCCGGCCAAGCGGCCCAAAGGGACCGAAATCCGGACCTTTCTGCGCCGTCTGCTCCGCGCTATGCGGGCGAACTGGCCGCACACTCAGATCCTGCTGCGCGCCGATGGTCATTACGCCTGCCCGGAGGTGCTCGACTGGTGCGAGGCGGAGGGCATCGACTACGTGCTCGGCCTGCCGACCAGCAGCACGCTGCGCCGTCACGTCACCACGCTGGAGGCCAGCACCGCGGCCCGCTTCCAGGCCGCGCCCGGACCCGGCAAGGTGCGCCGCTTCAAGGAGTTCTACGACGGCGCCAGCACCTGGAGCCGGGTGAGGCGCATCGTCGCGCGGGTCGAGGTCGGCGACCAGGGCACCGACACCCGCTTCATCGTCACCAACCTGCGCCACGGCACGGGTCGCTGGCTGTATGCCGGCCTGTATTGCGCGAGGGGACAGGCGGAAAATCATATCAAGGCGTGGAAGGCCCACCTCGCCGCCGACCGGACTTCCTGCACCAAGGCGACGGCCAACCAGTTCCGCCTGTTCCTGCATGCCGGGGCGTACTGGCTGCTGTGGAGCCTGCGCTCGCTGATGCCGAAACGCTCCCGCTGGCGCACGGTGCAATTCGATACGTTGCGGCTGCGCTTGGTGAAGATCGCCGCGCGCATCGTGGAGATGAAGACGCAGATCAAGGTGCACCTGCCGACCAGCGCGCCTGATCAGGCGATCATCCACCTCGCCCTCGGTCGCCTGCCGCGGCTCATCTGTTGAGCACCGGGGCAGCGTGCCCCAGCCCTCACCCAATCCTGTCTTCCACCAAATCCGCCACCGTCACGCCGCCACCAGGGCAGCGACCGACGACGCACGCCCATACAGCCCCACGTTGAGCATCTCCGGGCAGCGGCCAGACCGCTCGTTACCCTGGTGAATAAAGGCGGCTAGCGATGTGTCGGCGCCACTTTTGCGTATAATGAGCCTGTGATCCGCACCTGTATCTTTTTTAAAGAAATGACCGAACGCAGGGAGCGTTGCATGCCCGGTGATCCCCGCGACCAGAAGGACGCAGAGAAGATGGTCAATGCGGAGGCGGCGCGTGGCGGTCCCTTTGTGGTGGCCGCGGAATCGACTTTGATGCCGATGCTGATCGCCGATCCGACCCTGCCGGATGTGCCGGTCGTCTTCGTCAACGCCGCGTTCATCAAGCTGAGCGGCTACGCGCGCGAGGAGGTGCTGGGCAGGAGCTATCACCTCCTGTCCGGCGCCGACACAGACCCGGAGGTGGCGCGCGCCATCGATCTGACCGTGCGTGCCGGGGAGGCCATCGTGCGCGGGGTGCAGCTTTACCGGAAGGACGGAAAGCTGCTGTGGGTGCTCCAGCATGTCGCCCCCGTCTTCGAGGAGGGGCGCATCCGCTACCACTTCGCCTCCTTTGTCGACATCACCGAGCGCAAGGCGGCGGAAGACCAATTGCGGCAGCTCAACGAGGAACTCGACCGCCGTGTCTCGTCGCGGACCGAGCGGCTGGACCAACTCAACCGCCAGCTCGCCAATGAAGTCGAGCGCCGCATCGAAGTGGAACGGGTGCTGCGCAACACACTGCACGACAAGGATTTGCTTCTGCGCGACAAGGACGACCTGATGCGGGAGGTGAACCACCGCGTCAAGAACACCTTGCAGATGGCCTCGTCCTTTCTGCGCATCCAGCTGAGCATCGCTCAGAGCCAGGAAACAGCCGTGCAGGAGGCGCTGCGCAGCGCGGTAGAGCGGCTGGACCGCATGGCCGAGATCCACGAGACGCTCTACCGGGCGCAGGGGCTGCAGGAGATCGAGTTCGGCGGGTATCTGGGGATGCTGTGCCGTGACCTGCTGGCGTCCTTCGGGGCCGCACCCAGCCCGAACATCGTGCTGGACGTCGACGCCGACGAGGCCTTTCTGAAGCCGGACCAGGCCATCCCGCTGGCCCTCATCGCCAACGAAGCGATGATCAATGCGCTGAAATACGCCTTCCCCGATGGACGCCCCGGCCGCATCGCCGTTTCGTTCCGCCACAGCTCGCGCAGCCTTCTGTGCATGACCATCGGTGACAACGGCGTCGGCATGCCCGACGAACGGCGGACCGGCTCGCTCGGCCTCACCCTGATGGAGTTGCTGGCCAAGCAGATCGAGGGCGGCGTGACCGTCAGGTCCGGCCCCGGCACCACCGTCATGGTGTCGATCCCGGCATGACCGCCCGAGATCCCGGCGTGACCGCCCGATGGCGACGGGTCCAAACGGCCGGAGCGAGGCGGCCATGACGCGGCATATCCCGACATCCGAGGTTCTGCGTGGCTTGCTGGACGAGGCTCCGGCCGACTGCGTCACGCTCGGCTGGCTGCTTGAAAAACTCCACAAGCGCTCCTTCGGCATCGTTCTGCTGCTGCTGGCGCTGATCGGGCTGGCGCCGGGAACGTCGCCGGCCGTCGGGCTGCTGCTGACCATTCCCGCTCTCCAGATGATCCTGGCGCGCGAGAGTCCGGTGTTTCCCCGGATGATCACGTCCCGGCGCTTTTCGACACGGCGCCTAGTCCGGCTGGTCGATCGTGCCGTGCCGGTGTTGAGGCGCATGGAGACGGTCATACACCCGCGCTGGAAGACGCCGTTCGACGCGACGACGCGCGTTGTCGGGCTGGTCGTTCTCGCGCTGACAAGCGTCTTCTTCGTCCCGATCCCGCTGAGCAACATCGTGCCGGCCGTGACGATCATGCTGATCGCCCTGGCTTACCTCGAGGAGGACGGGGTGTTGCTGGCGCTGTCCCTGGCCGCCGCCGCCGCCGTTCTCTTCGTTGCGACTTTCACCATCTGGCAATCGGTCGAGGCGGTCCGGTTCATGGCGTCTTGAGCCGGGCATCGCAACGGCGTCGCCGCGACCTGCCCCGATGGAGCGGAGGAAAGGATCGCACTCCAAATTGAGGGGGAAAATCGTATATTGATTAAGACAATCAAAGTGTATGTGATTTCATATCAAATGAGTTTGGGTATAAATATTTGGAGACGATTATTGTTATGTAAATTATTGACACCATATTGATTATGAAGACCGTACCGGGAGGCTGCGATGACGCTCAGGAATACGACGCTATCAGAGTGGACCGCTTCAGAGCGTGCAGCCTGGGCTTTGTCCGCGCCGAAATGGAAAATCATGGCCTATCTGACACTTGGCATGTCAGTCGGCTTTCTCGCAGGGTTGGCGTTCTCGGGCTTCAGCGGATAGCGTGTCTGCTGCAGGATGAACGTCTTGCAAAGACGACGGCTGCGCCCGACCACCCGAAGAGCATCCGCAGGACGCCATCCGCCGCAAGCCCGTCACGTCGAACGGACACCTCCCTCGCCATCAAAATGCGATGACCAGGTCATTCGTCCAACCGGCGACCTGACCCGGAGAGCACCTTCAGAAACCGCCGGACACGCACGGGAGCATCTTTCGATGAGCACCGCATTCACCCGCACAACCACCAGGACCGTGACGTTCACCCGTCCCTTCGAATTGAACGGCATGGACGGAATGCAGCCGGCGGGGAGCTACGTCGTGGAAACCGACGAGGAACTGATCGACTCGCTCTCTTTCCCTGTGTACCGGCGCACTGCGACCTGGATCCATCTGCCGCATGCCGATGGACGCTCCAATGGAGGGATGGGTATGGCGCAGACAGCGCTCATCGATCCGGATGAACTGGACAAGATCCTGGCATCGGCGGAAGCGGAACCCCGATACGGTTCGTAGGGGTACGGTTCGCAGGGCACGTGAAATCGGGTCAGGACCGGTTGGGTGCCTTCATGCCGGGATGACTGTCACGGCGAGGAACACACGAGAGCGGTGCAGTCAGTCCAGGTCTTATTGGACCGCACCGGAGAGGAGAGGCCGTCATGCAAGCCACCCACCCGAGCAAGCATTCGTCGTCGGTCCATTTTCTGCGCGGGAAAATGTTCATTCAGACCGCTTCGGCGCTCCCGGTTGCCGTGAACATTGCCGATGAGCGGCAACGCCGGCTGGAGCGTGGTGCCCGGCTTCGTGGCTGGGACGACGACGGTGGTGCGCAGCCGCAGGAGCACGCCAAGGAGTGACGCGCTGTTCAATCGAATTTCAAGCCCGATTGCCCAAGCCCGATCGTCAATGATCCCGGATCGTTACAGCGGCTTCCTCCCATCCTTTCCACGCCGCACCCGTGCCACCGCCCCGCGTGTCGCCCGCAGGCGCTCGGTGTAGCGGGCCGGCATCACCGGCGAGGACCAGCGCCCCGCCTGCATCAGCCCGGGCAGGTCGACGCCGGCGGCCAGCAGGTCCTGGGCGGCGCCGACGCGCAAGCTGTGGCCGCTGAAGCCGACGGCAAGCGGGTCCGCTTCGCCGGTCCGCCGCTCCACCACGCGGCGCACCGCCGCCGGGCTCATCCGTTCGCCGGCGCCGCTGCGCGACAGATGGCAGAACAGGAATGCGCCTTCCCGGGTGTGCGGCCTCTCATCTCCTGGTTCGGCCGGCCACCGCGGCGCCACCGCCCGCCAGGCCGTGAGCGCCGCGACGGTTTCGGCCGAGAGCCAGGCCTCGGCCCCGTGCCCCTCCTGATCGGTCTTGGAGCGACGGATGCGGATGGTCGCCTCGCCCGGCTGCGCGTCCGGGGTCAAGGCCAAGTCGACCGGATGGAGGTCGTCCCAACGCAAGGCCACCAACTCATCGGCGCGGGCCAGGGTGTCGCGACCGACCAGCAGCAGGGCGCGGTCGCGGAGATCGATTGGCTTCAGCGGTTTCGGCCGGTCGAGCTGGGTGGGATCGAGCCGGTCGAGGATCGGCGCCAGCACCGCATCGGTCAAGGCGGCCGCCTGCCGCCGCTGGCCATGCGGCAAGCGGGCATGGCCACGGCGTTCCAAGTCGACACGCCAGTGCCGGCACGGATTCTCGTGGCCAGCGGCCCGGTGCAGCAAGGCGATCGACGCGAGATAGCGTGCCACGGTCGTCGGCTTGCGGGCCTTGCCGATCTCCCGGATGTAGCGCCGCACCGTTTCCGGATCGGCCGGCAGCCAGGACAGCCGCTGCTGCCCGCACCAGGCTGCGAACCGGCGGGCGTCGGCTTCGGTGGCGCGCAGCGTCGCGGGGGCGTAACCGCGCTGGGCGATGTCCATGAAGGCGTGCAGCGCGGCCATGGCGGCATCGGTTAGGTCGGTCGCGGGCACCGGCACGGCTACGGCTGACCCGGCGCACGGATTGGGGAAGCCGCCGGCGGCGTGCCACCAAGCGAGCGAGCTGCGGTAGCGCCGCAGGGTGGCGGCCGACCGGCCATCGGCCGCCGCCAGGAAGGCCTCCACCGTCTCCCGGCTGGCCGGCATCGCCGACCGCTTGGTCTGCCCGCACCAGCTCACGAACAGACGCCCGTCGCCGAGCAGGGCGCGCCGGGTGGACGCCGCCATGGGCCGGGCGGCGAAGGAGGCGCGGAGGCGGTCAACGTCAGCGGCGGACAGGGCAGGCTCAAACGCGAAGGGAATGGCGGCGTCTGTGGCCGGCAGCGTGCGGTCTGTGGACATGGCGCCATCATAGTGCCGCCACTCGTCAGGGTCCACCGTCTCTTGATAACTCCCTGATAACTGTCATTATCGTAGCGTTATCAAAACACGGCTTTCTGGATGTCCGATGTCGGTGCAGTTAGCAATGATCGCTGCAATCGCCTATCCTGGCGCGGCTGTCCCGGAGCCGCGATGATCCTCCTCTCCCTTCTCCCCGCCCTGCTCGCCGCCGAACGCGCGCTCGGCCGCCTCGACCAAGCGCTCGCCGATCCGGCGCGGCGCCGGCGCCACGCCGCCGATGCCGCCCGCCGCTCGGCCGCCGCGGTGATCCGCCTCGACGGCCACCGCCTCGACGCCCACGACTTCCAGCGCGCCCTGGCCGCGCCGGAGCACGCCCAGGGCGAGGCCGCCCGCGCCGCCCTGCTGGTGCCGTTGTTCGCCCAGCTGTCGACCGGCCTAACCGCCGCCCTACCGCTGGAGCGCGCTCCCGTCCGGCCCGCGGCGGTCCCGGCCAGGGAGAAGGATCCAGGGGACGTCGTGGCCGCGGTGCGCGCCTCGATCGCTGCCCTGGAGGCGGTCGACCTCGGGGACGGCGAAGACCTGGAGGACGTGGAAGACTACGAGGTCGCTGCCGCCCCGCCGCCGTTGACGCCCTGGACCCGGTCCTGGCTAGACGAGCTGCACCGGCGCTGGAGTGTTGCCCAGGGCGGCCGTCCGGTCGGCCTCGGCGAGGCCCGCGCCGCCGATACCGGTCCGGCGCTGGAGGTGGTGGTCGAGGCCCTGGCGGCCGCGCCCGGCCTGCTCGGGGCGGCGGCGGCAATCCGCGCCCTGGCGCTGCGGCCCGATCCGGGGGCGGCGCAACGTCGCGGTTCGGACGACGAGGCCGAGAGCGTCGCTTTGCGGGCTGCGGTCGCGGCGGACCGGCCGCCGACCTCCTGGTGGAGCGTGGTGGTGTGGCTCGCCGCCTCCGATCTGGTCCGCGAGGCCTGCCGCCTGCATCATACTGGACCGCCGCTGACGGCAGCACTCGCCCGCGACGTCACCGGCTACCGACTCGCCCTGGCCGGGACGGAGAGCGCCTGGACGCGCTGGGTTCTCGACAGCATTCCCGAGCTGGTGGCGCATGAGCTGGAGCGGCTGCGCCACCTCGATCTGCTTCAGGAGCACTGGGAGGCACGGCTCGCCGCCACGCCGCGGCGCAGCAGCTCGCGCCTGCCCGACGTGCTGGACTGGCTGCACGACCGGCCTGCCTTCACCATCAGCCGGGTGGCCGGCGAGTTGAAGGGGCGCTGCGGGTTGTCGCTGCGCGGGGTGCATCTGCTGGTGGAGCAGCTCGCCAAGGCCGGCGTGGTGCGCGACATCGCCGACCGCGGCGGCGAGCGGGTCTGGGCCTGCGATCTCAGCTTCCTGCCGCCCGGCCGCTGAGCGGCTGGGCCTCATCCAACAGGCCGTGGCGCATGTGGACCGGCGGACCGTGACGCGGTGCCATGAGAAAATCGCAGGCAAACCGGTAAGGCGCCTCTCCATGACGCCGCCAGCCGGCGGCTTCGAACAGGACCACCCGGTTCGGCGAGATCCCGGCGTCCATGGCATGGGCTCCCGCCAGAAGGCACCGTCGATGGACCGCCTGTCGGAGCGCCCGTAGAAAGGTAGGGAGCTGATCCTCCAACGCGGCTTCTACCACCAGAACGGTGAGGATGGCGTCGACGAACAGGGCCAGCTGAACGACCCGGGTGTCGATGGTGCCGATGGTGAGGTGAGCCCGAGGGGAATTCAGCCACCCGCTTATGGCGCCCATCCAGCTTTTGATTTCGGAGCCAGCCGCGGACCGCCGGTCGAGCAACTGGGCCGCGGCTTTCACGTCCGCAACAGTCGCGCTCCGCACCTCGGTCACGGGTGCGGAGCGGAAATCACTGGTCAGGCCGATGGCAAGGGCGCGGGCGGGGGTTATCCGGCTCCAGACCTGAGCATAGGCGCCTACCAAGGCGGAACGGTCGGCTCCAACCGGCCGCCGCCGCCGTTGCGGTGGCCGCATGGCCTCTTCAATGGACGGCCAGCAGCGGGCCGGCAGCAGAACCGCCGTGTCGAGAGCATCCAGCGATCCCCCCGCCAGAAGCTGCAGAAGGAGAGTGCGGGTGGACCTTGTCGCCGACGCCACCAACACGTCATGGGCGGCGGCCAAGGAGGCGCCCACCGCGTGGAATCGCTGACGAAGGGTCCAGGCTGCGTCGTTCGGTTTGTCGCCCAAAGCCCGGAACGCGGTCAGCGCATGCTCGATCAGCTCCGGCCGGTCGATGTCTTCGGCCAGAACTGTCAGATCCTGGAGCAGCTGCTGTCCCCGGACCACGGTGCGCGGAGCCTTCGCGGCCGGGACAGCGCGAAGATCGGTACCGCAGGCATGGCAGCGCCACAACGGACGACGCGCCGAACCGTGGAGTGGCACCAGTTCAGCAAGGCACCGCGGGCAACGGTTGTGGAGGAACCGGTTGTGCCGGACACAGACCGCCGCCAAGTCAATCCGCCAGAACCAGGGCAGGTAGGGGCTGGCATCCTCGTGCCAGCACAGCGGACAGAAGCGGGGGGCGACAACCGCGCCGGCCCAAGGCCGGCCAATCGGATGGGCAAACCGTTGCAGCGGGCCAATCCGGCCGCGATGGCCGGTTTGGCGTTCCAGGTAGGCGATCAGGCGCGGCGCCTGTTCACGATCCGGATCGGTGACCGCTATCCGGCTTTTCAGTCGCAGATGGGTCAGGAAGCTGTCCGGCCCCATCGCGTTGGCGTGGGCCATCCGGGCCAGCCAACTGCTGAACAGCTCGTCTGGAAACGGGACGGGATCGGTGGCCCAGCGCTCTCCGGTCGGACGGCCCCGTTCCAACAGCTCAACCGGGAAAGGTCCGGTGTCCGGGAGGGAGGGCGACGGTGCCATCACCCCAGCCCCAGCAAATCCTGTGCGGAAAACCGTTTGGATGGTGGACGAAACTTCATGTCGTCGAACAGCGCTACGGTGATCCGTTCCTCACCGCGGCGGACAGCCTCGACCGCGGTCGCCGTGACGGTCTGCACAATGTCGCCGATCAACCCTTCGGATGTCAGAAAGATGCGCTTGGCCAGGGTGTCTTCCGTCAAGTCCGATTTCCGGCGCAGCGGCAGGCTGAGGGCTAGGCTGTTCAGGAGGCGGGCGTAATCGGCATCGTATTGCCAGAGGGGCAGCGGGGCACTTGTCAGGCGGGTGCGCAGTTCCCCGTCGTTGTGGATCACCTCCGCCAGCGACCGGTCGCCGATCAACACGGGTGAAATATCCCACTCATGTCCCATCACGCGCAGCAGGGTGTGAAATTCCTTGGCACCACTACCGCGGAAGCCGTGGTGCGCGTCATCAAAGATGATGACGCGGGGTTCGTATTCTCCGAACAGGTCCATCATCTGCTGGCGCCGGCCATCGATCGTGCGGTTGGTCGGGTCCGGCACGCGGCCCATCGCCCGGATGAGGCCGGACAGGAACTCCGCGCGGGAGGGTTCGCTGGGCATCTGGTAGTAGTAGACGGGGCGCATTTGGACCGACGACGTTTTCAGGAAGCGATCCGCAACCATGGTTTTGCCGTTGCGGAACGGGCCGCACACCGCGACTCCCGTGGTTCGGGTGGATTTCGGTCGCTCCCGGAGTTTCACGAGGTCGGTCAGGGCTCTCACGGCGGCCGGATAGCCAATCCACCGTGTTTCCCCCAGGTACAGGCAGCGCTCCTCATCGCTGAGGGCTTCAAGCCGCTGTCGCGCGTCCTCGTTCAGATGGTCGGTCATGACGCCCTCCAGTGCTCGACCTCGAAACTGTCATCCGTCGCCGGCAAGACTCCCAAACCGTCTCCGGTGGTCTTGAGACGGTTGATCTCCATATCCGCCGCATAGGGTTTGGGGGCCTCACTGGCGACGCGCGCCGCCAAGGCGTCGCTGGCCGCCTTCCGGCTGACCCGCGCCTTGCGAGGCCGTGGGGGCGGAGTCAGCGCCTCGTCCACCAGTTCGCGTGATTTCCCTCGCTCCGCCCAGGAGGTGCCCGCCTCCTGGCGCTCCTGGCCATTCTGAGCGTCCAGTTCCCAGGCCGTCATGGGGGTCAGCACGCCGTCGGCGCGGGGGACCGTGAGCCATTGCATCAGCGTCGGGTGCCACAGGTAGATGTGGCTGACGTCATTGCGGTTGACCTTGATCCGTAGCTTTTCGCGTCCGCGGTTGGCGTAAAGCTCGGCGAGCCGGACATCGTCCGGCTTCCAGTAAAAGAGGCCGAAGGCCGCAATGCCTTTGCTGGACAAGCTGCATGTGCTTTCCGGCAGGAAAGCGAGCTGCACCTCCTCCCAGTCGACGGTCAGGAGATGCTCGGGAATGCGGGAGGCGTGCTTGCTCCATTCAAGATCAGGGCGTTTACGGGTTTTCTCATCCATTTCCCCGTTGCAGATGCGGAACGCGGTGATGGCCGCCGCCTTCTCGATCTGCTCATAGGTGAGGCAGGCGCGGTCCTCGGCGGGATAGTCGCCTCTGTCGGCGACGGAGCGACCGGTCTGCCCGCGGGCCTTGCGGAGCTGCTGGTTGATCGATCCCTGCAGGCGTTCGACCACGTTGCGGATATGCGGCTCGCCATGCCGGGGATCCACCGTGATGCGGAGATCCTCCAGGCCGCGGTGGCCTTTCAGAGCCTTGTACCAGGCCGCCCGATCCGAAATGATACGCTCCGGCCGGCCGAAGACATCCGTGGCTTCGATGCCGAACTTCTGAAAGTACGCTCCCTTCGGGCGGATGGCGTGCTGAAGGCACAGTCCGATCGCCTCCCGGTTGGCCGAGCGTGGCCACAGCCAGAAGCCCAGGATCATGTGGGTCAGCACGTCGACCAGAACGATGAGCCAAAGCCGCTTCAGCAGATGGCCCGCGTCGTCAACAGCGAGCACATCGATTTCCGTCTCGTCGATCTGGCAGATTTGCAGAGGATAGTCCGGCACCAGCGAACCGCCCCGGTGCCGATGCTTGCGCACTCTGACGGTCTCGCCACGCCGACGGGCCACCTCTTCGGCCGTCCAGTGCTTCCAGAGACGGCTCTTCACCGTGTTGAACGAGACCGGCTTCAGCCCAGCGCCTTCCAGGCGCCCATTGATCACGATGGTAGCCTCGTTCAGGGAGCACCCTTCAGGGGTCAGATACTTGTCGTCGAGGACGGTCCGGACGATGGTCTCGGCATCCGAAGGCAGCCTGGGGCCGCGCCCCGAATCGTCGCGCAGCAGGTCGCGGACCAAGCGGCGCCGGCCGTACTTGCGCAGATGGCTGCGGATCGTCTGGGGCGTCCGTTTGAGACGGGCGGCAAGATCATTGACGGCGGCGGCCCGCGCCTCGGTCTTCGGAGAGGTGCGGTCCAGGATGCGGTCGAGCTGTGTGGCCAGGCGCTCGGCCTCGGACCAGCGCGGGTCATCGGGTGGATCGTCGGATCGCCGTCCCATGCCCCAGAAGCCCTCCCGCGAAAGCGTTCGGCAGCAAGAAGCTTTTCAGCCGCAAATTCTGCATGGAGCCTGTTGATTCGTCGATACGACCTTGGTCAGGCGACGTGAAGATTTTCAAGAGAAAGCGACAGCTCCCGAGCACCGGGGCCTCGCAGAAGACGCGCTGTGGGC
>PJUA01000168.1_pt1 | contig 59064 bp, 52 predicted proteins | sample 1512151 | NCBI WGS metagenome assembly PJUA01 (sample SAMN08177678, study PRJNA422409) | Soil metagenome, whole genome shotgun sequencing project. | isolation source: Soil enriched on filter paper: beechwood xylan treatment | place: USA: Madison | collected 2015-01-15
CAGTTGCACCTTGCCGGTCTTGCCGGCGGCGCGGATGGCGGCCACGGCGCCCAGGGCCATGTTGTCGTTGCCGGCCAGGATGGCCTTGATGTCCGGATGGGCGTTCAGGATGGAGGCCGCGACCTTGTTACCCTGGTCGATTTCCCACTGACCCGATTGCACGGTCACCACATTGGCGCCGACGTCCTTCATGGCATCCTGGAAGCCCAGGGTGCGCTGCTGCGCGTTGAAGGTGGTGGAGACGCCTTCGATGATGGCGACCTTGTCACCCTTCTGCAGTTGCTTGCCCAGGAAATCGCCGGCCAGCTTGGCGCCCTTGCGGTTGTCCGGGCCGACGAAAGGCACGGTGATGCCCTTTTCCTTCAGCGCCGCGTCGTCCAGCTTGTTGTCGATGTTGACCACGATGATGCCGGCGTCGATGGCCTTCTTGACCACCGGCACCAGCGCCTTCGAATCGGCCGGGGCGATGACCAGGGCGTTGACCTTGGAGACGATCATCTGCTCGACGATCTTGATCTGGTTGGCGGTGTCCTGCTCATCCTTGATGCCGTTGGCGATCAGGTCGAACTTGCCGGCATTGGCCTTCTGGTATTCGCGGGCGCCGTTTTCCATGTTCAGGAAGAACTCGTTGGCCAGCGACTTCATGACCAGTGCCACCTTGGGCTTGGCCGGGGTCTGCGCCAGGGCGGCGCCGGGGAGGACTGCACAAGCCAGGGTGGCAATGGCGAAATGGCGGCGGGTGAATTTGTTCATCTGGGTCTCCAGTATTGATGTTGCCGGCGTTTCCTAGAAGATAGACGCCGTTATCGTTGCGCAAACGTTTGCGCGAGTTGGAGAATAGCACCGCAAAATAAGAAAATAAAGCTGCAGTGCAGCTTTTTTTTTCATTTTGCGGGGACGACATCGGAAGTTGGAGGAAGGGCTGGATACCTCACCCAGCGTGGCTCTGCGCACAGTTGGAGCGCAGTCGGAGGGCCAATGCATACGGCGGGAAGCGCCGGCATGGCACCTCCCGCCGTGATGAAAGTACGGAGGAACTGGAGATACGAAATTCAGGCAGCCGAGCGGTAACCAGCGCAGCACCGTCCCCATGTCCAGGCCCCTGCCCGGGATGGAAAACGGCATGCTTCAGGCCGGCGACTGGTTTTACACTCGCATCTGCGTTTCAGGCAGGTGCTGCATGTTGCACGCAACCCGCCGACTGCGCCGCACCGGATCGAGGCCGGCGCGCGCCCTGGCAATCCTGTACGAGGATCAGTGACCGAAATGGGTACGGCGCCAGACGTAAGCACCAAAGGCGCAACTGCCGATCACCACATACAAGGCATACCACGCCAGCATCTGGCCACCATAGGCCATCAACATTTCCATCAGGTTCATGTCTGTCTCCTCTGATATGACTGCTGCGCTGTTATTCGCGCAGCTTATCGTCCCAAGGGATGAAAATGTCGAAACAACAACATCCCCCACTTGCTGCGGGCCTTGCTGTCACCCGAAAACGGCCCGGCGCCCTTCCACGCCGCGCCGATAAAGGCCCGTGCAAATATCTTCCTACTGCCAAATGATGATGTAAAGAATCCATTATTCCGCGCAGCAGCATTTGGCGCCCGCCCTGCCCTGCATCAACGGAACCAAGCAATAGTGCGCATTCTCACGGATGAGCACATAAGCCCATTGCAGGGCGGATATGCACTAACGGTGTGCAAAAACTTAATTTTTGATCAATCTTTTGCATTGCAAAACCGAAAGTTGTGGAATAGTCGCCAAACGACGACGTGATGCGAATTTGACGCGGGATTGGGATGCTTTTAGGCGGCATCCGCCCTGCTTGCCGCCCCGACATGTCGCGATGACCTGATGTTCACGCCGCTTATATCTTGCGCCACAACACCAGCGTTCCGCACAGGCCCGCCAGGATGGAGCCGCCCAACACGCCGAGCTTGAGCTTGGCTTCGAAATCGGCGCCCAGGCCCTGGAAGGCCAGGCCACCAATGAACAGGCTCATGGTGAAACCGATCCCGCACAGCATGCACACGCCGATGAACTGGCGCGTGGTGGCGCCGGCCGGTGCATCGGCCAGTCCGCTGCGCACCATCAGCCAGGCGGCGCCGAAGACGCCGATGGTCTTGCCCAGCACAAGGCCGGCGGCAATCCCCAGCGGAATCGGCTCGAACAGGCTGCCCAGCGACATCCCCTGCAGCGAAACGCCGGCATTGGCAAAGGCGAACATCGGCAACACCAGGAACGCCACCCAAGGGTGGAGCCCGTGTTCCAGGGCGCCGGCCAGCGGCTGCTCGTCGGCATCGCGCATGGGAATGGCCAGCGCTGTCACCACCCCGGCCAGCGTGGCATGGATGCCAGACTTGAGTACGCAGACCCAGATCACCAGGCCCACCAGCAGATAGACGTCGGCGCGGCGCACGCCGCTGCGATTGAGCAGCAACAGCACCAGCGTGCCCACGCCGGCGCCGGCCAGCATGCCCAGTGAGAGGTTGTCGGTATAGAACAGGGCGATGACCACGATGGCACCCAGATCGTCGATGATGGCCACGGCCGTCAGGAACACCTTGAGCGAAGTCGGTACCCGTGAGCCCAGCAGCATGACGATGCCGATGGCAAACGCGATATCGGTGGCGGCCGGAATGGCCCAGCCGCGCAAGGCGACCGGGTCGCCGAGATTGATCAGGGCATAGATCGCGGCCGGTACGACCATGCCGCCCAGGGCCGCGGCAGCGGGCAGGATGGCCTTCTTGCGCGAGGCCAGTTCGCCTTCCACGAATTCGCGCTTGATCTCCAGCCCGACCAGGAAGAAGAACACCGCCATCCACAAATCATTGACCCACAGCAGCAAGGGCTTGGACAAGACCACCAGCCCGCCGATATCGACTGTCCCCTGAATCCGCGTGAAACCCTCGTAAGCCTGACGCCAGCCGCTGTTGCTGACCACCAACGCCAGTATGGCGGCAATGGCGAGCACGATGCCACCGGCCGCTTCATGCGCGAAGAATCGGGTAAAGGCGTTACCGCCCTGGGATTGGTGAGGGGTGTGGGCCAATGGCTGCTCCTTGTTGTCGTTTCATGAACCAGGCCAGACTGTAACAAGGCAGCGACCATTCTCCAAGTCTTGACGATGGCGGGGACGGCTCCCACCGATACATCAGGAACAAACAAAATGAACAAAAAAAAGGGCCGTCCCTCTCCACAGGAACGGCCCGACCCTCCACACCACAAACCTTATACGGTACGCCCCGCTACAGGGACGCGCCTTGATGGATCAACGGAACACCAGGACTGGCACCTTGCTGCGTGCCAGCAGCTTCTGCGTCTGGCTGCCCATGAGCAGCCGACCCAGCGTCGAACGCGCCTTGGAGGCCATGAAGATGGCGTCGCAGTGTTCGCGTTCGGCTACGCGCATGATTTCTTCGTAGGGGCGGCCGCCCTGGGCCACCTGCACCGAGCAGGGAACGCCCTGCTCGCGCGCCATTTCGGTGATCATTTCCACGCTGGCCATGGCACGTGCGCGGCCGGCTTCGTCGGTACGGGCCACGTCCACGCCCACGCTGACTTCCGGGATGGACAGTGCCCGCAGATTGCCGGCCACCGACAGCCCCACCAGATTGCTGCCGCAGCTTTTCGCCAGTGCGATGGCCGCCTTCACGGACTCGTTACACAGACGGGAACCATCGGTTGCCAGCAGTATGTTCTTGAACATGATGACCTCAGGGGGTGACAGGAATGGCGTCGGACTCGTTGTGCATTTCGCCTTGCGTATTGCGTATTGCGTCGAGCTCGTATGACTGCATACTAAGGCCGCGCCATCTGAAGCGACTTGACATGCATCAAGCGCCACGGGCTCGCCAGGTCCATCCTGTGCGCATTTGCGCTGGATCAAATGGCGCCCTGCCCGGGAGCTACGGATGCAAAAACGGCCTGCGCAATGGCAGGCCGTCCGCTGGCATCCAGGGTACTCGTCTATGACGGACGAAAAGCCAGGAAACGCTCCACCAGTCGCTGCAGCACCGGCTTGAGCTGGCCGGCCAGGGTGTCATCCAGGGCGTACGGGGCCTCTTCCTGCATGTAGCTGCGCTGGGCCAGTTCCAGCTGCATGGCGTGGACCTGCTGCGCCGGCTGTCCGTAGTGGCGCGTGATATAGCCGCCCTTGAAGCGGCCATTGAGCACCGCCGGATAGTGCGGCGCCAGTTGCTGCGCCAGCGCCAGCAGATCCTCGCCCAGCCCCGGCGCGCAGGCCGCACCACTGGCGTTGCCGAAATTGAAGACCGGCAGTTCGCCCTCGAACAGGTGCGGGATGAGCGAACGGATCGAATGCGCATCCCACAGCAAGGCGTATCCGTGGATGGCCTTGAGGCGCGCCAGCTCGCCCTGCAGGGCGGCGTGATAGGGATGCCAGTAGATCTGCAGGCGGCGTGCGATCTCGGCCTCATCCGGCTCGCAGCCGGGACGATACAGGGCGACGTTGTCGAAGGTGGTCAAGGGGCACAGGCCGGTGGTGTTCTGCCCCGGATACAGGCTCTGCCCATCGGCCGGACGGTTCAGGTCGATGGTGTAGCGCGAGTGGAAAGGTCGTAGCACCGAAACGCCCAGAGTACTGGCGAAGTCGTAGAGCTCGGCGATGTGCCAGTCGGTATCGTCGACCTGCAGGCCGGTCTCGCTGAAGGACGATTGCAGGTCCTGCGGCAATTGCGTGCCGACGTGCGGCATGGAAATCAGCAAGGGGGTGCTGCCCTGGTGCAACTGGTAGATATCGTTCGACATGGTTTCTTCCTCAGTCCTTCAACAGTTCGGCAACGGCGCTGCGATAGGCGCGACGGGCGCTGTCTTCCAGCGCATGATGACCGGCCGCGACCACCTGGCGGCCACCGACGTAGACATCGCGGATGGGCTGGCCGTCATGTTCGCAGAAGACCAGCGCCGACAGCAATTGCTCCGGGCTGCGGTCGGCCAGGTTGATGTCCTCGCCGTCGAGGACGATGAAATCGGCACGCTGGCCCACGGCCAGCCCCGCCACCGGGCGCCCGCTGGCAGCGGCACCACCCGCCACGGCGCGGGCATACAGGCGCTCGCCGACGATGGGCTCGGCTTCGGAAGCCAGCACGTTGCGGCGGCGATGGTGCAGACGCTGTCCATACTCCAGCAGGCGCAGTTCGGAGCGCAGGTTGATGGCGATATTGCTGTCCGAGCCGATACCCCAGCGCGTATCGGACTCCAGCAGGCGGGCCGCATCGATGATACCGTCGCCCAGATTGGCTTCGGTCGTCGGGCATAGCCCCACGACGGCACCGCTGGCGGCGACGGCCTGGTATTCGGCAGCATCCATGTGGGTGGCATGCACCAGGCACCAGCGTGCGTCGATGGCCTGCAGCGAGTGCAGCAACTGCACCGGTCGCTGGCCGCACCAGGCCAGGCAGTCCTGGACTTCACGTTCCTGTTCGGCGATATGAATATGCACCGGCGCATCCAGTCCGCCGGACTGGTGGCGCAAGCCGCTGACCAGTTCCTCCAGCCCTGCCGGCGATACTGCCCGCAGCGAATGCGGCGCCACGCCATAGCGGCGCATGGGGTTTTCCGGCAAGGCATGCAGCAGACGCTCGCGCAGGGCCAGCAGGCTCTGCGCCGAGCCGATGAAGCGCGCCTGCTCGGCCGAGGTCGGCTGGCTGCCGAAGCCGCCGTACTGGTACAGCACTGGCAGCAAGGTCATGCCGATGCCGACGTCGCCAGCGGCCTGCATCACCCGCAGCCCCAGTTCGGCCGGATCGGCATAGGCCGCGCCGCCGGGGGCGTGGTGCAGGTAATGGAATTCGCAGACCGAGGTATAGCCGGCCTTGAGCATCTCGATGTAGAGATGGCGGGCGATGGCTTCCAGATGTTCCGGTTGCAGGCGCTGGGCGAAGCGGTACATCAGCTTGCGCCAGCTCCAGAAGGAGTCGGAGGGGCTGCCCATGACTTCGGTCAGCCCGGCCATGGCGCGCTGGAAGGCATGCGAGTGCAGATTGGGCATGCCGGCGATCACCGGGCCGCTGGCGACAGCAGCTTGCCCGGGGGGCTGGTCGGGGCGCGCTTCGATGAGCGCGCCGGTCTCGTCCCAGCGCAGCATGACATCGCGGCGCCAGCCTTCCGGCAGCAGGGCCAGCGGGCAGAATATCGTGCCGCCGGCAGCGGGGATGAGGGGTTGAGGGTCTTGTTCGCGAGGCGATGCCATGTGCTCACCTTTATTATGGGCGTTTCTTGAAAATGGATGCCGGGCAAGGCCATACCGCTTGCAGCGGGTGGAAGATGACCGTGCCGGCACTTGAGGTACTAGCTCTGCGTTCCTTCAGGGTTGGGGCGGATGCAGACCGCCAGCACCACACTGCCGGGCGTGCACAGCAGGTCAGGCAGGCGCGCACCGCGGCCATCACGCAGGCGGGCGAATTCACCGCAACGCAGGGCTTGCTGCAGACCGCTTTCGTCCGACAGGCAGGCCGCGCCACGCGCCACATACAGCAATGCCGTATCAGCCGGCAGGCAACGGGAATTCTGCTCGCGCAAGACCAGCACCTTGCCGCTTGCGCGTTCGCGCCGGACCATCAGGTTGAAGTCCAGCGTCGGCGCGCCATGCAACTGGACGCTGATGGCCTGTTCACCCGGGAACTCATGCGGTACGAAGCATTCTGCCAGGTCGTGGACGCGCTCACCGTCGGTATACATGCCAAAGCCGCCCCCTTCGAGCAAGACGATGGTGCGGTCGATGCCGTTGAAGGTCGAGAACGCGCCATCGGCACCCACGTCGGCTACGCTGACCCGCCACAGGAAACCGGCGAAATCCGACTGCGGTGGCTCCACGCAGAGCTCACGCGTCTGCCCGCCCTCGTTCTTCCAGGGGACGGCGTCGATACGGCCCAATTCGCCGACAAACTGGATGGCGCTGGCCTGTTTTTCCGTGCGTGCCGGGGCCTGTGCCTGTGCCTGGCTCAGGTCAAGCGCCATGGGCGACCTCGCGTGCCAGCATGGTCTGCAGGAAGCTGCGGGTCCGGGCTTCGCCCGGCGCAGTGAAGATGGCCGAGGGCGGGCCGGATTCGACGATGCTGCCGTGGTCCATCACCACCACCACATCGGCCACTTCGCGGGCAAAGCCCATTTCATGGGTGACGATGAGCATGGTCATGCCTTCGGCCGCCAGGTCCTTCATCACCTGCAGCACTTCGCCGACCAGCTCCGGGTCGAGCGCCGAGGTCGGTTCGTCGAACAGCATGACCTTGGGGTCCATGGCCAGCGCACGGGCGATCGCCACGCGCTGCTTCTGGCCACCGGACAGCGTGCCGGGGAAATCCTTGGCCTTGTGTTCCAGGCCGACCTTCTTCAACAGCCGCAGGCCCTGCTCCTGTGCCTCCTTGCGCGGTACGCCGCGCAGGCAGGTGGGGGCCAGGGTGATGTTGTCCAGCACGCTCAGGTGGGGGAACAGGTTGAAGGACTGGAACACCATGCCCACTTCGGCGCGCAAGGCGTCGAGCTTGGTTTCGGGCATCATCCAACCGCCCTCCACCACCGGATGGCCGCTGACCACCACGGTGCCGCCTTCTGCGGTCTCCAGGCCGTTCAGGCAGCGCAGGAAGGTACTCTTGCCACTGCCACTGGGGCCGATGATGACCACCACCTGGCTGGGTTGAACCGAAAAGTCGATGTTCTTGAGGACGACATGACTGCCAAAGGATTTCTGCAATCCCTTGATTTCGACGATGGGCTGCGACATCAGACCCTCCCTTCCGAACGCAATACTTTCTCGATCCGGCGCAACACCAGGGTGGTGGCGCTGGTGAGAACCAGATAGATGACGGCGATGGCCAGATAGGTCTCCAGCGACCGGTAGGTGACGCTGATGATCTTCTCGCCCTCGTGCATCAGGTCGGCGATGGTCAGCAGCGACACCAGCGCCGAGTTCTTGATCAGCGCGATGAATTCATTGCCCAGTGGCGGGATCATGCGCACGAAGGCCTGCGGCAGGATCACCCGGCGCATGGCCATGCGGTAAGGCAGGCCCAGCGAGCGGGCCGCTTCCATCTGGCCGCGTTCGATGGACTGGATGGAACCGCGCACGATCTCGGAGACATAGGCCCCGCTATAGATGCCCAGCCCGAGAATGCCGCAGACATACGCCGGCAGCAGCAGGCCCAGGTGCGGCAGCCCGAAGAACCAGAGGAACAGCTGTACCAGCAGCGGTGTGCCCCGGACCAGGGTCAGGTAGACGGTACAGATGCCATAGATGAAGCGTCGCTGCGGGTTGAGACGACCCAGGCCCACCAGCAGGCCCAGCACGCAGCCCAGCACCAGCGAGGCGGCGGTGATTTCCACCGTGATCAGGGTGCCGTGGAGGAGCGCCGGCCAACTGTCCCAGACGCCTGAAAAATCCAGATTCATGAAATGCTCCGGCAAAAGAGATCCCGTTCCCGGTCGGATCGTCAACGGGCCGGGCCTTGTGCGGTCTCAAGGAAGGAAGATGCGTGAAACTGCGTGAAAAAATGCAGGAAAGTATGCACGTAAGGCAGCGGCCGTCGGCCTCACCGGCTCACGCCGGCCGCTGGCCCGGCCGAAGCCGGTGCTTGAAGCGTAGCGCTTACTCGCTCTTGCCGAACCACTTGTCGGTCAATGCGGTATAGGTGCCATTGACGCGCAGGGTCTGCAGGGCCTTGTTGAGTTGCTCGGCCAGCTCGGTATCGCCCTTGCGCATGGCGTAACCATAGAGTTCGGTGGTCAGGCCCTTGTCCAGCACACGTACCAGCGGCTGGGTGCGGGCATATTCCACCGCCGCGGGACGGCCGGTCACCACCGCATTGACGCGACCGGTGGCCAGCAGGTCGAACATGGCCTGGTTCTTTTCCACTTCCACGCGCTCCACGCCCGGGTAGTTGTCCTTCAGGTAGCTGACCGACTTGGTGCCCACCTGGACCGAGACGCGCTTGCCCTTGTTCAGGTCGTCCGGCACCTTGATGCTGGTGTCGTCACGACGCACCAGCACGGCCAGGCCGCCACGGTAGTAGGGATCGCTGAAGTTGACCACCTTGCGGCGCTCGTCGGTCATGTAGATGGCCGATGCGGCGATGTCGAAACGGTTGGAGATCAGGCCGGGAATGAGGCCCTTGAAATCGATATCGACCCACTGGACCTTCTTGCCCATGGTCTTGGCCAGGGCTTCGATGAGTTCGATGTCGAAGCCGGTGCGCTTGCCATCCTTGACGAATTCCATCGGCGGGAACGTGGCGTCGGTACCCACACGGATCACGTTGTCGGCGGCATGGGCGGCCGGCATGACGGCAGTCAGCATGGCGATGCTGGCGGTGAAGGCGCAAAGAAGCTTGGAAATCTTCATCATGAGTTCCTCAATAGAAACAACAACATGGACTGGACGCCGGAGCATTCCGGCGCGATGGACTGCAAAATCCTAGGGCATCCCGCCGGTCACGGCCCGAGGACGGCGTGACCGGACAGGATCAAAAACGATTACAGATGCGCTGTGCCGCTTCCACCGTCATGCGCACCAGTTCCTGCTCGCGGTTGCCCACGCGCAGCGCCGGTGCCATCAGGGTGATGGTGCCTTCCAGGCGACCATTGGAGGTCATGATGGGAACGGAGACACCCCACACGCCCAGGTCGACTTCGCTCTCGCTGATGCAGTAGCCGCGGCGACGGATTTCATCGAGCTGGGCTTCCAGCACGGCGACCTCTTCCGGCTTGTCCACGAGCTGGTCGGCCACCAGTTTCTGTTGCAGCTTGCGCGGCATGAAGGCCAGCAGGCTCTTGGCCGAAGCGCCCTTGAGCAGCGGATGCGCCCGGCCCTTGGTGAAGGAACAGCGCAGCGGCTGGTCGCTTTCTTCCATGGCGATGCACACCATCTGACCATTGATCGGTACCAGCAGGCCCACGCTCTCACCGCTGCGCTGGACCAGGGAGATGATCTCTTCCCGGCTCTGGCTGATCAGGTTGGAATTCTGGTCGAAGCCCCAGGCCAGTTGCACGCCGGTCGGACCAGGCTCGAAGGTGCCCGAGTTCATATGCTCCTGCAGCAACCCCCACTTCTTCAGCGAGGCCAGGTGGCGATAGACGGTACTGACCGGCTGTTGCACCATCGCAGCAATCTGCTTGGCGCTCACGGGCTTGCCGGCACGAGCCACGCCGGCGAGGACGTGGAGTACGCGGTCAACAATGGTAGAGGTTTGTGGAGAGTCCATGACGGAAATATAAGGTTAAATTCTCACTCTAGGTGAACGATTCCCGCATATAGGGAAAAAATTTGAAAAAATTTGAAAGGACTTTTCACGTATTCCCAAGCGGCGGGTGAATTTTCTCACCTGTAACGAAAATTTCCTCATGCTATTTTTTAACTGCCTAGTGCTTAAATTGTTATGGTGTCGACACTTCTTCCCTTTTTTAATCAAAGTGCTATGATTAACCGCATCAAATCCCTTGGATTGTCGACACGGTAAAAATGAGATGAGCGAGCTGATTGCGTTGCCCAGTGCCGAACGTGAAGGAGAAACACTGTCCGAACACGTTTTCCGCAAGATCCAGAGCGCCATCGTGCAGGGCGAAATCGCACCCGGCAGCAAGATTTCCGAACCCGAACTGGCCCGCACCTATGGCATCAGCCGTGGACCATTACGTGAAGCCATCCACCGGCTGGAGGGCCAGAACCTGCTGGTCCGGGTACCGCATGTGGGGGCCCGGGTGGTCTCGCTGACGCTGGAGGGGCTGGTAGAACTGTTCCAGATCCGCGAATCCCTGGAAGGCATGGCCTGCCGCCTGGCCGCCCAACGCATGAGCCGCGCCGAACTGGACGAACTGCGCCGGGTACTGGAAACCCACGAGAAGGATGAAGCCTTCCAGGCCGGGCGCGGCTATTACCAGCAGGAAGGCGACTACGACTTCCATTACAAGATCATCCAGGCCAGCGGCAACCAGATCCTGACCCGTATCCTCTGCGGCGAGCTGTACCAGCTGGCCCGCATGTACCGCATCCAGTATTCCGCCACCCCCAACCGCCCGCGCCAGGCCTTTGCCGAACACCACCGCATCCTCGATGCCCTGGCCGACGGCGACGGCGAACTGGCCGACCTGCTCATGCAGCGCCACATCGGCGCCTCCCGTCGCAACATCGAACAACAGATCGCGCAAAGGGCGAGCGGCAGCGCGAACAGCAGGCGCGATCAGGCCTGAGCGCAGTCATCGCCACCAAACAGCCCCGCCCACAATCATTCCAATTCCATCAACGAGACACGAGCCAACTGCCATGAATACCCAATACCGCAAGCCACTGCCCGGCACCCGCCTGGATTACTTCGACGCCCGCGCTGCGGTGGAGGCCATCCGCGCCGGCGCCTGGGAAGGACTGCCCTACACTTCCCGCGTGCTGGCCGAGAACCTGGTGCGCCGCTGCGACCCCGCTACTCTCACCGATTCGCTGCGCCAGCTCATCGAGCGCAAGCGCGAACTGGACTTCCCTTGGTTCCCGGCGCGCGTGGTGTGCCATGACATCCTTGGTCAGACCGCGCTGGTGGACCTGGCCGGCCTGCGCGATGCCATCGCCGACATGGGTGGCGATCCGGCCAAGGTCAACCCGGTGGTGCCGGTGCAATTGATCGTGGACCATTCGCTGGCGGTGGAATGTGGCGGCGACGACCCGCAGGCCTTCGAGAAGAACCGTGCCATCGAGGACCGCCGCAATGAAGACCGTTTCCACTTCATCGACTGGACCAAGCTGGCCTTCGAGAATGTGGACGTGATCCCGCCCGGCAACGGGATCATGCACCAGATCAATCTGGAGAAGATGTCGCCGGTGATCCATGCCAAGGATGGCGTGGCCTTCCCCGATACCCTGGTTGGTACCGACAGCCATACCCCGCATGTGGATGCGCTGGGCGTCATCGCCATCGGCGTGGGTGGACTGGAAGCCGAGAACGTCATGCTGGGCCGCGCCTCCTGGATGCGCCTGCCCGACATCATCGGTGTGGAGCTGACCGGTCGTCGCCAGCCCGGCATTACCGCCACCGACATCGTGCTCTCGCTGACCGAGTTCCTGCGCAAGCAGAAGGTGGTGGGCGCCTATCTGGAATTCTATGGCGACGGCGCCGCCAGCCTGACCCTGGGCGACCGCGCCACCATCTCCAACATGGCCCCGGAATATGGCGCCACCGCCGCCATGTTCTCCATCGATCAGCAGACCATCGACTATCTCAAGCTGACCGGTCGTGAAGACGAGCAGGTCAAGCTGGTGGAAACCTATGCCAAGGAAGCCGGCCTGTGGTCCGACACCCTGGCCAAGGCCGAGTACGAGCGCGTGCTGCGCTTCGACCTCTCGACCGTGGTGCGCACCCTGGCCGGCCCCAGCAACCCGCACAAGCGCCTGCCGGTCTCCGAGCTGGCAGCTCAAGGCATCGCCGGCAAGGTCGAGAACGAACCGGGCAAGATGCCCGACGGCGCCGTCATCATCGCCGCCATCACCAGCTGCACCAACACCAGCAATCCGCGCAACGTGATCGCAGCGGCGCTGCTGGCACGTAACGCCAATCGTCTGGGACTGGAACGCAAGCCCTGGGTCAAGAGCTCGCTGGCGCCTGGCTCCAAGGCGGTCGAACTGTACCTGGACGAAGCCGGCCTGACTGCCGACCTGGAGAAACTGGGCTTTGGCATCGTGGCCTTCGCCTGCACCACCTGCAACGGCATGTCCGGTGCGCTCGATCCCAAGATCCAGCAGGAAATCATCGACCGCGACCTCTATAGCACTGCCGTGCTGTCCGGCAACCGCAACTTCGACGGCCGCATCCACCCCTATGCCAAACAGGCCTTCCTCGCCTCGCCGCCGCTGGTGGTGGCCTATGCGATTGCCGGCACCATCCGCTTCGACATCGAGCAGGATGTGCTGGGCAAGTCGGCCGACGGGCGCGAGATCCGCCTCAAGGACATCTGGCCCAGCGACGACGAGATCGACGCCGTGGTCGCCAGCGCCGTCAAGCCGCAGCAGTTCCGCAATGTCTACACGCCGATGTTTTCGGCCCGCGTGGATCGCAGCCAGTCGGTCAGCCCGCTGTACAACTGGCGCCCACAGAGCACCTACATCCGCCGTCCGCCCTACTGGGAAGGCGCGCTGGCCGGCGAGCGCACGCTCTCGGGCATGCGCCCCCTGGCCGTGCTGGGTGACAACATCACCACCGACCACCTCTCACCCTCCAACGCCATCCTGCTCGATAGCGCCGCCGGCGAGTACCTGGCCAAGATGGGCCTGCCGGAAGAAGACTTCAATTCCTACGCCACCCACCGCGGCGACCACCTGACCGCGCAGCGCGCCACCTTCGCCAATCCCAAGCTGTTCAACGAGATGGTGAAGAAAGCCGATGGCAGCGTGCAGCAAGGCTCGCTGGCGCGCCTGGAGCCGGAAGGCAAAGTCATGCGCATGTGGGAAACCATCGAAGCCTACATGGAACGCAAGCAGCCGCTGATCATCATCGCCGGCGCCGACTATGGTCAGGGTTCCTCGCGTGACTGGGCCGCCAAGGGCGTGCGCCTGGCCGGTGTGGAAGCCATTGTGGCCGAGGGCTTCGAACGCATCCACCGCACCAACCTGATCGGCATGGGCGTGCTGCCGCTGGAGTTCAAGACCGGCGAGAATCGCAACACCTATGCCATCGACGGTACCGAAACCTATGACGTCATCGGCCAACGCCGCCCGCGCGCGGACCTGACCCTGGTCATCCATCGCAAGAACGGCGAACGCGTCGAGGTGCCGGTGACCTGCCGTCTCGATACCGCCGAAGAAGTCTCGATCTATGAAGCCGGCGGCGTGCTGCAACGCTTCGCCCAGGACTTCCTGGAAGCCTCCGCCAGTGCCGGCCAGAACGCAAAGGAACAAGCATGAGCCAAGTCCCCCAGATCCGTATCCCCGCCACCTACCTGCGTGGCGGCACCAGCAAGGGCGTCTTCTTCAAGCTGGACGACCTGCCCGAAGCCGCCCGCGTACCGGGTCGCGCCCGTGACAAGCTGCTCCAGCGCGTCATCGGCAGCCCCGATCCCTATGGCAAGCAGATCGACGGCATGGGCGGCGCTACCTCCAGCACCAGCAAGACGGTCATCATCTCGCGCAGCAGCCGTCCCGGCCATGACGTCGACTACCTGTTCGGCCAGGTTTCCATCGACAAGGACTTCGTGGACTGGAGCGGCAATTGCGGCAACCTGTCGGCCGCCGTCGGGCCGTTTGCCATTGCCGCCGGTCTGGTCAATCCGTCCAAGCTGCCGCAGGATGGCGTGGCCGTCATCACCATCTGGCAAGCCAATATCGGCAAGACCATCGTGGCGCATGTCCCGATCCGGGGCGGCCAGGTGCAGGAAACCGGTGACTTCGAACTGGACGGCGTGACCTTCCCGGCCGCCGAAGTGCAACTTGAATTCATGGACCCGGCCGCTGAAGAAGAAGGTGCCGGCGGTGCCATGTTCCCCACCGGGAACGTGGTCGACACGCTGGACGTGCCCGGCGTGGGCAGCTTCCAGGCCACCATGATCAATGCCGGCATCCCGACCATCTTCCTCAATGCGGAAGAGATCGGCTACACCGGCACCGAGCTGCAGGACGCCATCAACAGCGACCCGGCCGCGCTGGCCCGTTTCGAGACCATCCGCGCGCATGGCGCCATCCGCATGGGCTTGATCACCAAGGTAGAGGAAGCCGCCACCCGCCAGCACACCCCCAAGGTGGCCTTCGTGGCCAAGCCCAAGGAATATGTCTCGTCCAGCGGCAAGACGGTGGGCTTGCAGGATACCGACGTACTGGTGCGCGCCATGTCCATGGGCAAGCTGCACCACGCCATGATGGGGACCGCAGCGGTGGCCATCGGCACGGCCGCAGCCATCCCCGGCACCCTGATCAACCTGGCCGCCGGTGGTGGCGAACGCACCAGCGTGCGCTTCGGCCACCCCTCCGGCACCTTGCGTGTGGGCGCCGAGGCCAGGCTGGAAGACGGTCAGTGGGTCGTCACCAAGGCCATCATGAGCCGCAGCGCCCGGGTGCTGATGGAAGGTTGGGTGCGGGTGCCGGGCGACGCTTTCTGACCCGGCAACCGCTCGTCTAGCGCCAGTGCTTCAGCCGCGAGGTCTTGCCGACACCGGGGTTGAAGCTGTTGGTCGGGTCGAGTCTGCGATAGAAATCTTCCAGTGCGGGTTCGGCCCGGTATTGATGGCCCACGTTATGTTCGGCCGGGTATTTGGCGCCCTTGGCGTCGAGCAGGGCCAGGATGGCTGATTTGACCTGCTCGCAGTCTTCCCCCTTCCGGACCAGGTATTCCTGGTGCATCACGTGGCAAAAGAAGTGGCCGCAATACATGGTGAAGCGGATCTTCTCGGCGATCGCGGGCGGCAATTGCTCGAACCAGTCGCGGGTATTGCGCGGCAGCGCGATATCCAGCGCCACGATGTCCTCCACTTCCTGCGCATGGACGGCGCGATAGCGCACGATGGCGGCGCCCACTACGAAGCGGTTGAGGAAGGCCGCCCTGCCCTCGGCGGCGTCACATTCAAAGAAATCCCCCGTCACTGACGGCATGCGCGCCTGCAGGAAGCCCCGTGCAAAGGCCGCGCCGTCTTCACTCATCTTCAGCAGCAGGTGGTGCTGGTAACGATCCCGATATTGCGTCAGCCGCACCGGCAAATGTCGCGGCAACCATCTGGAGAGCCGCTGCAGCAGGCGGTCACTGCAGCCGGGGCGCAGGCCCAGCCGCTCCAGCCAGGCGTCGGCCCGGCTCTTCATGGCGAAGGCCTGCATCAGACGTTCCGTGCCGAAGTGATGGATGAAGAGGAACAGGTCCTTGCCGTAGTGCTCGCTGGCCTCGAAGGCGGAGCGATGCATGTATTCGCCGGCAATCGGCAGATGCGGGGACTGCTGCAGCAGCCCGCGCCGGATGTCTTCCAGCTCGGCGGCGTCGTTGCTGCCGATGTAGAACACGGTGGACGAAGCATCGGCCGCAAAGGTGTCCAGCCGCAGGGCGAATACCACCACATGGCCGGCCGAGCCTGAGGCTTCATAGAGGCGGCGCGGGTCGGCGTTGTAGCGGGCTGGCGTGGCGGCGTCGACATCGCGCACATGCTGGGCATACTCATGATCGGACGCATGGCGACCACCGCAGTCGCAGTCGGCAGCAGCACTAGCGCCACCTGCATCGGTATTGGGCAAGTGGCCGCTGTCCAGGCGGTCGAGGATTTCTTCCGGTGTCTCGCCCAATTCCAGCCCCAGATGATTGACCAGACGCAGTTGGCCGGTGCCATCCACCTGCGCATACAGCGCCAACTGGGTGTAGGCCGGACCACGGCGTATCAGCGAGCCACCGGAGTTGTTGCAGATGCCGCCGGTGACGGAGGCGCCCATGCAGCTGGATCCGATCACCGAATGCGGCTCCCGCCCAAGCGGCCTCAGGGTCCGTTCCAGCTGGTCCAGCGTGACGCCGGGCTGGGTCAGCACCTGCTGCCCCTGTGCCAGCAGTTCCAGCCGACACAGGCGCAAGGTGTTGAGCACGATCACGGGCCGGTCATAGCCCGCTTCGGCCGGGCTGGAGCCGCCCGTCAGTCCGGTGTTGGCCGCCTGGCAGATGACGATGGTGTCGGCCACATGACAGGCCTGCAGCACCTGCCACATCTGGCGCAGGCTGCCGGGGCGCACCACGGCGACCGCGTCGCCCTGGCCATAGCGATAGCCCCGGCAATAACGGCGCTTGGCGGCGGCGCTGGTCAGCACGTGGGGCGGGCCCACGATGTCCTGCAGGCTGCGGATCAAGGCTTCCATCGTCGGGTTCACTGGACGAAGAAGCGCACGCGGATGGCGTCGATGGCAACGGCGATGAAGATCATCACCCCGCCAATCATGCCGACATAGAACGAGGGCACGTTGGTGATGGCCAGGCCGACCTGGATCACCGTCAGCAGCAGCACCCCACCGAGGATGCCCAGTACGCTGCCACGCCCGCCGAATACGCTCACGCCGCCGATGATGGGGGCGGCAATCGCATACAGCAGATAGCTCGCGCCCTGGTTGGAGGTGATGGCGATCTGCCAGGAAGCCAGCAGATAACCGGCAACACCCGCCAGGAAACCGGCCAGTGCGTAGCAGATGATCTTGATCCGGTGTACCCGGATGCCGGCCGCATGCGAGGCCAGCGCATTGCCGCCCACGGCGTAGATGGAACGGCCCAGCACGGTCCGGCGCAGCAGCACCGACATCGCCAGCAAAGCCAGCACGAAGATCACCGGCATGATCGGCCAGCCGCCCAGGGTGGCCGAACCGATCCAGATGTAGCCATCGTCGAGGTTGGTGATGGTCTTTCCCTGGGTCAGCGCCAGCAAGGCGCCCTGCAGCACGATCATCATGGACAGTGTCTGGATCAGCGAGACCATGCGCAGTCGGGTGATGCACAGGCCGTTGAACCAGCCGATCAGGGTGGCCACCGCCACGCCGGCCAGCATGGTGATCCACCATGGCCCGCCGACGCTGGCATACAGCCAGGCGCCGATGGCCGAGGAAAAGCCCAGGTTGGCCGGCAGCGACAGGTCGATCTCGCCCACCAGCAACGGCAGGGCCACTGCCAGCGCCAGCAGGCCCAGCACGGTGGCCTGGACCAGAATGTTCTGCAGGTTCATCACGCTGAGGAAGAATTGGCTGAACAGGCCGAAGCCCAGCACCAGGGCCACCAGCCAGATCCAGACCACATTGCGCAGTACCCAGCCCAGTACCTGGCGGGGCCGGTGTGATGAACTGCCCTGTGGCCTGCCTTGTGGGCCAGGTTGTCCGCTGGCGGACTGCGGGGCGCCGGGCGTGGCGCCGATTTCTGTTGCGCTTGTCATGCGGGTGTCTCCTTTTGTCATGGTCTGTTCCAGGCGGCGCTCATTGCGAAAGCTGGCGCAGCCTGTCGGTACTGATGTCGTCGCCCTCAACCACGTGGGCGATACGCCCGCGCTGGAAGATGCAGACGCGGTCCGCTGCCCGGGCCAGTTCATCGACATCGGTGGAGACGATGATCACGCTCACCCCGGCCCGGCTCAGTTGATCAAGGATGCGCAGGACGTCCTGCTTGACGCCCACGTCGATGCCACGGGTCGGTTCGTCCAGAATCAGCAGGCGCGGCATGGTCGCCAGCACGCGCCCCAGGCAGACCTTTTGCTGGTTGCCGCCGCTGAGGGTATTGACGGCCTCGTCAGCGCTGCCGGCCTTGATGCCCATGCGGTTAAAGTAGGAGGAACAGACCTGCTGCTCCTGTCCACGATCCACCAGGCCGCGCCGGATGCGCTGACGCAGTGAGGACAGCGCGATGTTTTCACGGATCGACAGATGCCCCACCACACCGTCGCGACGGCGGTCGTCGGAAAGATAGGCGATGCCCATCGCGAAGGCCTGATCAGGCGTCTGCGGCACGCGGGCCGTCGCCTCGCGTGCAAAGGCGATCTGCCCGGCCTGCAGCGGTGCCAGGCCGAACAGGCTGCGCGCCAGCTCCTTGGCCCCCTCCCCTGGCAAGCCGGTGAAACCGACGATTTCGCCGGCGCGGATGTCCAGCTGCGCCACGTCCAACCGCTCTCCCCGCACGCCGCTCAGGCGGATACCTTCCTCGCCCTTGGGGGATAGACTGCGATCGCGCTGGAACAGGTCCAGCTCACGCCCCAGCACGAACTCGGAAAGCCGGGACGAATTCAGGCTGCCCACCTCCTCGCAGTTGGCCACCAGTTCGCCGTCGCGCAGCACGGTGACGACGTCGCAGATGTCGAGGATTTCATCGTTGAAGTGGGAAATGAAGAGAAAGGTCACGCCGGATGCGCGCAGCTGGCGCATGAAATCGAACAGCTGCAGCCGGTCCGGCACCGTGAGTGAGGCCGTTGGCTCATCCAGGATGATGACGCTGCCGCCGGAGAACATGGCCCGCAGGATATTGAGCTTGCGACGGGCGACGGCATCCAGGCTACCGGCCAGACGGTCGGCCTCGATACCGGTGCCGGCCAGCATGCGCGTGGCGTTCTCGCGCATGCGGCGCCAGGCGATGAAGCCGCGTGAGGCCGGCCAGATACCCAGCATCAGGTTTTCCATCACCGACATGTGCTCGATGATCATCGGTTCCTGCGGCACCAGGAAGACGCCGGCGGCTTCCATGCGCTTGACGTCGGCGCCCTGGATTTCCTCACCGTTCAGGAAAATGCGGCCTTCGCTGGGAGCGCGCTGGCCGGAGATGATGCCCACCAGCGTGCTCTTGCCGGCGCCGTTTTCGCCGAGCAGGCCGTGGATGCTGCCACGGCGGATGCCCAGGTTGATGGAACGCAGTGCATGGAAGGCGCCATAGCGCTTGCTGATGTTTTCCACGCGCAGGGCCAGGTCCGCTTGGGCCTGTGCCGATGCGCGGGGGGCTGCTTGGGTCGTCATGGCGCCTCCTTGGCGAGTGGTGATCCGCTATTGGCCGCTATTGGCTCATCGGCCGGCAGGCCATCAGGCCATCAGGCCATCAGGTATAGGCGATGCCCCACACCTTCTCGGCCACGTAACCCCAGTGCCGCTGGTCGGCGGCATTGCTGCGGTCGATCACGAAGGGTGGAATGATCAGCGTGGGACCGGTCTGGCCTTTGACGATCTGGCCCTTCTCCCAGAAGTATTTCTTGTTCTCGTACGGCCCGATGGGGACTTCCTTGCCGGGGATGGAATACTTGACCAGCATTTCCACCGCCACCTCGCCATAGGCGATCGGGTCCTGCGAGACACAGGCGTCCATGTAGCCATCCTGGATCCAGCGCAGCGCCACCGGCTCGCCATCGATGGTGACGAAGATGACGTGGTCCTTTTCATCGACCTTTTTCCAGCGGTTCTTCTGCTGCAGGGCGGTGGCGATGCCGCGTGCCGGCGAATCGCTGGGCGCGTGCACGGCGTCCAGGTCAGGATGTTCGGACAGCGTGGCCAGGGTGACGGAGAGCATCTGGTCCAGCTTGCCTTCGGTGGGTCGGGCAATGTAGGTGATGCCGGGATACTTGGCGAACTCGGCATCCATGCCCTCCTTGCGCTGGCGCCAGGCCACACTGGCCAGCGCGCCGTAGCAGTTGAGGACCTTGCCCTTGGGGCTGCCGTGCTTCTTGATCAGTCGGTTGATGATTTCCCTGGCAGCCATGACGCCGCCCAGGCGGTTGTCGAAGCTGACGGTGATGGCGACGTTGCCGCTCTCGGCCGGGGTATCGATGATGGCCACCGGGATCTTCTGCTGGTTGTAGCGGCGCAGCGCGCTGACGATGGCCTGGCTGTCGATCGGGTCCGACACCAGCGCTGCCGGCCGCGAGAGCATCAGCGATTGCCATTGCTCCAGCTGGCGGGTGTTGTCGAAGCTGGCATTGGTGGCCTGGAAGCTGCCCTGGTTGGCTTCGACGGCGCGCTTCACGGCCGCCTCCTCGATCACGAAGAAGTAATAGTCCAGGCTCTTGTTGCTGAACGGGATCAGCAGTTTCTGCTGCGCCGACGCCCAGCGGGTGGTGGCCATGGCGCCCAGTGCCAGGCTGCCCAGGACGATCTGGCGACGGGTGGATTGGTGATTGTGCTTCATGTCTACCTCCAAATGATTTATATAGTTTTGCTATAAAAATGATGTAAGCGACGTCATGCCGACTATCGGTGAATATGCTACTGCTTACATCAGGGGCCATCCTCGGGGAAAAACACAACAAGAAAAAACGTAAGGCTAGGCAAAAGAATGCTTGTGCCAGATGGATGGAGTTTTACTAGATTTCTGCACGCAAGCGAACATGGGAAGTGCCATCGAAGCAGCCCACCACCATGCCGGCCGCTTCACGGGTGAACAGGCCGTTCTCGACCACGCCGGGGATGCGGTTGAGTTCGGTCTCCAGCAGCGGGGCATTGGCGATGCTCTGACAATGACAGTCCAGAATGAAATTGCCGCTATCGGTCACCACCGGCCGCTCGTCCCGGGTACGACGGACGATACGCGCCTCGACGCCCTGCCCTTGCAACAGCCTGGCGATCATGCGTTCGGTCTGCTTCCAGGCGAATTGCACCACCTCCACCGGCAGCGGGAAAGCGCCCAGCCGGTCGACGATCTTGCTCTCGTCACAGATGGTGATCATCTGGGTGGAGGCATGGGCGATGATCTTTTCCCATAGCAGGCAGGCGCCGCCCCCCTTGATCATCTGGAAGTCGCGGTCGATTTCATCCGGACCGTCGATGGTCAGGTCGAGCTGGCCGATTTCATTGGGGTCCATGATGGGGATGCCGACCTCGCGGGCAACGTCGATGGTGGAACGCGAGGTGGCGGTGCAGGTGACGTCGAGGCCATCGGCGATGTGCTTGGCCAGTTCCCGCACGAAGAAGTGCGACGTGGTTCCCGAGCCCAGTCCCAGGCGCATGCCATCGCGTACGAATTCCTCGATGGCGCGGCGGCCGGCCAGTTTCTTTGCTTCGTTCTGGTTCAACTGCATGGATGTCTCCTCTTGAAAAAAACGGGCCCGGATGCGGGTGGGCAAGGCGCTAGATCTTGTCCGTCATCCAGGAATCGAGCGCCGGCAACTGGTCGGGGAATTCGCTGTTGCTGGCCACGGCAATGGCGGTCACCAGCATGTTGACCACCAGGTGGTGATTCAGACGCGAAGCCAGCGGCGTCATGAATTCGGTCTGGTCATAGGGCAAGACGGCAATGAGGGCATCCGTGACTGCGGCCAGCGGGCTGTTGGCTGCGGTCACCGACACCACCCGGGCGCCGCCGGTACGGGCCGCCATGGCCAGTTCCACCATGCGCTTGGTATGCCCCGATTGCGAGAAGATCAGCGCCACTTCGTTGGGGCGCGAGCGCTCGGCGTGCATCCATTGCTTCTTTTCTTCCATCACCGCCGAGCAACGCAGGCCCAGGCGCTGGAACTTGTGTTCGGCGTCCAGCGCGGTGATCTCGGAAATGCCGCTGGCATAGATGCCGATCCAGTTGGCCGACTGCAGCAGGGCCGCTGCCTCTTCGATCTGGCGCGGGACCAGATCGTCCAGCGCGCGCTGGATGGCGGACAGGGAATTGCGGCAGGTCTTGCGCACGATGTTGCCGATATCATCGTGCTTGGTGATCTGCTCGTAGACGAACGGCGCCGTCGGCACCAGGCTTTGCGCCAGTCCCAACTTGAAGTCCTGATAGCCGTTGAAGCCGAAGCGGCGGCAGAAGCGCACGATGGTCGGGTCGCTGACGGCACAACGCTCGGCCAGCGCGGCCATGGTCATGTGGATCACCTCGCCCGGCGCCTGGCTGACGAAACGCGCGATGCGCAATTCGGCGGTCTTCATTTCCTCTTGCTCGCGCAGTATCTGCTGTAGCAGGCTATTGCTCATGACTGTCCTTTATTGTCGGCTTTTATTGTCGGTTTTACCCAGGGGGCGATTCTATAAGACAGCAGGTCCTCCAGGCGATGCAGTCTTTGCGCCTGACCAACCCTGACATCGCCGCCGCCCCCCCAGGGCACCACGAAGAACGGCACGCCGGCCGCAGCGGCCGTGGCCTGGTCGACCGTGGTATCGCCGACGTAGGCCCAGGCGCCCTCGGCCAGCGCCATCTGTTCGGCCACCGCCAGCAGATGGCCGGGATCGGGCTTGCAGGCCGGTACGGCATCGGCGCCCAACGCCACTTCCACCAGCGGCGACAGCTCCAGCAGATCCAGGATTTGCCGTGTCAGCGCATGCGGCTTGTTGGTGCAGATGCCCAGACGGATGCCGGCCGCCCGCAGCTTGGCCAGGTCTTCGCGCACATGGGGAAAGAAGCGCGTATGACTGGCCGGATTGCGGCGGTAGTGAGCGATGTAGCACGCCACGGCGGCATCCAGTTCGGCCATGCCAAGCGCGACCCCCTGTTCAATGAGGATGTCCTCGATCAGGCGGCGCGGACCATTGCCGATGAAGCGTTCGACCTGCGCCACCTCCAGCGCGGCATGACCTTGTTCGGCCAGGTAGGCATTGACGGCGGCGGCGATGTCGGGCGCACTGTCGATGAGCGTGCCGTCGAGGTCGAAGATGAGGGCTTCGTAGCTGGCGTGTGCGTGCTGGTTCATGGCGCCTCCCCGAGCTCTGCCAATGCGCCCAGGCGGGCGAAGCTGCCGGTGAGCAGCGGATAGAGTTGCTGATAGATGGCGCGGGCCTGCTCATAGCGCTCGCGCCGGGCCGGATCGGGGCACTCCCGCGTCAGTTCCGGCAGCAGGCTGGTGGCGTGGTCGATGTCCGGCCATACCTGCATGCTGACGCCGGCCAGCAGCGCTGCGCCCAGGGCGGCTCCTTCGGCCGCGCCCTGGCGCGTGAGGACGTCGCAACCCAGCATGTCGGCCTGGATCTGCCGCCATACTGCCGAGCGCGCCCCGCCACCGGAGGTGCTGACTTCCGCAGAGGACACGCCCATGCCGCGCATCAGGTCCTGCATGTCGCACAGGGAATGCACCACGCCCTCCAGTACGCTGCGCGAGAGGTCGGCGTGATCATGGCGGGCATTAAGGCCGATGAAGGCGGCACGGGCTGAAGGATCGGGATGGGGGCAGCGCTCGCCGTTGAGGTAAGGCAGGAACAGCAGGCCATGTGCCCCGGGAACGCTACGCCCGGCGGCCGCGGCGATGGCCTCGAAGGATGGTGGCTCGCCCGCGCCGGCACACAGCACATTGCGGAACCAGGCCAGCGCCCCGCCCGCATTGAGTGACACGCCCATGGCATGCCAGCGCTGGGCAGCGACGTTGCAGAAGACCTGTATCCGTCCATCCGGCGAGGACAAGGGCTGATCCAGCGCGGCGGCGACGATGCCGGCGGTGCCGATGGTGGTCTGCAGCGTACCGGGCGCCACCACGCCGGCACCCAGTGACTGGATCACGCTGTCGCCGCCGCCCCCGATCACCGGAATCCCCGCTGCGATGCCAAACATGGCGGCTGCCTGAGCGTGCACATGGCCGCTGACGACCTGCGATTCGAAACAGGCGGGCAAATGGGCGGAGTCCAGCCCGGCCAAGGCGATCAGCTCGGTCGCCCACTGCCTGCGCCGTACGTCGAACAGGCCCGTGCCGGATGCGTCGGAGACCTCGGTGGCGATCTCGCCGGTGAGCACGTAACGCAGATAATCCTTGGGATTGAGGGCGACCCGCAGCTGTCCATACCATTGCGGCTCGTGCCGCTGCATCCATAGCAGCTTGCCGCCGGTATAGCCGACCAGCATGCGGTTGCCGGTGTGGGCCAGCAAGGACGGCAAGCCACCGGCCGCCTGCGTGATCTGGTCAGCCTCGACCTGGTTGCGCTGGTCGTTCCAGAGGATAGCCGAACGCAGCGGCCGGTAGTGTTGATCCAGCGCGGTCAGGCCATGCATCTGGCCCGACAGGCCGATGCACAGCACCTCGACCGATCCCGCTGCCTGCTGCACCTGGGCCACGGCCTGGCGCGCCGCTGCTATCCAGTGGGCCGGCTCCTGCTCGACCCAGCGCTCGCGCGGTTGCGACACCGGATAGCCAACGCTGGCGCTGGCGAGGATGCGTGCATCGGTCGAGAGCAGCAAGGCCTTGCAGGCGGAGGTGCCGAGGTCTATGCCCAACAGGCAGGCCGTCATGATCAGACTCCCACGCCGTGATGCAGACGCACGTGCTTGAACTGGAAATACTCCAGCAAGCCCTCGCGCCCGTGCTCCACGCCGACCCCGCTTTGCTTGCGCCCACCATAGGGCGCATTCATGATGCCGGCGTCGACATGGTTGATGGCCACATTGCCGACGTCCAGTTCGGCCGCGCAGCGATGGATTTCCTGCAGGTTCTGGGTATAGGCGTAGGCGGCCAGGCCATAGGGCGTGTCATTGGCCAGCGCGATAGCCTCATCCAGCGTATCGAAGGGCGCCACGCCGACCAGCGGGCCGAAGGTCTCTTCGCGCATGACCAGCATGGCGTGGGAGCAGTCGGCCACGATGGTGGGCTGGAAGAAGAAGCCCTGCGCGAACTGCTCCCCATCCGGGACGGTGCCGCCGGCCACCAGCCTGGCGCCCTGCTCCAGCGCATCTTGCAGGTGCACCCGGGTCTTCTGCAGGGGCGCAAGCTGCGCCATTGATCCTACGTCCGCCTGCGGATGCAACAGCCCGTCGCCGACGACCAGCGCGCGCGTGGCCGTGGCGAACTGTTCCAGAAAGTCCGCATAGACGGTGCGCTCGACATAGATGCGATTGATGGCGATGCAGATCTGCCCCATGTTGCGGAAGGAACGCCGCACGGCGCCTCGTACCGCTTGTGCCAGATCGGCGTGGCGGGTCACCAGCATGGGGCAATTGCCACCCAGCTCCAGCGACAGGCGCTTGATCGAAGGGCAGGATTGCTGGATGCGCAAGCCGGTCTGGCTCGATCCGGTAAAGGCGATCTTGGAGACAGACGGGTGTTGCACCAGAGCTAACCCGACGCTGGCACCATCGCCGGTCAGCACGGTCACGATACCGGCCGGAATGCCCGCCTGCAGGGCTTTCTCGGCGATATACAGTGCCGTGAAGGGAGTGAATTCGGAGGGCTTGATGATCACCGCGCAGCCTGCGGCCACGCCGGCGCACAGCTTCCAGCCGACCAGTTCGGCCGGATAGTTCCAGGGGGTGATGGCCGCCACCACGCCGATGGCTTCGCGCATCACCAGGCTCTGGTAACCGGGCTGGTCATTGGGAATGATCTCGCCATGCACCCGCAGGGCTTCTTCGGCATAGAAGTGGCAGGCTTCGGCCAGCTTTCTGATCTCGCCCAGGGCCTCGCTGAGTGGCTTGCCCTGTTCTGCCGTCATCACCTGGGCCATGGCCGGCGCGTCATCGAGGATCAGGCTGCCCAGCCTGTGCAACGCATCGGCGCGGGCCCGTGCCGGCTGGCGCGACCAGGGGCGCCAGGCAAGCTCGGCTGCCGCGACGGCAGAATCGATCTCGGCCGAAGTAGCCACGGCAATGTCGCCGATCGGCGTGTTGCGGGCGGGATTGCGCACCTGCAGCCGCGCGCCCTGCCCTTCGACGAACTGGCCTGCGATAAACAGCTTGCCCGACAGCCGGGCCAACACGTCCTGCATGATGCACCTCCTCGAACGACGGAAAATCTAGTATAACTAGATAAATGCACCGGGAACAGCTTAGGGGTGTTGAATTTTTTCTATATTTTTAACGATAAACGTCCAAAAAGATTCCGCCCGTCAAAAGATAGGCCTGATTTATGTAGCATTACTATCATTTTGTGATTTCAAGGAGACGCAACTATGAAGACACGCTCACCCCAGGACCTCACCGGCCAGCTAGCCCTGGTCACCGGCGCCGGGCAAGGCATCGGCGCGGCCTGCGCCACTGCCCTGGCCGAGCAAGGGGCCACGGTGGTCTGCACCGATCTTGACGGGGATCGTGCCGCCGCCATCGCCACCGGACTGGCGCGGCCAGGCCAGGCGTTCGCGCTGGATGTGACCGACAGCAAGGCCTTGAACGCCCTGGCCGCCCAACTTCCAGCGCTGGACATCCTGGTCTGCAATGCCGGCGTGGTCAGCAACACGCCGGCCGAGGAAATGGAAGATGATGAATGGGATCGCGTGCTGGCGGTCAACCTGGGCGGCGTCTTCAAGACCTGCCGAGCCTTTGGACGGCGCATGCTGGAACGTGGCAGGGGCAGCATCATCAACATCGGCTCCATGTCGGGGATGATCGTCAACGTGCCGCAACCGCAATGCCACTACAACGCCTCCAAGGCGGCGGTCCACCACCTGACGCGCTCGCTGGCGGTGGAATGGGCCACGCGCGGGATCAGGGTCAATGCGGTGGCGCCGACCTATATCGCCACGCCGCTGCTGCAGGAGCTGGAAAAGGAAAAGGCCTTGATCGCGCGCTGGATGGATCTCACACCCCAGCAGCGCATGGGGCGCCCGGACGAAGTCGCGGCAGTGGTGGTGTTTCTGGCCTCGGAGGCGGCCAGCCTCATCACTGGCGCCGTCATCCAGGCCGACGGCGGCTATACCTGCATCTGAGGCTTCAAACTCTTGACCACCTTGCCAAGGTACGGTAGTCCGCGACATTGACGGTTTCTGCCGTCATCGGCTTTCTTACCGACCTTGGGGCAAGACCTCTCAGATGGGATCACCACTTTTCTTCAACCTGGCATTGGCCTCCATCATCTTGACCAGCTGATACAGCGCCGTCACGGTCGGAGTCGGCACGCCCTGCCCGACGCCTTGCTCGATCACGGCGCCATTGATGAAGTCGATTTCGGTCCGCCGTCCGGCTTCGATATCCTGCAGCATCGATGGCTTGTGGTTTGTGTGCATCCTGAACGCATGATCTATCGCCTGCTCTACCTGCGGCAGACTGACCGGAATCTGCAGTGCATGGGCCACGGCCACCGTTTCGGTGGCGATGCGCAATGCCAGGCTGCGGCCTTCACCGCTTGATCCGACCGTACCCACATTGCAGCCGCTGACGGCACAGACCGAATTCAACGCGGCATTGAAAGCGATCTTTTCCCAGATGGCTTGTTGTACCTGCGGGTCGGCGCTGCAATGGAGGCCGGCGAGGCTGAAGATTTCGGCGATCTGGCTCACCTCCGGGCGGAGCAGGCCCGACAGCGTCCAGATCCTGACCTGGCCATCGCCATGGCTGTGCACCACCCCGGCAGACCTGAGGTCGGCAGGCAGGTTGGTCATGCCGACGATGATGCGTTCGCGCGGAATCACTTCGGCAATGATTTCCGCATTCCCCAGGCCATTTTGCACCGATAGCGCCCAGGTTCCCGGCCCCACCAGATGCCCCAGGGCATGGGCGGCGCCGTGGGTATGGAAGCCCTTGGTAAAAAAGACGATCAGATCAAACGGCTCGGAGAAGGTGTCGGCCGTCCCGACCGGCACCCTCACCGTATGCACGCCTTTGTCATCGCTCAGGGACAGGCCGTTACTGCTGATCGCAGCGATCGTAGCGGGGGTGACTTCGATGAAACTGACCTGCTGTCCGCTCAGTGCCAGACGCGCACCAAACAGCCCTCCCATGGCGCCAGCACCGACGATGGCAATGTTCATGCTGAATGTTCCTTCTTCAGATGCGCAGGGGCTGCCGTAGCGCGGGGAATATGCTTGCGTACCGACAGCAGCGCGACAAAGACGAACAGCATCGCCCCTGCCAACATCGCCAGATAACCGGAGGCACCGCCCTGGGTGATCACGATGGCGCCGGCGAAGGCGCTCAGGATGGCGCCCAGCCGACCGAAGGCCAATGCTGCGGCAGTGCCGGTGGCGCGCACCTGGGTCGGATAGATATAGGCGCACAGCGCGTACATCGTGCATTGGACGGCATTGACGAAGAGCCCGTGCAAGCCTATTCCCACCACCAGCAGCGTGGTCTGGCTGGCCACGTCCAGGCTGCGCAGCAGCAATGCGGTCGCCGCAGCGGCCAGGCAGCACAGCAACATCGGCACACGTGAGCCGAAGCGCCCGATGATCAAAGCGCACAGCAATGCCCCGAGGACGCCACCGACGTTGTAGGCCGTCAGGCCGCTGCCGGCCACCGAGGGACTCAGTCCCTCTCCGGCCAGCATCGTGGGAAGCCAGCTGAATGCACTGTAGACAGCCAGCAGGTTCATGAAGAAGGCGATCCACAGCGCCATGGTGTCGCGTGCCTGCCCGGGGGCAAACAACGCGCCGAATCCGGCGCGCGGGTGTGTGGTCTGTTCACGCGCATCGCTGAAGCGCATGTCGGCTGCCACCGCGCGTGACATGCGCAGCAGCAGGCGTCGCAACTCATCCCAGCGATGCGGCTGGCGCGCCAGGTAACGCGGCGACTCCGGGATGACGAACCACAGCAACACCGAAAACGCGATTGGCAGCAGACCGCCCAGCAGGAACAGGCCACGCCAGCCGTAGTGCGGCAACACCAGGTTGGCGAACAAGCCCGCCAGCATGCCGCCCAGCGGAACGCAGACGATGGTGGCTGTAACTGCCAGCGTGCGTCTGCGGGCCGGGCTGAATTCGGCTGTCATGGTGGTCGAGGTCGGCAAGGCCCCGCCGATGCCCAGGCCGGCGAAGAAACGCAGGATGGCAATGGTGGTGATGTCCGGCGAGAGCGAGATGAGGCTGGTGGCCAGGCCGAAGACGAAGACACTGCCGATGATGGCTAGGCGACGCCCGAAACGATCCGCGAACAGGCCGGCGAAGGCGCTGCCGATGCCCATGCCCACCAGGCCGGCCGCGACCGCCGGGGCGAAGGCGTTGCGCGTGATCCCCCATTCCTTGATCAGGCTGGGGATGGCGAAACCGATCAGTTGCCCATCGAAGCCGTCCATGACGATCGACAGCGCCGCCAGGCACACCACCAGCTTCTGGAAGCCGGTAAATGCACCCTCATCCAGCACGCGTCCGATATCGACGGTCTTGGCTTGTTCTACGGTGTGGGTGCTCATGCGCGCTCCCGGGTGTTGCCAACGGTGATCGCGGGGGTGGGTGAAGCGATGCGCGCGGGCGCGCAGTCGTGCTGCAAGAGCCAGGATGTCGTTGTCATGGCGGTCTCCTCGTTGATATCGCACGGGTCCGATGCGGATCGGCCCGCTGTTGCGATTATTGTTGTGGTGTTCGGTCAGGCCGGATCTGTGCGTGCCTGATACCGTCCGGCTCAGAACGGGTAATGACGTGGCGTGGTTTGCACCGTGACCCAGCGCAGGTCAGTGAATTCGGCGATGCCGGCCTTGCCGCCGAAATGGCCGAAGCCACTCGACTTGACGCCGCCGAAGGGCATCTGTGCCTCGTCGTGGACGGTGGCGCCATTGATGTGGCAGATGCCCGACTCGATACGGCGCGCCAGGCTCAGCGCGCGGGCGACATCGCGGCTGAACAGCGCTGCCGACAAGCCATATTCGTTGTCGTTGGCACAGGCGATGGCGGCCTCATCATCCTTGACCCGCACGATGGGCTTGACCGGTCCGAAGGACTCTTCATGGTAGATATTCATCTGCGCCGTTACGTGGTCCAGCAGCGTCGCCGGCATCAGCGTGCTCTCGGCTTTGCCGCCGCAGACCAGCGTTGCGCCCTTGGCCAGGGCATCGTCGATGAGGGCGTTGCAGCGCTGTACGGTGGCCAGATCCACCACCGAACCCAATACCACCGGCCCCTGGCGCGGATCGCCCAGCGGCAGGCTGCGCGCCTTGGCAGCCAGACGCGCGACGAAGTCATCGGCGACGCGCTCGTCGACGATGATGCGCTCGGTGGACATGCAGATCTGCCCAGAATTGGCGAAGGCACCAAAGGCTGCTGCCTGTACGGCCGCCTCGATGTCGGCATCGTGCAGGACGATGAAAGGCGCCTTGCCGCCCAGTTCCAGCACGGCGGGCTTGAGGTGCCTGGCGCATTGCGCGGCGATGATGCGGCCCACGCGGGTCGACCCGGTGAAATTGACCCGTCGCACCGCCGGGTTGGCGATGATGGTGTCCACAATTTGCCCGGCGTCTTGCGGTGCATTGGTAATGAAGTTGACCACGCCCGCCGGCAGGCCGGCATCCTGGATGGCTTCGATGATGAGGCCATGCGTGGCCGGACAGATTTCGGAGCCCTTGAAGACGACGGTGTTGCCGCAAGCCAGCGGCAAGGCGATCGCACGTACGCCCAGGATCACCGGCGCGTTCCAGGGAGCGATGCCCAGCACCACGCCAGCGGCCTGGCGCAGACCCATGGCAAGGTTGCCGGGGACCTCCGAGGGGATGATCTCACCGGCGATCTGGGTCGTCATGGCTGCGGCTTCGCGCAAGCCGTCTGCGGCCAGATGCACGTTGAAGGCAGCCCAGTGGTGCGAGGCCCCGGTTTCGGCGGCCATGGCGTCTGCAAACGCCTCGGCGCGGGCCTGCAATGCATCGGCCGCGCGGGTGAGCAAACTGCGGCGCTCGCTCGGGCCCATGGCTGCCCAGGCGGGAAAGGCGTCGGCCGCTGCCTGCACCGCCGCGCGGGCGTCGGCCACGGTGGCCGCTGGTGCGCGCGAGGCCACGCTGTGGTCGAGCGGATTGCGCCGCTCGAAGTAGGCAGCATCCGCAGCGAAACAGCGCTGGCCGTTGATGAGCATGTTGACTTCCTGCATGGTCTCCTCCTGTTGTCTTTATCTCGGGGTTCAGTTCACGATGTCCGGTTCAGCGCCATCTTGGCGCAGCAAGGCAGAAAGCTCATCGCACCAGCACTTCCACCAGGCGCGGTGCGTTGGCAGACAAGGCCGCTTGCAGCGCGCCGGCCAGTTCGGCAGGATCGCTCACGCGCACGCCCTGGCATCCCATGGACTGGGCCAACGCGACGAAATCCAGTCCAGGCAGGTCGGTGCCCTGGACCACATCGTCGGCGCCGAAGCCGAAGGCCGGTGCGAAGTCCTGCAGCGCGGCGTAGCGGCCATTGTTGATGATCACGAAGGTAATGGGTAGGCCCAGTTGTACCGCGCTGTAGATGGCTTGCGGCGAGTACATCGCCGAGCCATCGCCGATGAGCCCGATCACGCGCTGGTGCGGCCGTGCCAGCGCCACACCCACTGCCGCCGGCATCCCATAGCCCAGGCCACCGCTGGCCATGGTGTAGAAGCTGCCGGGGCGGGTGAAGGGCAAGTAGGCTTGCATGGTCGGCCGCGAGCCGGGGGCTTCCTCGACCACGATGTCCTCCGCCGCGCGCACGTCGGCCAGGGTCTGCATCGCAAAGGCCGCGGACATCGGCGTCTCCGGAGCGGCGCGCGTGCGCGGTTCACGCCGGGCCGGCTGCGGGCGGGTCGCCGGCGGGTGCTGTGCCATCTGCGCCAGCAGGTCTTGCAGGCCCAGCCGGATATTGCCGACGATGGCGCTGCCTTGCGGGGTCCAGGAAGCGGTCATCGGATCATCGATGAGCTGGTACAGCGTCGCCCCAGGCGGCAGGTGCGGGCCGCTGCCTTCGACGTGATAGGTGAAAGCCGGTGCCCCCGCCACGAAGACCAGATCGTGGCCCTCCAGCAGCTGCACGATCTTCTCGCGCATGGCCGGCAGGAAACCAGCAAACAGACTATGGTCTTCGGGGAAGCTGCAGCGCGAGGACATCGGTGCGACGAACACCCGTGCGTGACAGGACTCGGCCAGACGGATGGCCTCCTCCCAGGCTCCGGCGCGGTCCAGTTCCGCACCGACCACCATGGCCGGGCGCCGGCTACTGCCCAGCGCGGCAGCCAGCGCTGCGATGGCACCCGCTTCGGGCCGGCTGCAGGTAGTGACTTCGGTGGCCGCGAGCAGCTCGGCCGGTTGCTCCCAGTCATCCACGGGAATGGAGACGAAGACCGGGCCCCGCGGCTCCTGCATGGCGATGTGATAGGCCCGCGCCAGCGCACGAGGAACGTCGGCCGCGCGCGCCGGTTCGATGCTCCACTTGACATAGGGCTTGGCCAGTTCGGTTGCCTGCGAGGCCGCCAGGAACGGGTCCAAAGGCAGGATGGAGCGTGCCTGCTGCCCGGCGGTGATGATCAGCGGGGTACGGTTGCGAAAGGCGGTGAAGATATTGCCCATGGCATTGCCGACCCCGGCCGCCGAATGCAGGTTGACCATGGAGGCCTTGCCACTGGCCTGGGCGTAGCCGTCGGCCATGCCGACCACCACGGCTTCCTGCAAGCCCAAGACGTAGCGGAAGTCGGCGGGGAAGTCGCGGAACATCGGCAATTCGGTGGAGCCGGGATTGGCGAAGACGGCGCTCATGTCGAGGCTACGCATGAGGTCGAATACGGCATCACGCACGGTGATGGCGGGCAAGGGGGTCTCCTGCATACAGATCCTGTGTAAGGCCTCATGGCTGGGCCGGGTGGATGATGGGAGGCAGTATGTAAGCTCGTGACGTGTTTGAAAATTGCCAAATTGGATAAAAGTCATGACATTTGGTAATGTGTAGCTGATCTGCCGGTGAGTCATCGTGCTGCCCTCACCCACCGTATCCGCAGTATCTGCACTATCCGCGCTATCACCGGGAGACATCATTGAGTTTCAACCTGCAGCAGCTGGAAATGTTCAATGCCATCGTCGCTGCAGGGAGCCTGGGGCGCGCGGCCGCCGCCCTCGACCTGACCCAGCCGGCATTGAGTCGCGCGATCAAACGTCTGGAAGAGTCCGTCGGCGGGGCGCTCTTCGAGCGTCACACCAAGGGTATGCACCTGACACCGCTGGGCAAGGCGCTATTGCCGCACGCGATGTCGTTGCAGCGTGAAGCCCGGCAGGCCCGCGAGGAACTGGACGCCATCCGCGGCCTGGCAAAGGGTGTCATCAAGGTGGGTGCGGTGGGCAGCATTGCCAGTCTGGTGCTGCCACTGGCGGTGCGTGGCGTGCTGGACAAGTGGCCCAACCTGCGGGTGGAGATCATGGAGGGGGTATGGGACCGTCTGGTCGAGGGCTTGCTCACGCATGAGATCGATCTGGCTCTCGGCACCTCCGGCGCCGAAAGCGATGGCGTGGCGGCCATCTCCGACTGCCGCTGGAGCGATCTGAGCTACGTGGTTGCCGGGCGCGACCATCCACTGCGTGAACGCGGCAAGATCAGCCTGGCCGATACCCTGACGCAGCGCTGGGCCTTGACACCCCGGGGTACGGGACCGTATTTGCACGTGAAGGAAACATTCGCCCGGGCCGGCTTGCCCATGCCCGAGATCGCTGTCGAATCGCGTTCGGTCACGGTGCTCAAGGGCCTGGTCGCGCGTTGTGGATTCGTGGGGTGGATGTCCGGTCCGATGTTCGATACCGAAAGCAAGGCGGGAGTGATCAATGCCCTTGCGGTAGAGGGCCTGAATGCACCGCGTACGTTGACCGCATTCCGCAGGCGGCAAGGGATATTGCCGGCGCCGGCGATCCGCTTGCTCGATGAATTGCGGCATCTGACCGGTTCCCTGCCCTCCAGCTAGCGCCTACATCAAATGAAAACACCCTGCAGCGTCACTGCCTGCAGGGTGGGTAATCATCGACTTGCTATCGGGATCTTGGCCCGGGATCAGACCCGGTAGATCTTCTCACCTGTCTGCACGATCCGGAATTTTTCATTGGACAGAGGATCGAGGGCGCGACCATCGGCCAGCTTGTAGCTACGGCTGAACGCCAGTGCTGCGGCATCGGCTTCGTCCTGCTGAGTCTGATACACCTCTACGTGGTAAGGTGCGCCGGTCTTGCCCTTGGCATCGAATTTTTCCACCAGATCCATATGTCGTCTCCTTAGTCGTGGCCTTGCGCCAAGGACAAAGATAGCAGATTTGATCGTGCTTTCCAGCGCATTGCATGTTGCAGCGCACAGCAAGGGCACGCGGGCTGGGCTGCAGCCCTGCGCGATCAACGATCAGTAATGCAAGGTCACCCCGATGCCGAACTGCCGCGTCACCTCGGCCTTGTTGAGCCCGAACTTGGCGCCGGCATCCAGATCGACCGTCTTGTTGGGCGACCAGATCACGCCCACCAGCGCATAGGAAGGCAGCTTGCGGCTGGATGCATCCGGGTTCTGGGCGACGCCGGTATCGGCCACCAGGCGCCATTGTTCATCCAGGCCGTACCAGACTGCAGCCGAAGCGCGCCACAGGGTCTTGCGCTGCGACTGCTGGTCACTGTCGAGCTTGAAGCGGTTGACGCGCACTCCCAGGTTGCCATGCAAGGTCCAGGGGCCGGTTTCGTAGGACGCGATACCGGTCAGGGCGGCGCTGCTCTTGCCATTGCCCAGGCCCTTCTCTTCCTCGCCGCTGGGCATGAAGAATTCCGGCTTCAAGGCCAGCGCCAGGCCATCGGCCTCGTAATAGCGCCACTTGGCGCCCAGCGAGACGTCCCCCACACCCGTGCCGGTGGGCGACTGGAAGGTCTGCGGCAGGTTGAAGAACAGGTCCAGCTTGTCAGTGACGCCATAGGTGAAGGTGAAGGCGCCGACATGACTGGCGTTGCCGCTCTGTTTGCTCCAGTCGGTGTTCATTTCAAGCTGGATACCGCCGGCACCTTGCACGCCGGCATCATCGGTGACCAGCGGGTGCGCGGCAAATGCCGACTGGCTGGCCGCCAGCAACAGCCAGGAAAGACTCAGGATTTTCTTGTTCATGGTGGACCCCATTTTTTGCTGTGATCAGTACGGCATTGCTACCCGGCCACCACGATGACACAGCCGCGCCCGTGCGGACGTGACAGCGCACACCGCAGGCGGGGAGTACAGAGACGTGGTCGGAGCGAACCGAAGGGAAAGCGCGCCGTTGCATGTTCAGAACACGATACCAAAGGCGCAAGTCGCGCATTCCGAACAGAAAGAGCGCTGACAAGGCCTATTTGATGAATATGTCCTGATGGATGGCTGCGGTAAATGCCGTGGCTTTTACGGAAGGAACATCATCGGGCTGGCTTCAGCTGGCCTTGCAGGCGTCTGGAAGCGCGGTTCATGAACACCCGCCGTGTGATGCCAAGTGGCGATGGCCAGACTTCAGGGGCCAGGCCACGAGGCCGCAGCAGGCGAACTGCATTTCCAGAGCGAGGGGGATAGTACCATCGGTGCCTGACAAATCAGCAACAAAAAGCTTCGATATTTGCTGACAAAATCTGCCCCGCAACGAAACCTGGATCAGCCCGGTTGTTCGGTCGCGGCGGCCAGTGCCGATCCGAGTTCGCGTAGCACCCGGGTGGGGATCTTGAGCATCGCACCCCACTCGCTCCAGTCCCAGGAGACGCGGGCGCAGAGGTATTCCAGGCTGGAACTGGGCAGCTCGAAACGCTGGCCCAGTTGCAGCAGGTGCGGCAGCAAGGCGGCGCGGGTGGAATCGTCGGCCACGCAGATATCGGCCACGCAGGCGGCCAGCTCCAGCAGACGGATCAGGCGCTGCTGGCGGTCTTCCTCGTCCAGACCGGTGCTATCGGCCGCCTTGTGGTGCAGGACGGTTTCGCAGAACAGCTTGGGGAACAGCCAGTCCTGCATCATTGCGGCGGCCAGTTCCAGGTGGTCGAAGCTGAAGGCCTGCTTCTCTTCCTGGCGCAGGGCGGCAGCGGGAGCATCCGTCCCGACGCCGCGCAGGATCTCGCCATAGCGCTTGGGACGCGCCGAGGCCAGCGCCAGCCGTCCGATATCCGCCAGCAGGCCGATGGTGAACATCTCCGCCGGCGGCGCGACCGGGATCAGGTCAGCCAGGGCCTGGCTGGCACAAGCCATGGCGGTGGAACGACTCCAGAAGGCGTCATAGTCGAACTCGGCACAATCGCCACGGCGCGCCGATTCGGTCAGGGAAATCGCCAGCGCCATCTGGCGCACGGCCTGCAGGCCCACCATCAACAGCAGGTCGACATTGACGGAAGCGACCATCCGGCCCTTGTTGAGGTTGGGGATATTGGCGATCTGGATCAGTCGCCCGGCCAGTACCGGGTCACCCTGGATCTGCGCCACCAGGTCAGGCAAGGCGATATCTTCCTGCTGGCACATCTGCATGATCCGCAGACGCACCCCGGACGGGGCTGGCAAGACTTCGGAGTCCTGCAGTTCGCGGAAAATCAGGGGATCGACGTAGGTAGACATGAGGATTCGTGGGGTTCTCGGGTGATGAGCCTGGCGCAAGGCCAGATGCGATGGTCACAAGGATACCCAATTAATGACCGTTGTGCGTTGCGCCATTGCAAACTCCACGCACAAGGAATGTCTCTTTTTTCATTCTCGCTGACAAGGCGGCAAGACGCACGCCGACATCCTGCACAAGCGCGTGCGGGTAAGCTGATCCGATCCCGACTCAGCAAGCCACAGCGATGCATGCATCATCAAAACCTGAGGCAAAGCGAAGACAAGGACAAACAAGCACAGACAAAGCGGCTCAAAGCCGGTACAAGCATCCGGGCCCAGGCTGCACATTGAGCCCAAGCACAGCGCAAGGAAAAAAGCAGACATGGAAGACATGGTAGTGGTACGCAAGGAAGGCCTGTACTGCGTACCCGGCGATTTCTACATAGACCCGTGGCGACCGGTGGCGCGCGCCGTGATCACCCACGCCCATGCCGACCACGCCCGCATGGGTCATGCCCACTACCTGGCGGCCGCACCCGGCGCCGGCATCCTGCGTGCCCGCCTTGGTGCGGACATCCACCTGCAGGCGCTGGACTACGAAGAAAGCATCACCCACAACGGCGTGCGCCTGTCGCTGCACCCGGCAGGCCATGTCCTGGGTTCGGCCCAATTGCGCATGGAGTGGCAGGGATGCATCTGGGTCGCCTCGGGCGACTACAAGCTCGAAGCCGACGGCACCTGCACCGCCTTCGCCCCGGTGCGCTGCCACACCTTCATCACCGAATCCACCTTCGGCATGCCCATCTACCGCTGGCAACCGCAGGCGGAGATTTTCGAGGACATCAACCGCTGGTGGCGTGCCAATGCCGCCGAGGGCCGGGCCAGCGTGCTGTTCTGCTATTCCTTCGGCAAGGCGCAGCGCATCCTGCACGGCATCGACGCCGGCATCGGCCCCATCGTCTGCCACGGCGCGGTGGAACCCCTGAACCGGCTCTATCGCGAAGCCGGCGTCTTCCTGCCGCCGACCGCGACGGTCGGCGAAGCCGAAGCCACCAGGCGCGGCAAGTCCAACGCCTATGCCGGCAGCTTGATCATCGCCCCGCCCTCGGCTGCCGGCTCACCCTGGATGCGCCGCTTCGGCGACTACAGCGATGCCTTCGCCAGCGGCTGGATGCGCCTGCGCGGCACCCGGCGGCGGCGCGGCGTAGACCGGGGCTTCGTGCTGTCGGACCATGCCGACTGGCCGGCCCTGCAGGAAGCGATTGCCGCCAGCAGCGCCGAGCGGGTCATCGTCACCCATGGTCAGGTCGCCACCATGGTGCGCTGGTTGCGGCAGAACGGTCTCGATGCCGGGGCCTTCACTACCGAATACGGCGACGACGATGCCGACGACAGCAGTGCGGCGCCACCAGCCACTGCGCAGGAACAGCCCGGTCATGCGTGAATTCTCGCGGCTCTACGCCGAACTGGATGCCACCACCTCCACCACCCGCAAGCTGGCGGCCTTGCAGGACTATTTCCAGCGTGCCGATGCCGCCGACGCCGCCTGGGCGGTGTATTTCCTGGCGGGTGGCAAGCCTCGCCAGGCGGTGCCGACCGGCCTGCTCAAGCAATGCGCAATGGCCTATGCGCAGATCGATGAGTGGCTCTTCGAGGAGTGCTATCACAGCGTGGGCGACCTGGCCGAAACCATTGCCCACATCGTGCCGCCACCGACCCGCACCAGCGACTTCGGGCTGGCCTTCTGGATGCAGGAACGCATCGCCCCCCTGCGCGGTGCCGAACCGGAAGTGATCCGCAGCGCCCTCTTCGCGGCCTGGGATGAACTGGACTGGCAGGGCCGCTTCCTGCTCGCCAAGCTCATCGGTGGCGGCTTCCGGGTGGGCGTCTCGCGCCTGCTGGTCACGCGTGCGCTGGCTGCCGTCGCCCAGCTGGACCCCAAGCTGCTGGCCCAGCGCATGGTCGGCTGGACCGATGGCCGCGCCCGCCCCGACGCCGAACGCTTCGCCCGCCTGATCGGCCCCGATGACGGCCAGGACCATCGCCTGCAGGGCGGCCAGCCCTACCCCTTCTTCCTGGCCCATCCGCTGATTGAGCATCCGCGCCAGCTGGGGCCGGTCGATCAGTGGCAGATCGAATGGAAATACGACGGCATCCGCGCCCAGCTGGTGCGCCGGCACGGCAGCAACTGGCTGTGGTCACGCGGGGAAGATCTGATCACCGAACGCTTCCCCGAACTGGCCGCGCTGGAGCTGCCGGACGGTACTGTCATCGACGGCGAGATCGTGATCCGCCTGCCTGATTCCGGGCAACAGGCCGAACGCGTGGCACCCTTCGCCGACCTGCAAAAACGCATCGGTCGCAAGAATCTCACTGCAAGAATGCTGGGCGAGCTGCCCGCAGGACTGATCGCCTATGACCTGCTGGAGCAGGATGGGCATGATCTGCGCGGCCTGCCTCAGCAAGAACGCCGCGCCCGGCTGGAACAACTGGTCCAGCGCCACGCCGCACCGGCCCTGATGCTGGCGCCACAGATCGTGGCAGCGGACTGGGATGCACTGGAACAACTGCGCGCCACTTCGCGCCAGCGTGGCGTGGAGGGCATGATGCTCAAACAGGTCGACGCCCACTATGGCATCGGCCGTACCCGCAACGTCGGCACTTGGTGGAAGTGGAAGGTCGATCCCTATTCCATCGATGCCGTCCTGATCTATGCCCAGGCCGGTCACGGCCGGCGCGCCTCGCTCTACACCGACTACACCTTCGCGGTCTGGGACACGCCCGCTGAAGCCGGCGGTGAGCGCAAGCTGGTGCCCTTCGCCAAGGCCTATTCGGGCTTGACCGATGCCGAGATCGCCGTGGTCGACCAGACCATTCGCAAGACCACGATAGAAAAATTCGGCCCGGTACGCAGCGTGCGGCCCTCCATGGTGTTCGAGATCGGCTTCGAGGGCATTGCCCTGTCCACGCGCCACAAGGCCGGCATTGCCGTGCGCTTCCCGCGCATCCTGCGCCAGCGCGTCGACAAGACCGTCGACCAGGCCGATACCCTGGACAACCTGCGCGCCCTGCTGCCGTCGTCCCCAGTCAACGAGAGCGAGGAAGATGCCCAGCCCGCCCAGCAAGACCACTAGCGAGCGCCCGGCCAGACGGCGCAGCGCCAGTCCACCAAAGGCGGCGGTCATCCCTGCCGCCGTCGAGGACTGGTTCGCCCAGCGCCACTGGGAGATATTCGATTTCCAGCGCCAGGTCTGGCAAGCCGCGCAGCAAGGTCGCAGCGGCCTGCTGCACGCCGGCACCGGTGCCGGCAAGACCTATGCGGTCTGGTTCGGCGCGCTGCTGCATGCCGAACCCGGCCTGGATCGTACCGAGGCGCCCACCACGACCCAGGGCTTACGCATCCTGTGGATCACCCCCATGCGCGCCCTGGCGGCCGACACCCTGCGTGCCCTGCAAGCCCCGCTGGCCGATCTGCTGCCACACTGGCAAGCCGGCATGCGCACCGGCGACACCGGTTCCGGCGAGCGTGCGCGCCAGATGAAGTCCTTGCCGCAGGCCCTGGTGACCACGCCAGAAAGCCTGTCACTGCTGCTGTCCCAGGCGGATGCCCGCCAGCGCTTCGGCAAGCTGGACGCGGTCATCGTCGACGAATGGCACGAGCTCATGGGCAACAAGCGCGGCGTGCAGGTGCAACTGGCCCTGGCGCGCCTGCGCCGCTGGCGGCCCGGGATGGTGGTGTGGGGATTGTCGGCTACTCTCGGCAACCTGGAGCAGTCGCAGCAGGCCCTGCTGGGTCCCGATGCCGCTGAACACGGCGTGCTGGTGCGCGGCGAACAGCGCAAGCGCATCCTCATCGATACCCTGCTGCCGCCGCAGGCCACGCGCTTCGCCTGGGCCGGGCACCTAGGCCTGCAGATGCTGCCGGCGGTGGTGACCGAGATCGATGCCAGCGGCAGTACCCTGGTCTTCACCAATACCCGCTCCCAGGCCGAGCTGTGGTACCAGAACCTGCTGGAGGCCCGCCCCGACTGGGCCGGCATCATCGCCTTACACCATGGCTCACTTGATCGCGAAGTCCGTGAATGGGTGGAACAAGGCCTGCGCGACGGCCGCCTCAAGGCCGTGGTCTGCACCTCCAGCCTGGACCTGGGGGTGGACTTCACCCCGGTGGAGCGGGTACTGCAGATCGGCAGCCCGCGCGGCGTGGCGCGACTGCTGCAGCGGGCCGGCCGCTCCGGCCATTCGCCCGGTCGCAGTTCGCGCGCCACCTTGGTGCCGACCAACAGCCTGGAACTGGTGGAAGCCGCCGCCGCCCAGGATGCCGTCGCTGCCGGCCGGGTGGAACAGCGCCCGGTGCCGGACACGCCTCTGGACGTACTGGTACAGCATCTGGTGACCATCGCCCTGGGCGGTGGTTTCCGTGCCGATGAGCTGCTGGCTGAAGTGCGCCAGGCCTGGTCCTACCGCCATCTGCGCGAGGATCAATGGCAGTGGGCGCTGGACTTCGTGGTGCGTGGCGGCCAAAGCCTGGGCGCCTATCCGGAATATCACCGCGTGCGGGCCGGCGAGGATGGGGTCTATCGGGTGGAGCTGCCGGCCATCGCGCGCCGCCACCGCATGAACATCGGCACCATCGTTGCCGATGCCAGCCTGCATGTGCAGTACATGAAGGGGGGACGCATCGGCACCATCGAAGAAGGTTTCATCGCCCGCCTGCGACCGGGCGATCGCTTCCTCTTCGGCGGGCGCGTGCTGGAGTTCGTGCGCGTGCACGAGATGACCGCCTGGGTCCGCCGCAGCAGTGCCGGCAGCGGTGCCGTCCCGCGCTGGCAAGGCGGCCGCATGCCCTTGTCCTCGACCCTGGCGCACGCCGTGCTGGATCGCCTGGAGCAAGCCGCGCAAGGCCACTTCGACGGTCCCGAGATGCAGGCCGTGCGGCCGCTGCTGGCGCTGCAGCACGCCTGGTCGGCCCTGCCCACGGCACAGCGGCTGGTGGTGGAGACGCTCAAGAGCCGCGAAGGACATCACCTGTTCTTCTATCCCTTTGCCGGCCGCCTGGTGCACATGGGCCTGGCCTCGTTGCTGGCCTGGCGCCTCAGCAGGGAGCGTGCCGCGACCTTCTCCATCGCCGTCAACGACTACGGGTTCGAATTGCTGGGCGCGGACAAGGTCGAAGCGCACCGCCTGGAACCGCAGCAGGCCCTGGCCCTGTTCAGCGAAGAGCGGCTGCTGGAGGACGTCCTGGCCAGCCTGAATGCCACCGAGCTGTCACAACGGCGCTTCCGTGAAATCGCCCGCATCGCCGGGCTGGTATCGCAGGGACATCCCGGGCAGCGCAAGAGCGCACGTCAGCTGCAGGCATCCTCGGCCCTGTTCTTCGAGGTCTTCCGCAAGCACGATGCCGGCAACCTCTTGCTGACCCAGGCCCAGCGCGAAGTATTGGAACAGGAGCTGGAACTGGAACGGCTGCGCAGCACCCTGGCCGAACTGCGCGAACGTACGCTCACGCTGGTACCGCTGGAACGGGCCACGCCGTTTGCCTTGCCGCTGATGGTGGAGCGCTTCCGCGAAAAACTCTCGACCGAAAAGCTGGCCGACCGCGTGGCGCGCATGCTGCGCGAGCTGGAAGGTGCAGCCGACAAGACCAGCGCCCAGGCCAGGCCACAGCCGCGAGCGCGTCCCCGCTCCAGCCCCCGCAACCACACAGGATGATGAGCCCATACCCCAGCTTCGACGCCGCCGGCGCGACCCTGACCATGCTGCCCGAACGCGCCCTGCTCTGGCGCGAGCGCGCCATGCTGATCCTGGCCGATGTCCACTTCGGCAAGGCTGCTGCCTTCCGCGCCGGTGGCATCCCGGTGCCGCACGGCACCACCCGGGCCAACCTGGACCTGATCGATGCGTTGGTGCAGCGGCATGCGGTGCGCCATGTGGTGTTCCTGGGTGACTTCCTGCACGCACGTGCCGGGCGGGTGGCAGGCACCCTGCAGGCGCTGGCCCGCTGGCGCAGTTGCAATGCCGGTCTCAGCCTCACGCTGGTGCGCGGCAACCACGACCACCATGCCGGTGATCCGCCCGAAGCACTGGCGATGGAGGTCGTGGACGAACCCTGGCGGGTCGGTCCCCTGGCGTTCTGCCATCACCCCCAGACGGTCGACGGCGCCTTTGCCATCGTCGGCCATGTGCATCCGGTCTACCGGCTGGCTGCCGCAGGCGATGCCTTGCGCCTGCCCTGTTTCGTGGTGGATGGCCAATGGGCCATGTTGCCGGCTTTCGGCGACTTTACCGGGGGCTATCGTATACATGCCCAACCCGGGCAGCGCATTTTTCTTGCTGCAGACGATTGCGTGTTGCCCTTACCTGACTGAACCTTGCTGCGATGTGACGTATCATCGGCCGCGCAATGACACGTCCATTACAAGGAGAATCCGGAGATGAAATTCAAGACTAGCCTGCTGGCCCTGACGTTCGGCCTGACTGCCCTTAGCTCGGCCGCCGCGCACGCCGACGGCCTGGCCGCCATCCACAAGGCCGGCGTGGTGCGCATCGGCGTACCGCAGGACTTTGCTCCCTTCGGCTCGATCGACGGTGACATGCACCTGCAAGGCCTGGATATCGACGTCGCCCGACTCATCGCCGACAAGATGGGCGTGAGGGTGCAACTGGTACCGGTGGCCAGTGCCAACCGCATTGCCTACCTGCAGACCCACAAGACCGACCTGATCATTTCAACGCTGGGCAAGAATTCGGATCGCGAAAAAGTGATCGATTTTTCACAGCCCTATGCGCCCTACAACAACAGCGTGTTCGGCGTGGCCAGCCTCAAGGTCAGCAACGCCGCCGACCTGGCCGGCAAGACCATCGGTGTGGCGCGTGGCACCTTCCAGGACCTGCAGCTGACCCTGAGCGCACCCACCAGCGCCAACATCAAGCGTTACGAGGACAACAATGCCCTCATCTCCGCCTATACCTCCGGTCAGATCCAGCTGGTCGGCACCGGTGACTTCGTGGCCCATGCGCTGGCCGAACGGGTGGCCGACAACAAGCCCGTGCTGAAGTACATCATCCAGGAGTCGGCCTGCGCCGTCGGCCTGAACAAGGGCGAACCGGCGCTGCTCAACAAGGTCAACGAGATCCTGACCACGGCCAAGAAGAGCGGCGAGCTCAACGGCATCGTCCAGAAGTGGCTCAGCGTGCCGCTACCCGAGAAGATGGCCAACACCTACCACTGACACGGACGAGCACCCGGAAAAAGCAAAAAACGGCGGGATTCCCGCCGTTTTGCATGGCAACGCCGGATCGGCATCAGAACTTCGAGGACACCGCCAGACCCCACTTGCGCTCCGCATCGCCGGTATCGGGCAGCAGGCCATTGGAATAATCCAGGCTCAGACCGACGTTCTGGTTGAAGTTGTAGGTCAGTACCGACTTCCAGTAATGGATGCTGCGGTCTCCCTGCAACGCCTTCAGGCCGGTAAAGGTCGTGGTGAAATCGAAGGGCAGCGCCGGATTGGTCGACGACAGCGTGAACCCGGCCTGCGCGCCCAGGCGGATGAAGTCGCGATGCTGGTCATACACATCCGGGTCACCGCGATTGATGTAGATACCGTTACGGCTCTGGCCTATCAGGATGGGCTTGAACGCCAGGCCGTTGCCCCAGCGCAGGAAATCATTGAGCCCACCCGGTCGCACCGGCGTGAGGGTGAAGTTGACCGTCAGCAGGCGGCTGCCATCGGTGTTGTTGACCAGGTAGTCGGGACGCGCGGTCAGGTCTTCGGTATTGGCCGTATCGGCATGGGCGAAGTGGAAGGCCGACAGCATCCCGACCTGGGTGGTACGCGTGGTGGTGACGTCGCGATTGCCGGCATCATAAGTGGTCACCCGGTTCTGCTTGAAACCGACATAGGGCACCGCCTCATAGGTACTGCCCGGCTCGCCCAAGGGGCGCTTGTCCAGCGAATAACCGGTGTAGACCACCACATCATTGGTCCGCGACTGCGCCACGTCGTCATTGGCCAGCGCCAGCCGGGCCCGGTCCACCGAGGCAAAGCCGGCCTTGTCGCGGTGATCGATGGAGAGCTGGTCAGGATTGCCGCGCACGCGCACGTGATCCATCCAGCCGGCCTGTTGCGCGACGGCCGGTGCCGCTGTTGCCGCTGTTGCCGGCGTGGCCGGACCGGCCGCCGCCGTTGGCGCCACCCCCATGGCCAGGGCGGAACCGGCATAGGCCATGGCGGGCGCAGCCTGGGCCGTGGTGCAGCTCAGCCCCGCCCGGTTGTTATCGCGGAAAAAGGCGGCCACATCACTGCGGCCGCTTGGCTTGATCTGGGGATCCTTGCCATCCAGCAGCCGTTGCACTTCTTCGGCCATGTGATCGACGTTGCAGCTATCGCCCTGACAGGCCTGTCCAGCGGCTTTTTCAGCGGCGCGCTTCTGCAGCAGCCATGCCACCAGCGCCCGTGGCGAGGACAGCGGTGCGGGCTCCTTGCCCACCGACAGATAGGCCGTGCTGACCGGATAGGTGCGGATCAGGCTGGCGGCCAGTTGATCCTTGTCCAGTGTCAGGTCGTTGCGGCACAGGCCGCTAAGCTCGGCCGCCTGGGCCAGCGAGAGGGAGACAGGTGCGGCCAGCACCAGGGTGGCCGCATAGCGTGGGAGTCGTCGTCGCATGGAATGGAAGGAATGAGCAGTCAAGGGATTGGGAGAACGGGGAGAACGGGAAAAACAGGGACAGCGCGGCACCAGCAAAGAACGACAGCACCGCGCAAGGAAAACGGAAGAAGGCTTCCAGCAGAATGGGACCGGCTGGAACGGACGCCGGGCGCCCGGTAATTGCCGAGAGGTACCAAAGATGACCGAAGATCACCCGAGAATCACCAGCGAGCGCCAGACCCGCCGCTTCAGCCGGCCGACAGCGGCAGTCCCGGCAGCGGCAGTCCCGGCAGCGGACGCAGGTCCAGCTGGCCCAGCAGGTAGGGCTGGATCACCAGCTTGTAGCTGTCCAGGTCAAAACCCTTGAGGCTGGCCGCCGGACGGGCCGGCAGTTGGCGGTGGTCGCGATCCAGCGAACCCAGGTAGCGCCAGTGATCGATCACATGCACCTGCTGCCAGCCCTCGCCCTGTTCAACGATGCCCATGGGGCCGGCATACGGCCAGGGCAGGATGCGCAGGTCTTCCAGCGCCTGCATCAGGCGCTGCTGGTGCTGCTCGGGGGATTCCTCGCCGGTGCAGGCGCCGCGGCAGCGACGGATCTGGCGACCGAAACAGGCCATGCCGAAACCGCCCGGCTGCTCCAGCCCGGTGACGATGGAACACAGGCCATGGCCCTGCACCAGCTTGTGCAACGCTTCCTGCGCCGCCCGTTCGCTGGTGAAGATGCCGAACAGGTTTTCGGCGCGGCTGAATTCACGCTCGGCCACCTGCGTGACCTGTGGCTGGCCCTCCGCGCTCAGGCGCAGGGTGAACAGGCCGCGCTTGCTGCGTTGCTTCTTGTTGTGAGCCGGGCGCAGGTCGCGCAGCAGAGAATTTTCCAGCAGGGCCGCGCCCAGTTCACCGGCCGTGCGGCGACACTCGATGCGACGGGTCTGGCCGATCAGGAACTGCTCTTCATGGTTGTGCAGATGCGCCAGCACGCGGCTGCGCAGGTTGACGCTACGCCCCACGTACAACGGAGCATCGTCCACGCCACGGAAGATGTAGACGCCGCAGGCATTGGGCAAGGCCTCGATGCTGGCACGCTCGATATGCAGGGGATAGCTGAAGGTCGCCGCCCGATGCGCCGCTGGCTGGGGCGCATTGAAGGTGGCCAGCGGATGACCGGGCGCCCCCATGCCGCGCTGTCCTTCCTGGGCCAGCAGGCGCTCCACCAGTGCTGCCGGCAGCTTGCGCGGCGCGCCACCGCCCGGCGTCACGGCGCTCGCGTGTGGCATCAGGGAAGGCATGGCGGCCTGCAGGGGACGGGTAAAGAGCTGGGTCAGCGAAGTGCGGTGGCTGAGGGTATTCATGGCGTGGGCCAATTCCTTCTTGGTATTCATGGCACGTCTGGACGTGCTCTACGGGTTTTGCAGAAGGCCCGGATGCACCGGGTCTTGAAGTTAAAGTGGATTATGAAGTTGGCCCGCCGCGCCCACAGTCGGCAGGAAGATGAAGATCGTGTAGGACATTGCCGCCCTGCCCAGCTTGGCGGCCACAGCGCCGCCACCGCACGAACCCGGTTCAGACGGGCCCGAAGGCGCCCAGCATGGCCTTGCTCAGCCGCTGCCTGGCCTTGCCGAAACCGGCCCAGGGATCATGGTCCTGGAGGTCCTTGAGTCGCTGCGGCATGGTGGCGACCTTGAAATGATCGGCCGTGATGCCCTGTTCCAGCTCTTCCCAGGTGATCGGCACCGACACCGGCGCCCCCGCCCGGGCGCGTACCGAATAGGCGACCACAGTGGTCGCTCCCGGAGCATTGCGCAGGTAATCGATGAAAATCCTGCCCTGACGCGCCGCCTTGCTCATGCGGGCAATGAAACGGTCCGGCAGCACCCGGGCCAGATGGGCGGCCACCCGGTGCGCCCAGTCCTTGACCACGTCCCAGCCATGATCAGGACGGATCGGCACCATCACATGCAGGCCCTTGCCCCCTGAGGTCTTCAGGTAGCACGCCAGGCCTATCTCCTGCAGCAGGCCGCGCACCAGCTGCGCACCCTCCACTACCGCAGCCCAGGGCACATCCGGCGCGGGATCAAGGTCGAAAACCACCCGGTCGGGCTTATCCAGCGCACGGCCGGTGGCGCCCCAGGCATGCAGTTCGAGCACGCCCATCTGCACCGTCGCCACCAGGCCGGCAACATCGTTGACCATCATGTACCGGGCGCTGCCCTCGCCTTCCGGGACCTCGATGGCGTCAATCGCCTCTGGCATCCCCTGACCGATGTGCTTCTGGAAGAAGCATTGGCCGCCCTGCCCGTCCGGACAGCGCACCAGCGACAAGGGCCGTTGCTTCAGTTCAGGCAGGATAAACGCGGCCACACTCTGGTAGTAGCGGGCCAGCTCCAGCTTGGTCAGGCCGGTATCGGGGAAGATGATCTTGCCAGGATGCGTCAACTTCACCCCCGCGACCGTCACGGGTCGGGAGAGATCCGCCTTGCTCGCAGCTTTGCTGCCACCGGCCTTATCGTTATTACCGCTCTCATCGCCCTCTTCGCCCTCGTCACCCTCGTTGCCTCCATCGGCCGGCTGCGCCAGGGCTTGCTCCGTCTCGCGCACGATGTCACGGGCCTGCTTGTCTTCCCGCAGCGCCAGGAAACTGCCGTGTCGCAGAATCCCCGAGCGGGTCCACTGCGCGAACCTGACCTCGGCCACCAGCTTGGGGGCCAGCCAGTGCACGCCACGCCGTTGCTGCCCCGTCGGCGGGTTGACGAAGGCGGGCTGGTCCTGCTCCAGCTTGCGGAACTGCTTCAACAGCTGCTCCAGCAGGCGATCATCGAAACCGGTGCCGACCCGCCCGGCATACTGCAACTGTCCTTTGTCGTCATGGACGCCCACCAGAATGGCACCGAATCCGCTGCGCTGGCCAGCCGGCTCGGTATAGCCGGCGATCACGAATTCCTGGCGATGCTCGCACTTGAGCTTGAGCCAGTTGCGGTCGCGACGTCCGGTATAGGGGGCATCGGCGCGCTTGACCACGATGCCCTCCATGCCGTGCTGGCAGGCGTGCTGGAACACCTCATCGGTATGGCCGACGATGTGTTCGCTGTAGAGCAGCAGTCCGTCTTCATCTGCGCCGGGAATCAGGGTGCGCAGCAATTCCTTGCGCTGCAGGAGCGGAACCTCCCGCAGGTCGTGACCATTCAGGAACAGCAGATCGAAGGCATACAGCGCCAGCCGGATGCCATTGGCCTGCTGCCGGTCGCCGCGCGCCAGGGTCTGCAGGGCCTCGAAGCTGATCCGCCCGTTCTCGTCCAGCGCCACCACTTCGCCGTCGATCCAGGCATCGTCCACCGGCAGTCGTTCCAGTGCCTTGACCAGGATCGGCCAGCGATGGCTCCAGTCCAGGCCTTCGCGGGTGAAGATGGCAGCCCGACCGGCATCGATGCGGCACAGGCCGCGATAGCCATCGAACTTCAGTTCGCTGAGCCATTCATCACCCTGCGGCGCCTGATCGACCAGCGTCGCCAGTTGCGCATCCATGACGTCCGGCAGCTTGGTTGGGCCTGGCTGGGCGCCTGCCGCCTCTGCGCTGGAGGGTGGCTGCCTGGAGGACTTGGATGCTTTCTTCGGCCGGGCCGCTCGCTGGTTCTCCTGCCCTTTGTCACCTGCACCCACCTCGTCACCGCGATCCTTGACGCTTTCCGGCCGCAATTCGGTGATTGCGGCTGCCTTGCCGCTGCGGGCGGCATCGTCATCGTCCTTGATGAGCAACCAGTTTTCCTTGCCATCGGCCGTCGGCTTGCCCATGCGGACCAGCGCCCAGCGTCCCTGCAGCTTGTCGCCCTGGAGTTCAAAACTGAGATGGCCCTTCTTCAGGCCGGCGTGTACGTCGCCCTGCGGCAGCCACTGGCCGCGGTCCCACAGCACCACATGGCCTGCGCCGTACTGATGTTCCGGGATGTCGCCTTCGAAAGTGCCATAGTCCAGCGGATGGTCTTCCACCCGCACGGCCAGCCGCTTGTCATGTGGATCCAGACTCGGCCCCTTGGGAACGGCCCAGCTCTTGAGTACGCCATCCAGTTCCAGGCGGAAGTCGTAGTGCAGGCGCCGTGCATGGTGGCGCTGGATGAAGAAGTGCAATCCGTGCTCGCCCGCCCGGGCTGACCGGCGGCCTTTGCCGGAGGGCTCAGGAGTGAGCGTGAAGTCGCGCTTGGCATGATAGCGATCCAGGGACGAAGCACTCATGCCTGTGCCCTCCGCGAGGTGCCGCTGCTTTTGGCGCTTTTACTGCTTTTGCTGCCGCTCTTGGCACTCGTGGTGCCAGCGGCGGCCTTGGCACGCGGCGCCGGCTTGGCGCCATTGCGGGTGCTGCTACGCTTGGCAGCAGGCTTGCGGTCAGCCAGCTTGTGGACTTTGGCGCCCTGGGTCGGCTTCTCCACTTGCTTTTCCTCTTCTTCATCCGCATCGTCGCCGCTGCTCTTGCGCGCCTTGGCCGACGCCTTGCCGCGCCCGTCCAGACTGCTCTTGAGCAGCGCCATCAGGTCCACCACCTTGGCCCCGCTGCTGGCGGGCGCGGCAGCTTCGTCGGGTTCGGCAACCTCATGGGTCTGCCGGCTCTTGATCTTCTTCTTGATCAGGCCCAGCACGTCGTCGCGATAGGTGTCGTGGAACTGCTCGGGCTCCCACTCGGCCGACATGTGATCCACCAGGGCGCGTGCCATCTCCACCTCCTGCCGGGTCACCGCCGCCTTCTTCGACTTGCGCGACGGCACCGGCAGGTCGTCCGGTGCGCGCAATTCGCTGGGGTAGCGCAAGGTGATCAGTTGCAGCATGTCGCCCTGCGGAATGAGGGCGGCCAGGTGCTGACGGGTGCGGATGACGATCTGGGCAATGGCCATCTTGTCGCTGGCCAGCAGGGTCTCGCGCAGCAGCGCATAGGCCTTGTCCCCCCCCTTGGCCGGGGCCAGGAAGTAAGGTTGCTCGTAATACAGGATGGGGACCTGCTCGCGCTCCACGAAGCTCTGGATGTCGATGCTCTGGGTCGCCTCTACATTGGCGCGGCGCAGGTCTTCGTCGGACATGAGGACGAACTTGCCGTCCTCGTATTCATAGCCCTTGATGATGTTTCCCCACGGCACTTCACGGCCGGATTTCTTGTTGTAGCGCTTGTAGCCCACCGGTGACAGATTACGCTTGTCCAGCAGCGTAAAGTCCAGTTCATCGTGCTTCTCGGCGGTATAGAGTTCAACCGGGATATTGATCAGCCCGAAGCTGATCGCCCCCTTCCATAGTGCGCGTCGCATCGCTTCCTCCACAGTCTTGCTGATGCGCCGATCATACGAGCCCGGCCCCGCTGCCGCAGTCGGCCGGCAGATGAAGCCGGTGTAGGAATGTGCCGCAGCCGCTCGCCCTTCTCTAGCTTCTCCTACACGGATTTACCGGATAGACCGATACAGCCGCGCCGGATGGCGCCTTACCCTTGAACGACTCATCCTCGTCCATGGAGCCGACATGTCCGCCACCGTTGCAGAAATCCTCATCGACACCCTGTACTAGATCGGGGTGCGCCAGATCTTCGGCGTCGTCGGTGACGCCCTGAATCCCCTCACCGATGCCATCCGTCGCGACAAGCGCATCGAATGGATAGGCGTGCGCCACGAAGAAGGTGCGGCCCTGGCCGCCGCCGGCCAGGCCAAGCTGACCGGCCGCCTTGCGGTCTGCTGCGGCACCACCGGCCCCGGCGCCAACCACCTGGTGGCGGGCCTGTATGAAGCCCGCAAGGACCACGCCCCGGTCCTGGCCATCTCCGGCGGCGTGCCAGCCGCGCGTCGAGGTACCGATTATCTGCAGGAAAATTCACCCGACCTGCTCTTTCGCGACGTCGCGGCCTACAGCCAGATCGTCACCAGTGCCGACCAGGCGCCTGCAGTCTTCCACCAGGCCATTGCCCAGGCCTACGCCCAACGCGGCGTGGCCCACCTGAACCTGCCGGCCGACATCATCGGTGCCCGTACCTCCCATACCGTCCCCAGCCTGCACACCCTGCGCGAGCGCGCCGAACTGGCGCCGCCACCGTCCGATATCCAGGCGGCCGCTGAACTGATCAACGCTGCCGGCTCGGTGGCCATCTTTGCCGGCAATGGCTGCCGGGGCGCCATCGACCAGGTGCTGGCCCTGGCCAGCAAGTTGCAGGCACCGGTGATGCACACCTTCCGCGGCAAGGACCTGATGGCCTATGACCACCCGCACTGGATCGGCGGGGTCGGCCTGATCGGCGGCGCGCCCGGCACCGATGCGCTGCAGGCGGCGGAGTTGATGCTGATGCTGGGATCGGACTACCCCTATTCGGAATTCCTGCCCACCAAGTCCAAGGTGATCCAGATCGACGAACGCGGCTTCGTCCTCGGCCGGCGGGCGCCGGTCACGCTGGGCATCACCGGCTCGGTCGGTCCCAGCGTGCGGGCGCTGCTGGAAAAGGTCGAGGGCAAGACGGACGGCAGTTTCCTGCAGAAGGTCAATGGCGAGCGCGAACGCTGGAACGCCAAGCTCGACAGCGCCGCCGAGATCAAGCGTCAGCACAAGAAGATCAAGCCGCAGAGCCTGGCCCGCGCACTCAGCGACCTGGCCGACGACGATGCGACCTTCGTGGTCGATACCGGCGTGGTGACGCTATGGTGTGGCAACTGGATCCGGCAGCGCGGGCAGCAGCGCATCCTGGCCTCCTTCAACAATGCCGCGGTCGGCACCTCGCTGGGCCAGGCCAACGGCATCCAGGCGCTGGATCGCCAGCGGCAGGTCGTGGTGGCGGTGGGTGACGGTGGATTCACCATGTTGCTGGGCGAATTCATGACCAGCGTGGAGCACAAGCTGCCCTTGAAGGTGGTGGTCTTCAACAACCGCGAATGGGGCCTGGTCCACCTGGAAATGGAAGAAGCCGGCATGCCCGCCTTTGAGGGTTCGGAATTCCCCAATGCCGATTTCGCCGCCTTCGCGCGCGCCTGCGGCGGCCAGGGTTTCACCGCCCGCACCCCCGACGAGCTGCAGGAGAGCCTGCAGCAGCTGCTGGCCGCGCCCGGCCCGGCGGTGCTGGATGTCTTCATCGATCCGTCCGAATTGCCGGTCATGCCGCACATCAAGATGGAACAGATATGGCGCTTTGGCCTGGCCAAGGTGCGCGAGAGCCTGATCGCCATGAAAGGAGGCTGAACATGGAAAGCCAGACGAGCATTGAGCAGCAACGCGAGGACTATGCCCGCGAATTGAAACGCCGCTTCGAGGACTACAAGCAGTGGGCCATGACGCACTGGCCGGTCGCCGAGCAGCCGCTGGATGATGCCGCCTTCGTGGCCTCGCAGCGTGAAATGGAATTGCTGACCGGCAGCAGGCTGCACCCCGGCCGTCAACCTGATGCGATTCCTGCCGGTGGCCAGCAGCAGGCGCAGTTCGAGGATGTGACGCCGGCGCCATGGCCATGAACGGTGCCATCGGAGCCGCATAGATGCACATAAAGGCAGATAGAGGCGCATTACTGCAGCATTGCCTGCATTCTTACGCAGGCTTGCGCCGCTGGCTTATACCGCAGCCCGGGACGGCACAGTAAGCTGGGTTTCACCGGTCACATCGTTTGCACATCGTTTGACCGATGCGTCGATCCGATCAGGTCTGCAAGAGATCTGCAAAAGGTCTGCATACATCGCGAAGACTGATATTTCAAAGTTAAAGGAGGTCATCATGAGCGCAAGCAAACAGAACAAGGATCATCGTCCCAACCAGTACGACACCCCTTCGGAAGTCGCGCTGGACGAAGCCAACGAGATGAGCTTCCCGGGCAGTGACCCGGTGGCCACTTCCAACATCACGCGCATCGAAAAGGCGCCCGAGATGGACAAGGCCAGCAACGATCACCAGAACCGCAACAAGGTTCGCCAGAACACCCCGGACTGATCCGTCATCCGCCCCCAACGAGGGCGGCCGGTGCATGCCGGCCGCCCTTTTTCCATCAGGGAGATTGAACATGAGCAATCGCTATCAACAATTGAAGGTCGCGGTCCTGGTGACCGACGGTTTCGAGCAGGCCGAACTGCTGGAGCCGAAAAAGGCGCTGGAAGCCGCCGGTGCCACCGTGCACATCCTCTCCGACAAGACCGACAGCGTGCAGGGCTTCAAGCATGTCGACAAGGGAGAATCGGTGTCCGTGGACGGTAGCCTGGACACGGCCCGCCCCGAGGACTACTCCGCGGTGCTGCTGCCTGGTGGTGTCGTCAACGGCGACGCCATGCGCCTGCTGCCGCAGGCCCGCAATTTCATCCGCGCCGCCAATGATGCGGAAAAGCCCATCGCTTCCATCTGCCACGGCGGCTGGCTGCTGATCTCGGCCGGCATCGCCAAGGGCCGCACCGTCACCAGCTGGCCCAGCCTGCAGGACGACTTCAAGAATGCCGGCAGCCAGTGGGTGGACCAGGAAGTGGTACGTGACGAAAACTTCGTCTCCTCCCGCAAACCCACCGACATTCCGGCCTTCAACAATGAATTCATGAAGCTGCTGGATGAGCAGCAACGTCGCGAGCAGGGCCAGCAGCCTGACGCAACGGGCGGCGAGCCGGCATTGACCGAAGCCGGTGGCGAGGCTGACACCACCACGCCGCGTCTGTCGGAAAAAGGCAGTGCCCCGGCCGCCCCACCCAGCCATGAAAACGAGGCCTTTGCCGTGGCCCATGGCCAGTCGCCGCAAAGCGATGGCTGATCGGGTCTGAACCATCGGGCTGCATACGGCTTCATACGGAAAGAGGGGTGATCCCCTCTTTTTTGCTTTTTACTTCGTAGTTTTTCTGCAGACCTGAAGACTTGAAACCTGTAAGCGGAAGCTTGCGGCGAAAACGCAAATGCTGTCCGCAACCTGCGTTACGGACGGCAACTACATCATCGGGACAGCTGTTACACCCCCGACATCACGTCAATGCATCAGCCCCTACGCTGCCCCAGGGCGGCGCATGGCTTGTTCCAGCAATGCCAGGGCGACCTTCTCGGCTTCCTTGCGCTTCTTGCAGATACGTACCGGCTGACCCTTCAGGTCGTGCAGGTCCATGTGCCAGAGGTGATCGATGCGGGTATCGAGATAGGCGACGTACTTGTGCTTGTCCAGCTTGGTCACGCGCGGCATGAAGTGACCGGCTTGCTGCTGTTCAACAGATTTGGCGAAGTGTTTCATGGCAAGTCTCCTCGGCACGGTGGCGAGATGGGACGTCATGACGGGCGGGGCAAGGCTGCTATCAGCATAGTCGATGAGGGCGGCAGCGAAAGGGCTTTTTACCTTTTTCGCGGCCCCCCCATCATGGGCTGGATTGGATGGCCTTATTTCTTGGCGGCATCCACCTTGCTCTTCAGGTCACGGCCCATCTTCAGATGTTCCTTGAGCCCCGGCAGGGTCTTGGCGGCAAAATTCTTCACATCCGGGTCATCGGCCGAGGTAGAGGACTTCTGGAACAGCTTGACCGCATCCTCATGGGCCGACACCCCGATCATGCTGGCGTAGCGCTTGTCGAAGGTGGTGCCGGAGAGCTTTTCGAGGATGGCGATCTTGGCGCGCTGGGCCATGCTGGGTTCGGTAGGCAGGGTGACATCCTTGCTGGAAGCCAACTGCTTGAGCTCGTCGCCCACGGTGCCATGCTGGTCAATCATCTTCTGCGCGAAATCCTTGACGGCCGGATTGCTGCTCTTTTCCAGCGCGACCTTGCTGGCCGCGATTTCGGCATTGCCGGCCTCGGCGGCCTTGGTCATGAAGCTCTTGTCCTTGCTGGTGACGGTTTCGGCCGAGGCGCTCAAGGCCAGCGTGGCGCCGGCAATGAACAATGCGCCCGCGCCCAGCAGGCGGCGGGTGCGGTGGCGGGTCATCAGATCCGAAGAGGCGAAGGGAATGGAACGCATGGCGATACTCCTTGTGGTTATGGTTGAGCTAAAGAAGGCGAGCCCGCGATGCCCTGCGTGGCATGTCATGCAAATACTGTAGTAAGGATGGCGTCTGCCTTGCATCAGACAGCGCCAATGAAACCTGTAGGAATCGATGAGCGCGAGGGAAGCATCCATGCGGCAGGAGGGCGAGCTGTCAGCTTGGCCGCCTCAGGCCTGCTCCTGCGACCGCTGGCGACGACGATTGCGCAGGTACAGGATCTGCCCCAACAGTGCCGTCCCCAGCAGGAAGACATTGGACACCACGAACACCCAGTCACCCTGCAGCAGACTGTAGGTCACGAAACCGGCCGAGGCCGCCAGTTGCCCGGCAAACAGCCAGTGCGACACGCCCTGGGTGGAACGACTGCGCCACTGCTCATAGACCTGCGAGGAAATGGTCAGCAACAGGATCAGGGTGGCGCCCCAGCCGATGAGGTCGGTAATGTGATCGGACATGATGGTTTGGTGGGAGCCCGTACAGCCCCGGGAAGCGGTCGATGCAGCGATGGTGAAGCAGCCAGGCCAGCCATGCAGTCGGCCGGCCTCGCAAGCCACTGTAGGAAGAGTCCGCGGATGGCCGGTGATGCGGCGGCACGTCGGTGCATTCGCGCAGCCCTGCGCGAATCTGCCGACCCGACAATGGGGCGCTGTGGCATTGCGGCAAGCGTGCGGCTTGCTTAGGCTGGAACAGTAGTGGCAGTGGATGTAGTGAATGTGACGGTCGCCTGCCTGGCGGCCTGAAGAAAACTGCACGAGTCACACTAGCCAATTTTGGTCTTCCGCTTTCGAGGCTTTCCCCACCCCTTTCCATTCTTTCCCAGGAGGTCAACATGCACGCTACCCGCACCATTGCCGACGTCATGACACGTGGCGCCCATACCTTGAGCCCTGACGATTCCGTGATCCATGCCGCCCAGGCCATGGAAGCCCTTGATGTCGGCGCCCTCCCCGTCTGCGATGCACAGCGCAGGCTGGTGGGTCTGGTTACCGACCGCGACATCGTCCTGCGCGCCGTCGCGCCCAATCGCCTGACCGAGACCATGCCCCTGACCGAAGTGATGAGCCATGATGTCCTGTGGTGTTACGAGGATGAACCGGTGGACGATGTGCTGGACGATATGGTGCAGCGCCAGATCCGCCGTCTGCCGGTCATGGATCGCGAGCGCAATCTGGTGGGCATGGTCAGCCTGGGCGATGTCGCCGCCAAGACGCAGAATCGCGGTGTGGGCGAGGCTTTGGCGGAGATATCGCTGCCCGCAGCCCCCACCCGTGGCAGCATCGATCCCGCCTCCGCCGACGGCTATGCCCTGCCGGAAGTCAGGGACGGTGATCTGAGCGAGGTCAATCTGGGCCGAAGCTAGGCCTGGCGCGGGTGTCGGGCAGGAGCGACAACTTGGCGTGTAGGTTTTTTCCTACGCATCAATCGGGTACTGTCCGATCTTCTTTTTTGCAGTGCATCGCTACTATGCATTCCAACGAACTCGAAACCGAGGACCCGAATTCCGGCAAGAACGTCCCCCTCCGTCCTGCCATGAACACTGTCCATCCCCCATCGGTTTATCCCCACGAGTCGTTTTCATAAGCAGAAATTCTCCGAAGATTCCCCCGATCCTCGGCGTCTTATATCCCTCCCCCTCAGGCCGCCTCCCCCAGGCGGCCATTTTTTTGCCTGCGGGATTTGCCGCCTTTGCCGCTTTAACCGATTGCCGCTCCCTCCTCGGCTCTAAACCCCGCCTCTCGCTTGGCCCCCGTGTTCCCGTTGTCCGGCGATGTAGTCCAGCGCATCGGCATAGGCCGCATCGCTGTTGCTGCGCAGCGTTTCGCAGACGTGGGTGGACGCCGGGTCCTGGCCATTGGCGCCGATCAGGACGATACCGCGAAATCCGCCGCCTTCGGCCTGCTGTACGCCAGGCTGCAGCACAGGCGTACGCAACTCGTCGAGCTTGTCGCCGCCTGGAATATCGATGGGGATGCTCATGGAAGGCTCCTGAAAAAGTGAAAGTCTGGAAGATTCCCGGGGCGGCAAGCTGATGCAGGTCAGCCATCGGTGCATCGGCCACCGCCTTGGGCCAAGAAGAAGTATTCTTGTCAGAATAAAAAACGCTGAAGGAAAAGACAGCAAGAAGCCGCCGGGGATCTACGTAGGAAGGGGCGAAGATGAGTTCCCCCTGGCGCGTTGCATGAGGTCTGTTTCTTGACGCGTCTGCTTTTACCCTGGAACCGTCATGCCCATCAATTACCTGCGCCGTCTCACCAGTCCGGCGCGCACCGACCTGTCCAATCGCCACCTGGGGCGTTCGCTGGCTTTCATCGCCGGTGCCGTCAATGCCGGCGGCTTCCTGGCGGTCGGGCAGTACACCTCGCACATGTCGGGCATCGTCTCCTCCCTGGCCGACAATCTGGTCCTGGGCGAGACCTTGCTGCTGGTCTCGGGCGCCAGCGCGCTGCTGTCCTTCCTGCTGGGGGCCGCCTGCTCGGCGGTGATGATCAACTGGGCCAGGCGCCGCGGCCTGCACAGCGAATACGCCATGCCCCTGATGCTGGAAGCCATGCTGCTGCTGTGTTTCGGCATCCTGGGCAGCAATCTGGAAAACCATCGGCTGCTGTTCGTGCCGGTCACGGTGGCGCTGCTGTGTTTCGTGATGGGCTTGCAGAACGCCATGATCAGCAAGATTTCCCGCTCCGAAATCCGTACCACTCACGTGACCGGCCTGGTCACCGACATCGGCATCGAGATCGGCAAGATGTGCTACTGGACCCTGGCCCCGCGCCAGCCCGGCGAAATGCACCAGGAAGACCCGGTCCCCGGGGCGCGCCGCAAGTTCATGCTGCTGTCTTCCCTGTTGCTGATGTTCTTCGTGGGGGGCGTGGCAGGCGCGCTCGGATTCAAGGCCGTGGGCTTTGTGGCGACCATGCCGCTGGCGGCAGGATTGTTCGTGTTGGCGCTGGTGCCGATGATGGATGACCTGGCACGTTCCTGAAGGCGTATAAATGCCCGACTTCGCCGGGAAAATTAAGGAATTTCGATAAAAACCCGAATTCAGCCTCCTAAATTAGGAATTCTCGATTCCCATTAAGAGATTTCGGAAAACCAGACGCAAAAAAGGCGCTCTGCGCGCCTTTCGTTTTCTTGTTATCGACCTGTCTGGTCGCTGGTCCCTGCAGTTCTCAACTCCATGGGTGAAAAGCGACGGATGCGACAAGCATTGCCTGAGGTGCCATGCCCTCATCAGCCTTGCTGTTGGGGCGTGCTGTCGGACTGCTGTGGCTGCTGGGTGCCGTGGGTATGCTCCGACGGGGTGCTCTGGCTCATCTGCGGCTGCGCCGAGGTGCTGGCGGTAGTGCCGTTCTGGCCATTCTGTGCTGCAGCGGCCGCGGCAGCAGCGGCATTCTTGCGACCGTGGCTGTTCAGGCCACCCTTGCGTCCGGCTTCGCGTGCTTCGGCGGAGCTGAACTCATGGGCTGCACCCTTGGCGTGGGCTGCCTTGCCGCCCATGCTGGCGATCTGACGCTGCTTTTCCCTGTCCATGGCGGCAAAGCCGCGATTGCTGGTCCCCGGATTCTGTGAATTTGCCATGTGTGACTCCTTGTCTTGGTTGGTCGAGGTTGAGCGGACGAACCTGCCACCTGCCTGCCCTACTGCCCTGCGCGAGCTGACCGGCGGCACAAAACATCTGTCCACGTCTGCAGTGTAGAAAGCCTCACCGAACCTCACTATCGGAAGAGCTCCCCAGCCCTTGTCAGTGCTGACTGTAGGAAATGTAGGAATCGGTGAAGATGAGATTGTCTTGCGGCAACAAAAATAGACGTATTTCTGAATGCCGAAGTGAAGCATGCTCGGCGGGTGCCGAGGTAGATCTGGGTGCTAGGGCCTGTTCACATTCAATCTGCGAGTGCGAGAGGTCGCCAAGCGTTGACTGCCTAGGCGCAGCGACGCGCCGTGGTGGTACCACGGCAAGGAGCTGCAACAACGGCAGGCGACGCTTGGCGGCCTCTCCCGG
>PJUA01000169.1_pt1 | contig 58106 bp, 62 predicted proteins | sample 1512151 | NCBI WGS metagenome assembly PJUA01 (sample SAMN08177678, study PRJNA422409) | Soil metagenome, whole genome shotgun sequencing project. | isolation source: Soil enriched on filter paper: beechwood xylan treatment | place: USA: Madison | collected 2015-01-15
AGGACAATCTGGAAAGCTTCAACCAGGAAAGCAAGCTATATTAAGGTCTGAGGAGAACGAGTCATGACGGATGCTGGACGGTCAAACAGCCCCAGGGTGCTGCGTACCCGTTATATGGACATGATGGCGTACGGCGAGGCGTGGGATCTGCAGAAGAGTTATGTCAAGGAAATCGATCAGGGGGAGCGCGAAGAAACGCTGCTCCTTCTTCAGCATCCTCCTACATATACAATGGGGTCGGATCGTCATCCGGAGCATTTGCTGCTCAGTCAAGAGGAACTGGAAAAAAGGGGAATTTCCTTTTATCAGATCGATCGCGGCGGGGATATTACCTATCACGGGCCCGGACAGCTGGTTGGTTATCCCCTGCTTTATCTGGATGCAGTAGGGCTGGATTTGCATGCTTATTTACGTAATCTGGAGTCGGTCATTATTGACTGGCTGGCCCAATACGGCATTCAGTCGGGCAGGAAGCCGGAGTATACCGGCGTTTGGGTGGGCGATGAAAAGATAGCCGCAATCGGCATCAAATTCAACAAAGCGAGACAGCGTGGAGGCTTTATTACCAGCCATGGCTTTGCGCTTAATATTGCATCCGGAATCGCTGACGAAGGGTTTAGCGGAATAGTGCCCTGCGGCATTGAACAATACGGCGTAACCTCCTTTAACGACCTGACGGGTTATTCTATGACAGTCGAAGAGGCGGCTTCCGGCTTGCTGCCGATATTTGCCGAGCGTTTTGGATACGGCATTATCCCGGACTAGGGACTTGTCCAAAAAGCCGCGGGGCATCACGAGAGGCATTTGGCCCGCACTGGCGGACTTAAGCCTAAGCGGGTGTCAACCCATTACGAGCGAGCCGACTCCGGCAAGCAATGTGGTTATCAGCAGAGTGGCGATAATAACGATAGCAACAATACGTATCAGTTTTTGTTGACGCATACCAGCATAAATCTCCTTTCACATGAACAACCTTGAATATTATTATAAACGAAATATCGGGATGGAGGAAATGGTTATGGTGCAAAACGAACGGTTAATTAATCTATTTATGGAATTGGTGCAGGTGGATAGCGAAACGAAGCATGAAGCGGAAATCAGCAAGGTGCTGAAGGAAAAGTTTGGCGCTTTGGGTCTTTCTATTGAAGAGGATGAAGCCGGCCCTAAAATCGGCCATGGTGCAAATAATTTATTTGCTATTCTGGAAGCGACAGAAGGCAGAGAGGACGAGCCGACCATTCTGTTCACCTGCCATATGGATACGGTTGCTCCTGGCAATGGCATCAAGCCGACTCTGCATGAGGATGGATATATCCGCAGCGACGGCACTACGATTCTCGGCAGTGACGACAAAGCGGGCATTGCCGTTATGCTGGAAGCCATCGCTGTAATCAAGGAGCAGGCTATTCCCCATGGACGTCTTCAGTTTGTTATTACAGTTGGCGAGGAATCCGGACTTCTAGGAGCGCGCAACATGGATGCCTCCAAGCTGGAGGGCAAGCTTGGTTACGCGCTGGACTCTAACGGCTCCATTGGCGACATAGCGGTTGCAGCGCCAACCCAGGCAAAAGTATTTATTAAGTTTTATGGAAAATCGGCTCATGCGGGCGTTAATCCGGAAGATGGCATCAGCGCCATTCAGGTCGCATCCAAGGCGATTGCCAAAATGCCGCTTGGCCGCATTGACCATGAAACAACCGCCAATATTGGAAAATTCGAAGGCGGCGGCGAAACCAACATTGTTTGTGATTATGTGATGCTTTACGCAGAAGCCCGCAGCCTGAGACAAGACAAGCTGGACGCCCAGCTTGCGGCGATGAAGGAGGCGGCTGAAAAAGCGGCTGCCGAGCATGGAGCAAAGGCGGAATTCGAAAGCGACGTCATCTATCCTGCGTATTGCTACGATGATAATGACCATGTTGTCCAGCTCGCGCAAAAAGCGATTAAGGCGATTGGCGCTACGCCAAAAACATTCCACTCTGGCGGCGGCAGCGACGCCAACATTTTCAATGGCCTTGGCGTGCCTACCGTAAACCTTGCAGTTGGCTACGAATATATTCACACGACAAAAGAGCAGATCAAGGCGGAAGATATGGTTAAGCTGACGTCGCTTGTGCTTGAAATCGTCAAGCAAGGCGCCAACTGAGGTTAACCGTTGACTGTGGGAGGGGAACAAAATGAGTGATCAGAATGAACGCGATATCTGGTATGAGCCGACTGTATCCACGGAGCCGATTTTTCAAGGCAAAATCATATCCCTGCAGGTCGATACGATTGAGCTGCTTGACGGACGGACCGCGACGCGGGAAATTGTAAGGCATCCCGGCGCGGCTGCTGTTATCGCGCTTCTGGACGGCAAGCTGCTCGTTGTGGACCAATACAGAAAGCCGCTGGAGAAAACGCAGATTGAAATTCCGGCGGGCAAGCTGGATGGCAATGAAGACCCTATGGAAGCTGCTGCGAGAGAGCTGGAGGAGGAGACGGGTTACCGGACCGATAGCTTGAAGCTCGTCAGCGCATTTTATACTTCGCCGGGTTTTGCCGACGAAAAGCTTTATTTGTATTTTACGGATCAGCTAAAGCCCGGCCGCGTCAATCCTGACGAGGATGAAGATCTTGTGATCAAAGCGATCACGCTGGATGAGGCGGAGGCTTATATGGCGGAGGGGCGCATTAGCGACGCCAAAACCATAATGGCTATATACGCATGGAAGCTGTATCTGCATACCGGGTCTATTTCCTGACAAGCCGTCATACCCTGTCTCCGTTCTTCATACATATGTAAGGAGAACGGTAACGGAGGCGCGGGATGAAAAGCCAACTTCATTTGTATCTGTTTGTGTCGGTTCTAATGGGAGCGGGAGCGTTATTTGGCGCGCTGCTGGTCGGGGCGTTGACGCTGGAGCAGCAGCAAAATCTGGCTGCCGAAATGTCGCGTTACATGGGCTCGGCCGGGAACGGCTTTTCGCCTGACGCCCGCGAGTGGTTTTGGGACAAGTTTTTTTTCTATTTTAAATGGCTGATGCTGATCTGGTTGCTTGGCATAACGGTAGCCGGCATCCCTGGTATCCTGGGCCTTAATTTTCTCAAGGGAGTGCTGGTCGGCTTTTCGATCGGCGTACTGGTGCAGCAATACGCCTGGAAGGGCGTTTTGCTGTTTTTTGTAACGGTGGCGCCGCAAAATATCATTGCTCTGCCAGCCATGATTATGGTTAGCGCGTCCTCCTTGTTTTTTGGCATCTATGTCATCAAAAACCGGGTGCTGAACCATCAAGGCGAGCTGCTCCCTGCCTTTGGCTCGCTGGTTTCATCGGTGGTTGTCGCGTTATTCCTGTTTGCCGGAGCTGCGTTTGTCGAAGCCTATTTCTCGCCTCAGCTGCTCGGCTGGAGCGTCCCCCGCCTGCTCGCCATTGGCGGCGGCTGAATGCTTCATGGATTTTCGATTTTAGGGCCCATTTGTACGATAAACCGTACAAATGAACCCGGTCTGCTGCGGGATCCGTGCGGTCAATTCTGCGTAGGCTCAAACGCGTATACAGGCGTTGGGGCAGGCGCCAAGGTATGCTTGACGGACGAAGGTTTCTCCTTCTGCCTGGAGGGCGGACTTGGCGTCGGCGGGGGACTGGAAGTGTCTCCTTTCGAAGATCTGTCCAAAAACGAAATGTTGCTTGAAGCGACGGGCAAAGCGAAGCTGGGGACGTCGTGCCAGGCAAGCCGGTCGAGGTGGAATTCCAGCACCGCGCCCCGGGTCAGGCATCCAGCGTTCCGGCTGCGGCCGGAGTAGTAGCCGCGACCTCGATGAAGGATTATTTGGCTTAAGATATATTCCGAACAGCCCCTTTTCGTCTCTGGATTGATGTTTTTACCCACCCTAAGTTGACTTGCGGGAAGTTAGTGTTATAATTTGTTTGAACGTTCATTCAACATCTGGAGGGTTATATGGGACCAAAAACAGATAACAACACCAAGATCAGACTTGTTGCAGCAGCCTTGAAAGTGCTTGCCGAGCAAGGCTATCATAAAACCTCGATGAAGGAAATTGCCAGAGAGGCTGGCGTCGCGCAAGGCTTGATCAATTATTATTTTCCCAGCAAGGACGATCTGATGTTTGAAGTATTCCAGATGGAGAGTCTTAAATATGCGGAGGAGATGCAACGGATCGCGGACATCCCCAAGGGCGAGCATTTCATACGGCATGCCCTGGAGGTTCCCAAGGGGATGGTGAATGCCTACCCGGACTGGCATAGATTGCGTTACGAGCTGTTTGCAATCGGACTTCGCAGCGAGGCTGGTAGACAAAAAATAAAAGAAAGCCTGGCTGCAGGACGTCGTCTTGTCCATCAATCTTTGGATACTTTTTCGAATAACGATCATGTCAACAAATCGGCATTGGCCTCGATTATAAACGTGGTCATCGATGGACTTGCGCTAGAGCTTATGGCGGACCCGAATTATGATATAGAAGCCGCCTATCTTACATTCGCAGAGCTGCTCGAAGCTTATTTGTCGAAGGGAAGGAGATGATTTTTTTTTGAAATATTATTGAATGAACGTTCAAACAAAAAAAGGAGGAGATAAGCAATGCTGGAGTATGCAAGCCTGGTTTTATGGCTGCCTTATATCGCTTTATTGGTACACACAATAGAGGAACTGCCCGAATTCTCATCGTGGTCGACCCGTCATTTTCGAGATATGTCTGCCATGCAGCATGCCGTCATCCAATCTATTATGTTGATTGTTTTGTTAGTGTGCTCCGTCATGGCAACGGCCGAGGAGAGCAATGGCGTCTGGATCATTATAGTTGCAGGATTTCAGCTTCATGTCGGTCTTAATGCATTGTTTCATATCGTCATGGCCGTTCGTTTTCGTGAATATTCTCCAGGTATGCTGACGGGCATTGCAGTGTCTCTTCCGACGACCTTCGTGTTTTTTGGTTATGTAAGCCAGCATGCCATCCTGACAGGGACGGCATACGCGATTGCTATAACGGCTGGAGTGCTGCTGGCCGCTGCTGCTGTCGGAACTTTATTTCTACCCCGCAAGTCCAACAAAAAAAACGATGAGGGCGGAGGTATAATATGATTTTGTTCCTTGTAGTGCAAATGCTTCTCGCTATTCTTTTCCTTTTCTCCGGCTTTGGCAAGCTACTCGGCTGGTCTTCATACAAAAAAAGCTTTAAGCATTTGCGATTGCCCAAACGCATTCGCATCTTGGCAGGAATTGTTCAATTAATGGGGAGCATTGGATTAATTACAGGCTTTTGGTTCTCCTCGGCGACGGCAGCATCTGGTCTATTATTGTCGTTTACGATGTTTGCGGCCATTGCATCGCATATTCGAGTCAAGGATACACTGGTTCAAACCGCGCCTGCGATCTTTGTATGCATGCTCACCGTTTTACTGCTCTTCATATAGGCAGCGTTGTATCTGATAAACGGTCTCAAAAAGAGCTTTCAAAAACTATGAGGTGTACCTTTTTTGCGAAACGAGCCTTTGCATTCAAATTTTCTACCCTGAGCATAACGTGCGTTTTGTAGCCGTCAGCGAAAACATTGATACCGCCAAGGCGGCTATCGCCAACGAGCCTTGAATGGTGATTACACGGGTGTTTTGCTCCTTAAGGTTATCGCAAGGACGAAGAGAATAAACATAAGCTTGTGCCGGACGAACAGGTTGTGCTCGTTGTTAACCGAATCTTTCAACTGGCGGGAGAAGGTTACAGCCCTTATAAAATTGGTATATTATTGCGAGCTGATCAAATCCTGACTTCGCGGGGCTATCTGGCCCTGCAACATCAGCGTTATCTGAAGGTGGTCAATACCAAGCATCCCTATGATTGGGGGGCAACGACGATCGCAAAAATTCTTCAAAATCGTGACTATCTTGGACATTTGGTGAGTCATAGGGCGACGAAGCCCTCCTTCAAGATACCAAGAAGATGGGATGAAGCTAGAAATCGAGAACCGGAGCGTAGTGGAAGCTACGTGAGGATCGGAGATTTCGGCTGAATGCCATATTCGCCACTGGCTATGACATCTAGTTATGTCCCGTAATGGGAAGCGTACTTTTTGAACTACCTCATTAAAATGAAAGTTCAAAAAGTTCGGTTTTCAGTACCAAGAAGATGGGATGAAGCTAGAAATCGAGAACCGGAGCGTAGTGGAAGCTACGTGAGGATCGGAGATTTCGGCTGAATGCCATATTCGCCACTGGTCATGACATCCAGTCATGTCCCGTAATGGGAAGCGTACTTTTTGAACTACCTTATTAAGGATGTTAAACATTGACTTTCCCGGTTATTACCGCCTATAATTAAAGGGACCGTTTATTGAATATGGCGCGGCAAACGGCAGGGGGGAAATCATGGAAAGCCGTATTGACAAAATCAAGCAGCAGCTGCAATCGCACGGCTACAAGCTTACCCCTCAACGGGAAGCAACCGTTACCGTATTGCTGGAAAACGAAGAGGATCACCTCAGCGCTGAAGATGTTTTTATGTTAGTGAAAGACAAAGCTCCTGAAATCGGATTGGCTACGGTTTATCGGACCCTTGAGCTGCTCAGCGAAATGCATGTCGTTGAAAAAATGAATTTTGGCGACGGAGTTGCCCGCTACGACCTGCGTACGGACAGCAGCAAGCATCACCATCACCATTTGATTTGCGTGCAATGCGGATCTATGGAGGAAATCAAGGACGATTGGCTGCTCCCGCTGGAGGATAGGCTGGAGAAGGATTATAACTTTTTTGTAGTTGATCACCGGTTGGATTTTCAAGGCGTATGCCGTCGGTGCAGAGATAAAAACGAACATCACCCCACAAATGAAACGGCCCCGTAATCCACTTGTTGGAGAGCAAGGCCGTTTCAACGTTTTACAAGCCTTCCGCACCTGCGGCTCGTATGCAGCAGCGCTCATGATAGCCGCCCGACCGTCATAAAGAGCATCTGCCCTTCATATGGTTTACGGACAGCCTCGCGGCACGGCGAGGCGAAGGGAGGAACTAACATGGTTGTTTCGCTGCGCAAGTGGCTGGACCGGGCGTTGTTTGTTGGGTTGTTTGTAGTGCTGCTTATTATGGCGGCCGGGGGATACAAATGGCTGGTGGATGTTTTTGCTCCTGTCCATCCGTACAGGGAACCGGCCGGCAACGCCGTCAAGGTGTTTGTAACCGATCCCGCCGTTCCCGATCAAGGAAGCGGAGCTGACCAGCTGAGATGGTTTTTTTGGTACGGCGGATAAGTCTTCTTTTGGTACAAGCACGTTCGGCAGGGATTGGAATACCAGGTGTTGAATTTTGTTGTTGAGAGGGAAGCGCATGAAGTCACATTTGAAGCAATACATGTTGCATTTGCAAATGCATCGCAAGCTGTCGGCCAATTCCTTGTCCTCCTATGAGCGGGATTTGAACCGGTTTGCAGCCTATCTGGAGCATAGCGGGGTTGGAGCCGTCAAGGATGTCCAAAAGCATCATTTGGGCCGGTACGTCGCCATGCTGAAGGAAGAAGGACGCAAATCGGCGACCATCACCCGCCATATCGTATCTGTGCGGGCTTTTTTTCATTATCTTTTTGATGAAGGCGTTATCGAGCAGGACCCCTCGCTGCGGATGGAATCGCCCAAACCGGAGAAAAAGCCTCCGCTCGTTTTGACAATGGATGTAACCAATGCGCTTTTGGATGCCCCTGTGTGCGACAGCCCTTCCGGCAAACGGGACAAGGCTATGCTGGAGCTGCTGTATGCCACAGGCATTCGCGTCTCCGAGCTTGTATCGCTGAACATGGAAAATCTAAAGCTGTCGCTTGGCTTTATCCAGTGCGGAGGCGGCGGTTTTCGTGAGAGGATTGTACCTTTCGGCAGTCACGCCAGCGAAGCGCTGAATCATTATCTGGCGGATGGGAGAGGCCATTTTCTGGAGGGAAGGGCGGATTCAGACGCATTGTTTCTGAACCATCTGGGAACAAGAATGACCAGGCAAGGCTTCTGGAAGATGCTCAAAAAATATGCCCGCGCCGCGGGCGCCGGAGAAGAGATAACGCCTCATGCGCTGCGGCATTCCGTAGCCGCTCATCTGCTGGAGAATGGCGCTGACATTCGCTCGGTGCAGGAATTGATGGGCCATGCGGATATCTCTTCCACCTTGAAATACACGCAGCAGTCCCGGGTCCGGCTTAAGGAAGCGTATACCAGTGCTCATCCCCGGGCATAAGCCGCCGTCGTATGACGTTGGTATATCCATAATTACAACTGCCCGGACATTAGACTTCTAGAAAGAGGGAAATGGAATGAAATTTGAAAGAATAGCTGTTATTGTGCTGGATAGCGTCGGGATTGGCGAGTTACCGGATGCGCCGGAGTTTGGCGATGCGGGCAGTCATACGCTGGGCCATATTTTAAGGGAGATGCCAGAATTGTCGCTCCCTCATTTGAGGCGTTGGGGCCTTGACCGGATTGCGCCGATCGGGCATTGGCAGCCATCCGGCGAGAAGCCGGCCGCTTATTATGGCAAAATGGCGGAGGTTTCTGTCGGGAAAGACACCATGACGGGACATTGGGAACTAATGGGTCTTAAGCTGACGACGCCTTTTCAAACCTTTCCGGACGGTTTTCCGGATGAGCTGATTCATGCTTTCGAAGAGCGCACAGGTCGTAAAGTCATTGGCAACAAACCCGCAAGCGGCACGGAAATTCTCGACGAGCTTGGCGCTGAGCAGATGGAGACTGGCGCTTGGATCGTTTATACGTCGGCGGACAGCGTTTTTCAGATTGCAGCTCACGAGGACATCATTCCGCTCGACGAGCTATACAAAGCCTGCGAAATCGCCAGAGAGCTGACGATGGACGAACGATTTACGGTTGGCCGGGTTATTGCACGGCCATATGTCGGTAAGCCGGGCAGCTTCAGCCGCACGCCAAACCGTCATGACTATGCCGTCAAGCCGCCTCAGCCAACCGTGTTGAACGCCCTGAAGGATAGTGGCTACGATGTCATTTCCATCGGGAAAATCAACGATATTTTTGATGGCGAAGGTATCACCCGCAGTCAGCCGACAAAAAGCAACAGCGACGGCATCAGACGTACGGCTGATGAATTGGCCCAGCCGTTTAAAGGCTTGCTGTTCACCAATCTCGTCGATTTTGATTCCCTGTATGGCCATCGCCGCGATCCCATTGGCTACGGCAAGGCGCTTCAGGAATTCGATGCCGCTATACCGGAGCTGGAGTCGCTGCTTGGTGAGAAGGATTTGCTCATCGTAACGGCGGATCATGGCAACGATCCAACTCATCCAGGCACGGATCATACCAGAGAATATGTACCGATTCTGCTTTACAGCCCGGCATTTGCCCAAACCGCCGAATTGGCGGTCCGCACAACCTTTTCAGATCTTGGGGCAACCATTGCCGACAACTTCGGAGTGGCTATGCCACCTAACGGAGAAAGTTTTTTGGACAAGCTGTAATATCGGTGAATTTTTTGCGGCAAGGAGGCTTAAAGCGGTGGGCTATAGCAGATCGCTTTGAGCCTGCCTTATGAGAACAAAGTGTTGTCTTGACTAAGTTCTGCTTGTCTTAACCATGTTCTGTCTTAATGCCAAGAGTCCCTTTAGGCAACGATAAAGCTTGATCTTGAGCAATAGCGGCTGATCAAGGTACCATGCAACGCTTAACCTACAATCGAACAGGAGAGATGAAAAATGCAACAATTGACTTCGGTACAAATCAAGGAAGCAGCGCAATACATAGCGGGAAAAATCGCAATCAAGCCTGAAATCGGCCTTATTATGGGCTCCGGCCTCGGCGTGCTTGGTGATTTGATTGAAGAGGCGGTTGTTATTCCTTACAGCGATATTCCCCACTTCCCGGTTTCGACGGTAGAGGGCCATGCCGGCGATCTGCTAGTCGGCAAATTGGCCGGCCGGAATGTTGTGTTGATGAAAGGCCGTTTTCATATGTACGAGGGGTACGGCCCCGAGCTTACAGCGTTCCCTGTTCGCGTTATGAAGGCGCTCGGCGCGAGCTCGCTCCTGGTGACCAATGCAGCTGGCGGTATCAATCTCAACTTTGCATCCGGTAACCTGATGCTGATTTCCGACCATATCAACCTGACGGGCAAAAACCCGCTAATCGGACCTAACGACAACGAGCTTGGCGTCAGATTCCCCGATATGTCAGAAGCGTACAGCAAGCGGCTGCGCGGAATTGCTGCCGAAATTGCAAATGAGCAAGGCTTTTCGCTGCAAGAGGGCGTTTATGCCGGCCTGCTGGGACCAACGTATGAAACGCCCGCAGAAATCAGGATGCTGCGAACGCTTGGCGCGGATGCTGTCGGAATGTCGACAGTGGCTGAGGTTATTGCTGCACGTCATTCCGGCATCGAGGTAGTGGGCATTTCCTGCATTACCAATATGGCGGCGGGCATTCTGGACCAGCCGTTGTCCCATGATGAAGTAATGGAAACGGCAGAGCGCGTCAAGTCCCAATTTCTAGGTCTTGTGACAGCGTTAATCGCCAAAATGTAGCGATTTCTGTAACAAAATTGTTTAAAAAGTCTCGACCCAAAGTGACAGCATTTTGCGGCTGTTGCGTCGTATAATGTCCATGATCATTGAAAGATGGAGTGGACAAGGCTATGGAGGAATTACTCGTACAATTGGAGCAGCTGCGTACCGAAATGGTGGAAACGGCGCTGCAGGAGCAAAGTTTGCTGCATCGCGATGTGTTGGTGCTTAGCCAGTCGCTGGATAAAGTCATCCTTCGCGTACAAATTAAACGCAGAGAACTGGAGCTTGCGCGCAAAACCTGACAGTGCTCGGCAAAGGGAGGCGCAATTAGCATGAGAGCAGTTGATCTGATTCACAAAAAAAGGGACGGCGGCGAGCTGTCCGCTGCGGAACTGAATTTTCTAATACAAGGCTACAGCAAGGACGAGGTGCCGGACTATCAAATGTCGGCTTTCGCTATGGCTGTTTTTTTCAGAGGCATGACGGCCGCGGAAACGGCCGCTTTAACTTTGGCTATTGCGGAATCGGGCGATCAAGTGGATTTGACGCCAATCGCAGGCATTAAAGTGGACAAGCACAGCACAGGCGGAGTAGGCGACAAAACCACGCTCATTTTGGCTGCTCTGGCGGCGTCGGCAGGAGTACCCGTGGCAAAAATGTCAGGGCGCGGCCTGGGTCATACAGGCGGTACGATTGACAAGCTGGAGTCTATTCCGGGGTTTCGGACGGAGCTGGCCAGGGAAGCTTTCATTAATCAGGTCAATACCATTGGCCTGTCCGTCATCGGGCAAAGCGGCGATCTTGCGCCGGCCGACAAAAAGTTGTACGGCTTGCGTGATGTGACAGCGACGGTGGAATCCATTCCGCTGATTGCAAGCTCCGTTATGAGCAAAAAAATCGCCGCAGGCGCGGACGCGATTGTATTGGATGTCAAAGCCGGCAGCGGCGCCTTTATGAAAACCGTGGAGGATGCCGAAGCGCTTGCCTCGGCCATGGTTGAAATTGGAACCCAGGTCGGCAGAGTGACCTCGGCGGTTATCAGCGATATGGACCAGCCGCTGGGCTATGCGATTGGTAATGCTCTTGAGGTTATGGAAGCAATAGACACGCTGAAGGGAAAAGGGCCGGACGATTTGACCGAGCTATGCCTGACGCTTGGCGCCCATATGATTGTGCTTGGCGGGAAAACGGCGGATATTGCCGAAGCCAAGCAAATCCTGAAGCAAAAACTGGAAAACGGCGAGGCTTTGGCTAAATTTGCCGAGCTGATCAGCGCTCAAGGGGGAGATCCTGCAGTGCTGGAGCAAACGGAGCTGCTTCCTCAGGCGGCTTTGACCGTTGAGGTAACGGCAGAGGAAGGCGGCTATGTGGGCAGTATTCAAGCGGAGCAGCTTGGACTTGCCGCCATGCTGCTTGGCGCAGGACGAGCCACAAAGGAAGCTCAAATTGATTATGCGGTAGGACTGGTCCTTCGCAAAAAGGTCGGCGATGCTGTGGCTGCGGGAGAAAGCTTGGCGACTCTCCACGTGTCGTCCAATAATGCAACCGTGCAAGAGGTGGCGGAGCGGGTACGCCAAGCCTATGGCATTGTATCCTCTGTGCCGGCGCCCAAGCCGCTTCTGCTGTCCATTGTGACGGCCGGCGGCATACAGCGCGTATAAAATTTAGTCCAGATGGCCGTCCACCCCGTGACGGCCATTCTGCTGCTTTAGGGAGGCCTGTCTACAGGCTGCTGATAGAAGTATGACTGCTTCACATCATCGCAATGAACGAAAGGTATCCTGAACGAACAGTATCCTGAAAGGACGAAGAGATCATAGAATGAGCCACATTCACAGATCAGAATCAGATTTGCAAAGACCCATTCGGACTGGCCCGGAACATTAGACATTCGAGGCCAACGACGATTTCGCATCCGATATTACGGAGAGTTGTTCGATGGTCTGATCGTTGGCACGGAAGATGCCCCGCAGCTTGTTTATGGAGAAGATGAGTCTACCGGGGAGCTCTTTTTGCTGTTTGACGGATGCAGCCATGGCTATAATGCGATGTTGTGAGCTATGAGATTCGCGCTACGGCGTATTACAATATCGACTGGGACGACGAGTTTCGCGAGGAGGTGGATGAGGAAGGCCGTCTGAAACTGATAAGCGGTCAAAAAATTCCTTTTGAAATCGCCAAGCGTAATGGTTTTGATGCTATAGGCATCGTTGCAATCAATAGCAAGGGAAACCAGATGGAAATTTTGCAAGAAGAATTAGCGTAAGTCCGCCGAATAATTGCGGATTTAGGCTAGGGCGTGATTACAAACCACCCCGGCTTAAAAAGTAAAATGAACTTGTTAACGGCGTTGTGCAAGCAACGCCGTTTTTGTGTTCACTTGGCAAAGCGCTACGGCCATAAATGTCCGTTATATGGGCAAACATCATTTTTGCCAAAGGTAACGGACACTTTTCCGGCAGAGCCTCCAATAACGTGGAATTGTGGTGAATATGGCCTGTAGTGGTCATCCGTGACCGTTATAAACGGTAATCTCGCAAAAAAGGGGTCTAGCGGTCACAGATGTCCGATAGAGCTATCCGACTCAACTGATTGGTTAAGGCGGGTAAAAAAGAACTGCGCCGGCAGGATAGAATATGGTTTTTGCAGCCCCATTAGGTTGCAGGTCTTGTCGGGATTGCGCGGTTCCTATAGGATAAAAGAAGCAGGAAAGATTTGGAGGACATTAACAAAAGAGGGATGCAGGATGGAACAGACGAAGGAGCAGACAAAAAAGCTGACGATTTTGCTGGTTGAGGACGATACTGAAATTAGCGAAATGGTAGCCGAGCATTTGAGGCTGGAAGGGCTTGCGGTGGTACAGGCTTTTGATGGGAATGAGGCGTTAAGGCTGTTCCGGGAACAAGGTTTTGACCTTGTATTGCTGGATTTGATGCTGCCGGAGGTCGGCGGTATGGATGTGCTTCAGGTTATCCGTACAGACAGCACGGTGCCCATTTTGATTATGTCGGCCAAAAACGGAGATGTGGACAAGGCGATTGGATTGGGCTTCGGCGCCGATGATTACATAGCCAAACCGTTTTCCATGATCGAGCTTACGGCGAGAGTAAAGGCGGCGATTCGCAGGGCTACCCGGTATTCAGGCGGGACGGCTAAGGAAAAAACGGTGCATCGGATTGGAAAGCTGCAGATTGATCAGGACAATTTTACGGTGACAAAAGAGGGTGAAAGTCTTTCTTTGACCGCCAAGGAGTTTCAGATTTTGGCGCTTTTTGCGCGTAATCCGGGCAGAGTATTTTCCAAAGGCCAATTATACAGTGCTGTTTGGGATGATCCTTATTTGGGCGATGAAAATGTAATTAATGTCCATATACGCCGTTTGCGTGAAAAAATTGAAGACGATCCTTCTTCCCCGGTTTATATTAAAACGCTCTGGGGGATCGGCTACCGTCTGGGAGAGCTGGACTCATGATTATTACACTTATAATGATTGTGATTGCGCTGACGGCTGGGCTTCTTTTTGTTGTGTCCAGAATGGCCGGCCAGCGTGCGGCTATGAAATACATAACGGGCAAGCTTGAGGAAATAAACCGGACCGGAACCCCCGTTCAATTGCTGCATCCATCGGACGACCCCGATACTCAGGCGCTGCTGAATGCCGTCAATTTATTTTTGACCCAAAAAGATAAGGAGGCGGCTGGATTCAAATTGACGGAAGCTGCCATGAGAAGGATGCTGGCAAATGTTTCGCATGATCTAAAAACACCGTTGACGGTTGTTTTAGGTTATCTTGAAACGCTGCATCGCCGCCCCGAGTTAGCACCGGACAAGCGGGAGGAGCTGCTGAAAAAGGTATATGACAAAGGGCTGGAGGTCATTTCGCTGATGAACCGCTTTTTTGATCTGGCGCTGCTTGAAGCCGGCGACCGCAAGCTGGAGCTAACCCGGGTACATATGAATGAAGCATGCTCCACCAATTTGCTGGCCTTTTATGGGCTGCTGGAATCGCAGCAGATCAGGGTGAAGGCAGAAATCCCGGAACAGCCGCTTTATGCATTTGCCAATGCGGACGGGCTTGATCGGATTTTGAACAATTTAATATCAAATGCGGTCAAATACGGGAGCGCCGGGCGGATGCTTGGGCTTAAGCTATACGCCGATCATGAATGGGTATTTTGCGAGGTTATGGACAGGGGCAAAGGCATTACGGAGGAGCATGCGGACCATGTGTTTGAGCGCCTTTATACGCTGGAGGATTCCAGAAACAAAAAGTATCAAGGCAGCGGACTGGGTCTCAGCATTTCCAAACGGCTGGCGGAGGAAATGGGCGGAGATCTTCAATTGCGCAGCAAGCCCTACGAGGAGACGGTGTTTGTCCTGCGTCTTCCCAAGGCAGCCGGACCTTGATTAACTCAGCTTAAGAAATAAGTAAGATACCCGTAAAGAAAAAGATAAGCCTTCCCGCTAAGATAGAAATCAAGAGACAAAGATGTTTAGTCCAGGGAGGTAAAGCAATGAGCTACATTATTCAGACATCGAGACTGACCAAGGCCTATAAGGGCACAGAAGTGGTATCGAATGTCAACATGCATGTCAAAAAGGGAGAGATTTACGGTTTTCTAGGTCCTAACGGAGCAGGTAAAACAACAGTTATGCGCATGTTGACCAATCTGATAAAGCCGACCGCAGGCGATATCCAGTTATTTGGGGAGCCGCTGCTGCCAAATTCCTATGAAACGCTGAAGCGAATGGGAAGCATTATAGAATTTCCTATATTTTACGATAAGCTGACTGCTGTCGAAAATCTGGAGCTGCACTGCCGCTACATGGGCTATTATCGTAAAAATGCCGTCGCCGAAGCGCTGGAGCGGGTTTCTCTGGAGGGTATCGCCGGCAAGCAGGTCAAGGAGTTTTCGCTAGGCATGAAGCAGCGTCTAGGAATCGCCCGCGCGATTGTCACCAGGCCGGAGCTGCTGCTGCTGGATGAGCCGATCAATGGCCTTGATCCTGTAGGTATCCGCGAAATGCGGACTCTTCTCGACTCCCTCAGCAAGGAATACGGCATGACCCTCCTCATATCCAGCCATATCCTGGGGGAAATAGAGCAAATAGCAGACACTATCGGGGTGTTGGACAAAGGAAGGCTTGTTCAGGAGGTTTCTATGAACGTTGTCAGACTTATGAATGCCAACTATACCGAGCTGATTACGCCTGATGTAAAAAAAGCGGCGTTTGTTCTGGAAAATGAGCTGGCAATTTCCAACTTCAAGGTGAGCGGCGAGCGAGAATTGCGCATTTATGATGCAGGCATGTCTTCCAGCGAGCTTTCGAAAAAGCTGATTCTGCATGATGTTCCTCTGGAATCCATTACCGTTAAAGCCAATTCGCTTGAGGATTATTTTCTGGAATTGCTGGAAGGAGGAAAAAAACATGCTTAGTTTAATGAAGCTGGAAATGCAAAAAATGAAATTCAGGTGGTTTCCGCCAAGCGCTCTGATTGTAATTCTTGCTATAACGGGGTTGTCGTTTCCGCTTTATTTTTCGGAGGCATTGGGCGAAATGCCGGAGTTTGGAACTTACGAGCAGCTGTTTGCGATGATTGGAACCTTTACGCGAGTGGCGTTTGTGGTGTACGGCGGGACGTTAATTAGCCGATTGGTTATAAGCGAATACAAAAGCAAAACGATTTCCGTGTTATTTATGTACCCTGTCAGCCGAAAAAAGCTGCTCAGCGCCAAGCTGCTGCTGGTTGTGCTGTGGACCTTTAGCGCGATTGTGGTCAGCACCGCTCTTATCACTTCATTTTTTTTGATTCTGGATCGCCAGGTCGGCAATATTCCTGAAGCTCTCACGCAGAGCCAACTGGTTGAGCATGCCATCCAGACCGTTGTCCACGCAGCCGCATCCGCCTGTATGTGCTTAATCTCCTTATTTTTCGGCATGAGGAAAAAATCGGTTCCTGTCACCATTGTATCGGCTACTGTTATCGCTGCGATTGTTAACAGTAACAATGGCGATTTTACATTAAGCTCCATAGTGGCCGTGCCGTTGACATTAGCTGCGATTGGTCTCGGCATTGCCTGGCTCACGATATCTAAAGTAGATCAAACGGATGTTGTCTAATTACAGCCTGTATAACCGTAAATAAAAGGAAAACGATGGAATAATTTAAAGCGCAAAGGTCAACACTGAATAGGAAAATATAACCGCTTTTCTTTCAGGAGGGACTACGCTTTGAAAAAGACTTTAAAAATAGTAACAGCCATGCTGGTGGCATGTGCGCTGCTTCTGTCTTCTACAGCGGGAGCTGAAGAGAAGGCGCCTGCACAGAATGGAAACGCAGCTGGAAATGCTGACGGGAGCACTGCGGCAATTCCCGATTTGGCGCCAAGCGCAAATTCGGCTATTTTGATGGATGCCGATACAGGCACCGTCATTTTTGAAAAAAACAGCCATGCCAAGCTCCCGCCGGCCAGCATTACTAAAATTATGACGATGCTGCTCATCATGGAGGCGCTCGACGACGGTACGATCAAGCTTAGCGACAAGGTGACGACTAGCGAATATGCCGCATCCATGGGCGGTTCGCAAATTTTTCTGGAGCAAGGCGAAGAGATGTCGGTCGAAGATATGATCAAGGGTATTGCGCTTGCTTCCGGAAATGATGCTTCGGTGGCTATGGCGGAAAAGCTGGCGGGAACGGAGGCTCAGTTTGTCGCCCGCATGAATGAGCGAGCAAGGGAGCTCGGCATGAACGACACCCGTTTTGTCAATCCCAACGGCCTTCCCGTTGAAGGCCACTATTCCTCGGCGCATGATATCGCCGTTATGTCGCGCGAGCTGCTCAAGCATCAGGAAATTACGAAATATACCGGCCTCTATCAGGATTACTTGCGCAAAACGTCCGAGAAGCCGTTTTGGCTCGTAAATACAAACAAGCTGGTTCGCTTCTATAGCGGGGCCGACGGCTTAAAAACAGGTTATACAAGCGAAGCAAAATATTGTCTGTCCGCAACTGCGCTTCGGGACGGTCTGCGCGTGGTCGCCGTTGTTATGGGAGAACCGACGACCAAGCAGCGAAACAGCGAAGTTTCCCAGATGTTCGATTTCGCCTTTGCTCAATATATGAATTATCCCATTGTTGAACAGGGAGAGGACATAGGAGCATTGACCATACAGAAGGGTAAGGAATCCGTCCTGCCGCTCACGGCCGAGCGTTCCTACAGCGTGCTGCTCAAAAAAGGGACGCCAACAAACGATATCCGCTACGAGCTCAAGCTGGAGGACCATGTAAAAGCGCCCGTGAAGGAAGGCCAGCCGATCGGCAAGCTTGTTGTTTATCAGGGCGGGCAAACGTTAAAGGAATTTGAATTGACGGCGCCAAAAAGTGTCGGCAAAGCGGGCTGGTGGCAATTGTTCCAGCGCTCCTCGCATAGCCTGTTCCATTAAACCATGAAGACCCGCGCCGGCTAACGGCGCGGGATTCTGTGTTTGCGTATTTTGTCACTTTTGCGGCAAAGACGGAGGACGTATTTGTCAGCTTGTAGCGGTCTGCTTCTAGTTTTGTCGCCATGCAGGAATAACCGGCGGCGGCGAAGAATCCCTTCTCTCATACCGGCGGAATGAGATGAGGCTAAAGGAGATGAAGGGTGCGTATGAGTCTGCAAATTGATTTGGAGCATCGCCGCAACGTATTGATTGTGCGGCTGCAAGGCGAATTAGATCACCACACGGCGGACAAGGTGAGGTTCAAAATGGAGGAGGAGCTTTTTCGGGATGGAGTCCGCCATGTCATTCTGAGTCTCAAAAACCTGCAATTTATGGACAGCTCGGGGCTTGGCGTCATTCTGGGACGCTATAAGCAGGTCAGGGCAAAGGGAGGAAAAATGGCCGTTTGCGATGTTAATCCAGGCGTTTATCGGCTGTTTGAGCTATCCGGCTTATTCAAAATCGTGGACATCCATGACAATGAAAGAAGCGCAATCACCAGTTTGGAGGTGGTCTCATGAACGGAACCAATACAATGACCCTTTCATTCAGCGCGCGTTCGGAGAACGAAGCGTTTGCCCGAATTGCCGTTGCTGCATTCGTTTCCCAGCTTGATCCTACGCTGGAAGAGCTAAACGATCTCAAAACCGCGGTTTCCGAGGCGGTAACGAATGCTATCATCCATGGCTACGACAACGACCCGTCAAAGCTGGTCAAGGTTGAAGCCAGCATCGAACGCGATACGGTGGCTATTATTGTGTCGGATGAAGGGTCGGGCATCGAGGATGTCGAGCTGGCGCTTCAGCCCTTGTATACATCCAAGCCGGAGCTGGAGCGATCGGGCATGGGGTTTACCATTATGGAAAATTTCATGGACCGGTTCGAGGTAGCCAGCTCGCTTGGAGGAGGAACGACTATATCCATGCTGAAGCGTATTGAATCAAAAAAAGCGCTCTATAACTAGAGTATAGGGGTTGAGCCTCATGGATGTTCATTTGAAGCAGTCAGCCCAGCCTTATTTGGACGACGCAGAGGTCAAGCGGCTGATCGCGCTCAGCCAGTCGGGCGATACGGTCGCCAGAGATACTCTGGTAAGCTGCAATATAAGGCTTGTATGGTCGGTGGTCCAGCGTTTTATTAACCGGGGGTACGAGCCGGAGGACCTGTTCCAGATCGGGTGCATCGGGCTGCTGAAGTCCGTCGATAAATTTGATTTGTCCTATGATGTCAAGTTTTCTACCTATGCGGTTCCCATGATTATCGGGGAAATCCAGCGTTTTCTGCGCGACGACGGCACATTGAAGGTCAGCAGATCGTTGAAGGAAACGGCAGGCAAGGTACGCAAAATGAGGGATGAGTTGTCCAAGACGCTTGGAAGGCTGCCCACTATTTCGGAGGTAGCCGAACGGCTTGGCATTTCGCCGGAGGACGTCGTGTTTGCTCAGGAGGCCAACAAACCTCCGGCTTCGATACACGAAACGGTTTTTGAAAATGACGGCGATCCTATTACGCTGATGGATCAAATTGCCGATGATTCCCAGGAGCGCTGGTTCGATAAGCTTGCCTTGACGGAAGCAATCGGGGGGTTAAGCGAGCGGGAACGGCTAATCGTATACCTGCGGTATTACCGCGATAAGACACAGTCAGAGGTTGCCAGCAGGCTTGGCATCTCCCAAGTGCAGGTGTCCAGGCTGGAGAAAAAAATATTGCAGTCCATTCGGGATCAAATCGCTTTATAGCGGTTTGGTCCCTTTTTCATGAAATTGGTTGAGTATCCTTATCCTCCGCGTTCCATACTAACCATGTCAGTTCAAAAAGATAAGCGGAGGGGATGATTTGATGGACGCAGCCAGCCATCCCGTTCTCTACCTGCGTCTCAAAAGACGGATTTATATAAAAACCGGCCATGAGGTCATGCTGGGTCAAGCCGCCAGGCTTCTGACGGATGACGAGGAGCTGGAGCAAAGGCTGAAACGTTTTCCTCTTTATCGCCATCGTCAAAGCGACGGAAACCGGGTCGTTATCGATTTGCTTCAGATTGTAAGAGCCCTGCGCAAGGAGATTCCGGATTTGACGGTAGAAGCATACGGTGATCCCCAGGTGCTCGTCATGGTAGCCGATAAGCCTGTAAAACCGCGATACGCGGTATTGGTTTTTGCCTGGCTGCTCTTGTTTTTTGGAGCGGGTTTGGCGATTATGAACTTCCATACCGACGTCAGCATGAAGGAAGTCCATATTCGCATTGTGGAGCTGATTACGGGCCGTCGGACGGAGCATCCGCTTTGGTTCCAAATTCCGTATTCGCTTGGGGTCGGGTTAGGCATGATATTGTTTTTTAATCATTTGTTCAAGAAGAAATTCAATGAAGAGCCTAATCCGCTGGAAGTGGAGCTTTATCTGTACCAGGAAAACATGAATGATTATGTTATCGCGGACGAAATGCGCAAGCAATCCGATCAGGACCTAGGCGGGAGCAGGGAGCATGGGTGAGCTGGCGATTAATTTATTTCTTGTGCTGCTTGGCCTTGCCGGGGGACTGGCCGTGGGCAGCGGCATGGTTGCCCTGCTGATCGTATTTGATTTAATCCCGCGTCTGGCCCAGCTGGCGCGGGCGTTTCGCAAAGCCGTATGGTTTGAAACGGCCATTATCGCTGGTTCGTTGTATTGGACCTTTGCCGATTTCCTGGACTGGCGGCTTCCTCTGGGATTTGTCCCTCTATTGGGGCTGCCCGGATTGCTGGACGGCATTTTTATCGGTATGCTGGCCGCGGCATTAACAGAGGTTATCAATGTTTTGCCGATTTTGGCTAAACGAATGGGCTTGTCCCAATATATGTTTGCGCTTGTCATGTCGATGGTTTTGGGCAAAACGCTTGGTTCGCTGTTTGACTGGCTGATATTTCAATGGTGACGGGATGAAAATACTCCGGAGGCGATAGTTATGGCAGATATGGAACAGGACAGAGAGCAGGCTGCGGGGCGAGACGGAAAATCCGGCTGGATGCCCGGCATGCCCGAAGAACAACGGATGGAGGAGAGCGGAACGTTGCAAGGCTCTTCTGGCATGGATACGCATATCGGCCCATCTGAAGCCTCTGAAGCAAATAAGAGCGAGGAAGCCAAAGGCCAAAAGGCGGGCCAGTCCTCCGGCGGACAAAAGGGCCGGGGAGGGAATGCAAAAGAAGCGTCAGAGGGCAAGGGTAAGGATGCGGAAAAGCAGGCAAGGCCAATTCCCTCTAAGCTCGACGAGGTGCTGAAACGGCTGGAGGATGAAGTCGGTTTTAAAACAAGCTTTGACATTGTTGTCCGCGAGATGACGTTCGGGGAGCGGAAAACGGCGCTTTTTTGCATGAACGGGCTAGTAAAGGACGAACTGCTTACAGAGGTGCTCAAACGGCTGACCTATCTCCAGCCCGAGGATTTGAGCAGTGACGCTCTTCACATGTTTCTGGATCATTATGTGCCTGCGGCGCAGGTGGAGCGGGAAAGTGACTGGACGATGCTCATTAACAGCGTTTTGGCCGGAGGAACGGCGCTGTTTATTGATGGCGAGAGTACCGCATTGCGAATCGACGCCAAAAATTTTCCGGCGCGCGGGCTGGAGGAGCCTTCGCTGGAGAAGGTGGTAAGGGGCAGCAGGGACGGTTTTATTGAAACGCTGATGGTTAACGTTTCCCTGGTCCGCAGACGCCTGCGCGATCCCGCACTGAGATACGAGCTAGTCCAGATCGGCGAACGGACCAAAAGCGATGTTTGCATTGCCTATATCGACGATATTGTCGACAAGGAGCTGCTGAAATCCATCAAGGACAAAATCGGCATGGTCAAGGTCGACGGGTTGCCGCTTGCGGACAAGCAGCTGGAGGAGGCGACGATCAATCGGGGCTGGAGTCCGTTTCCGCTCGCCCGGTATTCCGAACGTCCCGATACGGTCGCCGCACATTTATTGGAAGGCGCAGTCGCTATTTTTGTGGATACCTCGCCCAGCGTCATGACGCTGCCCACAACCTACACCGATTTGATGCAGCATGCGGAGGAAAACCGCCAGACGCCGCTGATTGGCACTTATTTGCGGTGGGTCCGCTTTGCCGGGGTGCTGGCATCGTTATTTATGCTGCCCTTGTGGCTTCTATTCGTTTTGCACCCGGAATACAAACCTCCGATGCTGGAATTTATCGGTCCCAACAAAACGGGCAAAATTCCGTTGTTTCTCCAATTTTTATTGGCGGAAATCGGGGTGGATTTAATGCGGATGGCCTCTGTTCATACCCCGTCTTCCTTATCGACCGCCGTATCACTGGTTGCGGCCATTTTGATCGGCGATATTGCCGTGCAAACCGGTATTTTTGTCAATGAGGTCATCCTGTATATGGCTATTGCAGCCATTGGCATGTTTGCGACGCCGAGCTACGAGCTTAGCTTGGCGAACCGGATAGTGAGGCTGATTTTACTCATCTCCGTTGCGGCTTTTGAAGCGCCGGGCTTTATGATCGTTTGCACGCTTATCTTTATCATGCTGGTTATGGAGCGTTCCGTGAACCGTCCCTACATGTGGCCGATTATCCCTTTCGATGCTAAAGCCTTATGGAGCATCATCATCCGCAAGCCGGTTTTACATAACCGGACAAGGCCCAACATTATGCGGGCGCAGCAAACCGAAAAGCTGCCGGAGGCGGAGTAGCGTTAAAGGTTGTTAAAAATACAAATGAAATGCGAATTTATCCATTTCGGGCGCGGAAGGATTGCGTTATACTGATGCTATAAGATGCAAATCATATCCGTTTATTCTTTAAATGTGAGTTTAAAAAGCCCGGTTTTCAGTGCCAAGAAGATGGGATGAAGCTAGAAATCGAGGACCGGAGCGTAGTGGAAGCTACGTGAGGACCGGAGAGTTCGGCTGAATTCCATATTCGATGCTGAACATGTCGTTAGACATGCTGCGTAATGGAAAGCGGTTTTTTTAAACAACCTCTATAAGAAGCGGAAGAAAGCTGAGGGTAACCAATGTATCTGCATGGAACAAGCAAAATTAATGACAAAGGCCATCTTGAAATAGGCGGTTGCGACGTTACGGATTTGGCGCAACAGTTTGGCACGCCGCTATATATCGTGGACGAGGAACTCGTTCGCCAGCGCGCAAGAGAATATGTGGAGGCGTTTAAGGCATCCGGATTCAAGTTCCAGGTCGCTTATGCCAGCAAGGCGTTTAGCGTTATGGCCATGTGCGCTATCGCTGAGCAGGAAGGACTTTCACTGGACGTCGTGTCCGACGGCGAGCTGCATACAGCGCTGCAAGCAGGCTTCCCGGTACAGCGCATCCATTTCCACGGCAACAACAAAACGCCGGACGAAATCAATATGGCGCTGGATGCCAATATCGGCTGCTTCGTAGTGGACAACTTCCACGAGCTGGCTCTGCTTAACGCTCTCGCGGGCGAAAAAGGCAAAAAGGTTAATATCCTGTTCCGCATCACGCCTGGCGTCGAGGCGCATACACATGATTATATCTCAACCGGCCAGCAGGATTCCAAGTTTGGCTTTGATCTGGGCAACGGCTCGGCCAAAGCTGCGATTGGACAGGCGCTTGAGCTTCCTAACCTGGAAATTCTCGGCGTGCATTCCCATATCGGCTCTCAAATTTTCGAGGTTGAAGGCTTCCGCATGGCCGTTGATAAGGTTGCAGACTTTGCGGTTTCCATCCGCGAGGAATTTGGCTTGACCTTTAAGGTCATCAACTTGGGCGGCGGCTTCGGCATTCGTTATGTGGAAGGCGATACGCCGCTTCCGCTGGGCGAATATGTAGCCGCAATTACAAATGCCATCAAGGTCAAATTTAACCAAGCAGACTTCCCGCTTCCTGAAATCTGGGTGGAGCCAGGCCGCAGCATGGTTGGCGATGCGGGCACTACGCTGTACACAATCGGGACAAGCAAGGATATTCCCGGCGTACGCAAATACGTTGCTGTTGACGGCGGCATGACGGATAATCCGCGTCCGGCCCTGTATCAGTCCCGTTATGAAGCTATTTTGGCTAACCGCGCCAACGAGGCTATTGAAGAAACCGTGTCCATTGCCGGCAAATGCTGCGAAAGCGGCGATATGCTCATTTGGGACCTGGAGCTGCCGAAGTCGGAAAGCGGCGATTTGCTGGCCGTGTTCTGCACCGGCGCCTACAATTACGCCATGGCAAGCAACTATAACCGGATACGCCGCCCGGCGGTTGTATTTGTCAAGGACGGCCAGGCCGACCTGGTTGTAAAGCGCGAATCGCTCAACGATATCGTCGTAAATGACGTCATTCCGGCCCGCCTGCAAAAGTCTGCACTTGCGAATTAAAGATAAAATTGGTAACGTATCTTTATTCGGTATAGAAAGGTAGATGTTTAAACATGGCAAAACAAGCAAAGATCAAATTGGCAAGCGGCGGCGAGGTGCACCTGGAGCTGTTCGATCAGGATGCTCCAAATACGGTTGCAAACTTTGAAAAGCTGGCAAGCAGCGGTTTTTACGATGGCTTGACCTTCCACCGCGTTATTCCGGGCTTTGTTGCCCAAGGCGGCTGCCCGACTGGCAATGGCACGGGTGGACCGGGCTACCAAATCAATTGCGAAATCAATCCCAACAAGCACGAGCGCGGAACGCTTGCAATGGCTCACGCCGGACGCAACACTGGCGGCAGCCAATTCTATATCTGCTACCAGCCGCAGCCGCATCTTGACGGCGGCCATACGGTCTTCGGCAAGGTGACCAAAGGTATGGAGTTTGTAGATGCTCTCAAAAACGGCGACAAGATGGAGAAGGTTGAAGTTTCCGCCGAATAGTGGTAAGATGCTAACCATATCATCAATAGCAAGCTTTCCTTCGGGGTCGGGTGAAAGTCCCAACCGGCGGTGATCGGAGCGAGCCGGACAAAACGGGCAACCGTATGTCCGGCGCTCTCCGTCAGTCCGTGACCCGGATTGAACGAACAGTTCAATGCGGTGGACCTGGTGAAAATCCGGGACCGACAGTATAGTCTGGATGGGAGAAGGAGGAGCTTCGGCATTGCGCAGACCAAAATCCTGCTGTATTTTCGCTTGTGCTTTAATTCACATTAGCGGAATTTTTCTGGATTTCTGGACAGCTTAGCGAGACGTTTTTGTCCTGCGCAAAAATAGACGGGAAATCCACTGCCTAAAAGGCGGTTAATGGTCTATTTGTCGTTGTTCTTATTTTCTTTGAACCCCCTCGGCAAGCTGCCTGGAGGGGCTTTTTGCGTTTCTGAGCATTCAGCGACGGAATCGCCGGATGATTGGAGCGTTATATTAACGGGAGGGGGAGACCTTTATTTTTACCGGACTGGTTGAGGAAGTCGGAGTCATGAAAGGCGCAACCCGGCAAGGTGAAGCCATGCGGCTGCTAATTGGAGCAAGTCTAGTTGTGGACGGCGTCAAGCTGGGGGACAGCATTTCCGTAAACGGTGTATGTCTGACCGTTACCGCCTTCGATCATCATTCTTTTGCTGCAGACGTTATGCCCGAAACGTACCGGAAATCGACTCTGCATAGCCTGAAGCCCGGCAGCACGGTGAATCTGGAGCGGGCGATGAAGGCGGGAGACCGGTTTGGCGGCCATATCGTGCAGGGGCACGTGGACGGCACCGGTGTAGTTGCTTCCAGACGAATGGATGCCAATGCGGTTGTTTTTACCATTTCTCTTCATGACAACGAAAGCCTTCGTTATATCATACCTAAAGGCTCGATTACGATTGACGGCATAAGCTTGACGGTGGTAGAGGTGTCTGAGGACGGCTTTTGTGTTTCGATTATTCCGCATACCTTGGCGGAAACCGCTCTTCAGCAGCGTCAGCCTGGCGAAGCGGTTAATATTGAATGCGATATTATCGGAAAATATGTCGATCATCTGCTTCATTTCAGCACGCCGGAGCAACATGGCCGGCGCAGCGCCTCCAAATTGACAACGGGTTATTTGGCAGAACACGGCTTTTTGTAAGGACATTGGGAGGGGATTGTATGACGGAAGAAAAACAAGCATCGTTTGACACCATTGAGGAGGCCGTAAAAGATTTGCTTGCGGGCCGACCCATTATTGTGGTAGATGATGAAGACCGGGAAAATGAAGGCGATCTGGTTGCTCTTGCGGATAAATCAACGCCCGAGGTGATCAACTTTATGATTTCCGAGGCGCGCGGCCTTGTCTGCGCCCCCATTACGGCAAAGCGCGCGGAAGAGCTGGATCTGCCGCCAATGGTGAAAAAAAATACGGATTATCACGGAACAGCTTTTACCGTATCCGTCGATCATATTTCCACGAGCACGGGCATTTCCGCATACGAGCGTTCGGTCAGCATCAAGGCGCTGATTGATCCCGCGGCCCGTGCGGAGGACTTCCGCCGTCCGGGCCATATCTTTCCGCTAATCGCCAAGGAAGGCGGCGTATTGCGCCGCGCGGGCCATACGGAGGCGGCAATTGATCTGGCTCTGCTGTGCGGGGCGAGCCCTGCGGCTACGATTTGCGAAATTATTAAAGAGGACGGGACCATGGCGCGTCTTCCCGATCTAGTTGTTTTCAAAAATAAGCATGGCCTCAAAATGATTACGATCGAAGAGCTGATCCGTTACCGCAATGAAAAGGAGCAACTGGTGGAACGGGTCGTGGATGTGACTATGCCGACTGATTTTGGCGTTTTTCGCACCGTCGCGTATACGAACAAGGTAGACGACAAGGAGCATGTCGCTTTTGTTAAAGGCGAAATCAAACCCGATCAGCCTGTGCTCGTCCGCGTTCATTCGGAATGCCTCACCGGAGACGTGTTCCATTCCCATCGCTGCGACTGCGGACCCCAGCTGGCCGCCGCGATGAATCAAATCAATGAAGCCGGCTCAGGCGTATTGCTCTATATGCGCCAAGAGGGCCGCGGCATCGGCTTGATCAACAAATTAAAGGCATATGCGCTTCAGGAGCAGGGATTGGATACGGTCGAGGCGAATATTAAACTAGGCTTTGCTCCCGATTTGCGGGAATACGGCATTGGCGCTCAAATTTTGAGAGATCTCGGCATCACTCAAATGCAGCTTATGACCAATAATCCCCGTAAAATTAAAGGGCTTGAAGGGTATGGCATTGAAGTTGTGGACCGTGTGCCCATCCAAATGCCGGCCAACGATAGCAACCGTGGTTATTTGCGTGCCAAGGCTGCCAAAATGGGGCATTTGCTAAAGCTGGATGAGCTGGAGCAGGGAGCTGAAGAAGGAAAGCCTGCATCGCCGCAGCATTTGTAATTCAAGATTCCACGAGCGAAAGTTCAATTTCTAATACAAGCAGAGGGGAAGTAGCAGATATGGCAAAATATTATGAAGGACATTTAGTATCTAATGGGTTGAAATATGGGGTTGTTGTGGGCAGATTTAATGAATTCATCTCCGGAAAGCTGTTAAGCGGAGCTTTGGACGCGTTCAAGCGTCACGGAGCGGAGGATGATGATGTGGAAGTGGCATGGGTGCCTGGCGCCTTTGAAATTCCGCTTATTGCCCAAAAGATGGCGGAAAGCGGCAAATATAACGCTGTCATCACGCTTGGCGCCGTCATTCGCGGATCGACGCCGCATTTTGATTATGTGTGCAACGAAGCGGCCAAAGGCGTGGCGGCCATTGCGCTGAAAACCGGCATTCCAACCATTTTTGGCGTTTTGACGGTGGATTCCATTGAACAGGCGATTGAGCGCGCAGGCACAAAAGCCGGCAATAAAGGCTATGAAGCGGCTGTCAGCGCCATCGAAATGGCCAATTTGAGCAAGCAGCTTCAAGGATAATCTCAACACCTTGATTTGCCAGACGGCGGGAGGGCTTCATTTTGTCTGTGCTTTACAAGCTTGAAACGTTTGAAGGTCCGCTTGACCTGCTTCTCCATTTGATTGATAAAGCTGAAATCGATATCCATGATATATCCATCAGCGAAATTACGGTTCAGTATATGGAATATCTGAATGCCATGAAGGAGCTGGAGCTGGAGGTTACCAGCGAGTTTCTGGTGATGGCGGCAACGCTGCTGGCGATCAAAAGCAAGCAGCTGCTCCCCAAACCTCCCGTGTTTGACGATGAGCCTGAGGATTGGTATGACGATGGCATGGACATGCGGGATGAACTGATTCAGCGGCTGGTGGAATATCGCAAATTCAAGGCTATTGCGGAGCAATTACGCGACAAGGAGCATGACAGAAGCCTGTTGTTTTCGCGTGAGCCTGAGGATATGACCCCGTTTCTGAAGGAAATTCCGGTTAATCCGGTGGAAGGACTTCATATTTCCGACCTGGTGAATGCATTCCAGAAGGCGCTGCGCAAGGCGGCAAGGCGGAATTTCGTAGCTACCGTGCATCGCGATGAAATTTCCGTCAAGGATCGTATCAAGGATATCGTGGAGCTGCTGAAGCAATACGAAACGGTTCGATTTTCCAAGCTGATCCGTGAAAATATGGACAGACATGAAATCGTCGTTACCTTTCTTGCGATATTGGAGCTTATGAAGATGAAGCATATCCGGTGCCATCAGCATGGGCTGTTTGATGATATCGTGATTCACTGGAGAGGAGAAAGCGGGCAAGATGGATTATCAGCATTTGAAGAAAATTATTGAGGGTCTACTGTTTATGGCCGGAGATGAAGGCTTGAACAAGCGTCAGCTGGGCGATATTCTGGAGTTGAACATGGAATTTGCCGTTGAGCTGGTTCATGATCTTCAGAGGGATCTGGAGCGAGAAGGAAGAGGCGTGCAAATTTCCGAGGTGGCCGGCTCCTTTCGGATGACGACGCATCCCGAGCATGCGCCTTATTTTGAACGAATGGCTTATACGCCAACTCGTGCCCAGCTATCGCAGGCTGCGCTGGAAACGTTGTCGATTGTAGCCTATCGGCAGCCGATTACAAGAATAGACGTGGAAGAAATCCGGGGAGTCAAAAGCGACAGAGCTATTCAATCGCTTGTATCCAAGGATCTGATTGAGGAGGTAGGCAGGGCCGAAGCGATTGGACGTCCTATCCTCTACGGCACCACAAAAGCATTTTTGGACTATTTTGGACTTCCTTCCATTAAAGATTTGCCGGAGCCGAAGCAGGTTAACATGGAGGATGAGCTTGACGAGCATACTCAGCTTCTGTTTGAAAAGCTGGACGGCCGTCAAATGACGATTGATGAGGTAAAAATAGAAGAATGAGAAAACGCCGCTTGGTCATACTATATTCAACCTGTTTCTGGAAACGGAGGGAACACAGCCGTGTTTGACACTCCTTTTGGTTGGATAATGATCAGCGGTGTTTTTTTTGCGCTTGTGCTGTATATCGTAATGGTCTCGCCAATCGTAATCGACGGCCATTATCGCCGAAGCGGCAATAAGGATGATGCCGCGTTTACCGTTAAGCTGCTTTATGGCTTGATCAAATACCGCGTTAACGTGCCTTTTGTCCGTTTTACTGGCAAATCACTTCAACTGAAGGAGAAAATCTCTACGACTAGCGCCGGACAAAGCGATTCCCACAAGCAGCAAGAAGAAATTGATGCAGAACGCGTCGCCCGTTTGATCGACCAGTGGAAGCAGCTGCTGGAAATGACCAGGGACTTTACCGGCGTGGTGAAGCATGCGCTGGAACGAGTTGATGTGCTGCGCTGGCGTTGGATAACTTCTGTAGGTACGGGAGACGCGATGTGGACGGCTATGGCCACAGGGCTGGTATGGTCGATCAAAACAAGCGGTATCGGCTTATTGTCGCAGGTCGTCCATCTTAAATCCAGCCCGGAGATGCAGGTGAATCCGGTTTATGACCGCCCTGCTTTTACAACAGAGTGGTCGTGCATAGCGCAAATCCGCTTCGGTTATGCTATTCTTGCCGGACTGCAACTGTTCATTCGTTTGAAGAAATGGAAAGGAGGCGTCAAGCTATGGCAGAACATCCTATTCAAGGCCTAATGCAAACCGCAATGGAAAACATTAAGGAAATGGTTGACGTCAATACGATTGTTGGCGATCCGGTCCAGACGCCGGACGGCAGCGTTATTATGCCGATCTCCAAAGTAGGCTTCGGCTTTGTGGCAGGCGGCAGCGATATTCGGATGGACGGCGGCGGTGACAAGCATGATGCGGCAAAAGACGACGCTCACAACGCTTCGGTTGCTTTGCCGTTCGGCGGCGGCAGCGGCGGCGGCGTATCCATTACGCCAATCGCCTTTTTGGTTGTGGGAGCAACGGGCGTTAAAGTCGTGCCGCTGGATAATCAGACCCATCTGATGGAGCGTGTCATCGATTCCGCCCCGCAAGTGTTTGACAAGCTTCAAAATATGATCAAACGCAACAGCAACGGCGACTTCGTCGAATCCACGACAACAACGATCGTGGACGGTCATATGTAACAAGCGCATTACCTCAAAAAGCCGCGGTGACTTCATTGAGCTTGATCCCGCAGCGAACGGCCTCCCTCGCAATAGCGACGGGAGGTTTTTTGCGTTAGCGCAGCCATAAGAAGTTTTTTCATCCAGCATTTTCGGGCACATAGCTCGTCTATTGTTAGATGTACAGGCATATACTACATTAGATGCAATCAACTTGAACCAACACCGGAAGGAGCCAGCTTAGAATGACAACCGGGTTATACAGATTCAGGACAAGGCTTATAGCCGCACTGGCCTTATTGGCGCTATTGGCAAACCTGGCGCCAGGCGGCGCCTTTGCAGCGCCTTCGATAAGCACGCAAGCCAAGGGAGCGGCACTAATGGATGTAGCCTCGGGCAGGCTGCTGTATAGCAGCAACGGCGACACGCCAATGAGAATTGCCAGCTTGACCAAAATTATGACGGCCATTGTAGCAATTGAGCATGGCAAGCTGGATGACATGGTGAAAACGGGCAAACGCGCTGTTGGGAAGGAAGGTTCATCCATCTATCTTCAACTGGGTGAAGAAATGAGCTTGTCCAACATGCTATACGGCCTTATGCTTCGATCCGGCAACGATGCCGCAACAGCCATTGCGGAGCACGTAGGCGGATCGGAGGAAGGTTTTGTTCACCTCATGAATGAAAAAGCGGCCATGCTGGGATTAGCCAATACGCAATTCCGCAATCCTCATGGGCTGGATGAAGAGGGCCATTTTTCATCCCCCAATGATCTCGCCCGCCTGACAGCTTATGCGCTGAAAAACAAGGATTTTGCTGCAATAGTTAGCACTCGCGTCAAAGATGTTCCGAACCCGCACGAGAAATGGAGCTATCGCTGGCAAAACAAAAATAAAATGCTTGCCATGTATGAGGGCGCGGACGGCGTAAAAACGGGCTATACCAAAAAAGCGCTTCGTTGTCTGGTAAGCTCGGCCACCCGCAATGGGCAAAAGCTTGTTGCCGTTACGATCAATGACGGTGACGACTGGAGAGATCATCAGCAATTGCTAGATTGGGGATTCGGCCATTTTCCTCTACGGACACTGGCGGAAAAGGGTCAGCCCATACAAGGAATAACGCAGGTTGCAGGCCAGCCCTTCAGATATCCGTTGGAGGAAAGCGAAGGAGCAGGAATACAAAGCAAGCTGGAGCTCATTCCCGCCATCGGGGAAAGGTTCGTGCTGGGCGAACGCGGCAAATTATTGTTTTATTTAAACGGAAGCCTCATCGGCAGTATACCGGTTTATGAGCCGGACAGCCCCTTGTTGTCTGGAGCCCGCTAGCTGCAAGAGGGGTTAGGATGCTTCGGAAAATCGTTTATGCTAAAGGCGTTTTTGTGCGTTATGACTGTCCTCAGGCAGAGCTTGGGGGATAGGCATAGGAGAAGGATTGCCAAACCATGCTTTCGTTCGGGAGAAGCGAAGGCGGGTTTTTCCGGGGGAGGTTTGTGTGAGATGGTAAACTGGATATGGCTTTTTTTTATTGTGGCAAGTGTAGTTGTGGCGGCGTTTACGGGAAAAATGGATGCCGTAACCGCCGCTGCCTTTGACGGAGCCAAGTCTGGTGTAACGGTAAGCTTTGGCCTGATCAGCATTATGGTGTTTTGGCTGGGCATGATGTCCATTGCCGAACAGGCGGGTCTGCTCAAAAAGCTTGCCGCCATGCTGGGGCCGGTTGTTCGATGGTTGTTTCCTGACGTTCCGAAGGACCATCCTGCCATGGGTTACATTATGAGCAACCTGAGCGCCAATCTGTTTGGCCTCGGCAATGCTGCAACCCCGATGGGCATCAAAGCGATGCAGGAGCTGCAGAAGCTTAACCCTGAAAAAGAGACGGCTACCCCGGCGATGTGTACGCTGCTTGCTCTGAATACATCCAGCATCACGCTGGTGCCGACCACGCTTATTGCCATTCGCATGAATTATAATTCCGCCAATCCGGCGGAAATTATCGGCACAACGCTTGCCGCCACTTTTGTGGCGACAGCCGCCGCTATTATGGCCGACCGCTGGTACAGAAGGCGCTTGAAGGCTCCTCCGGGAGGTGGAGGGGATGTATGAGCTGTTTTCGACGTTATCGGCCTGGATGATTCCCGGTATCATTGTTTTTATTCCATTGTACGCCATGCTCAGGCGAAAGCTTCCGGTATATGAAGTGTTTGTGGACGGAGCCAAAGACGGCTTTGGCACGGCAATCGGCATAATTCCCCATCTGGTGGGCATGATGGTAGCTATCAGCATGTTTCGGGCTTCTGGCGCCATGGAGCTGATGCTGTCGGCTGTCCGCCCGTTTTTTGATTGGCTGGGCATCCCAAGCGAGGTGCTTCCGCTTGGCGTGCTGAGGCCGCTTACGGGAGCGGGCTCGCTTGCGTTTACAGCGGATTTGATTAGTACATACGGGCCGGACTCCATGATCGGCCGCATCGCTTCAACGATTCAGGGAAGCACGGATACAACGCTGTATGTGTTAACGGTTTATTTTGGCGCGGTGGCCGTGCGGCGGACAAGATATGCGCTTAAGGTCGGTTTGTTTTCCGATCTGGTAGGTTTTTTTGCAGCAATCGCCGTGTGTCTTTATTTGTTCGGCTGATCAGGACATGCTCTAAATCTCCACCTTGTGCTTTGTCCCTCCAATCGTTATGATGGAGAGTGAGGTGAAAGCATTGGAACGTTTACAAAAAATATTGGCTCAGGCCGGAATTGCTTCAAGACGCAAATGCGAGGAGCTTATTTTGTCCGGCGTTGTTGAGGTCAACGGCGAAAAGGTGACAACGCTTGGTGTAAAGGCTGATCCAGCCGCGGATGTCATTACCGTTAACGGCAAGCCAATCAAAGGCGAAAAAAAGCTTTATTTGATGATGAACAAAGTAAAAGGCGTTATTACAAGCGCCAGCGATCCCAAGGGTCGGAAAATCGTAACGGATTATCTGCCTGGCATCAAGGAGCGGGTTTATCCCGTTGGCCGGCTGGATTATGATACGGAAGGGCTCCTGCTGCTTACCAATGACGGCGAGTTTGCCAATTTGCTCACGCATCCCAAGCATCACGTGCCGAAAACGTACCACGCAACGGTCAAAGGCGTGCCGCACGGCTCGGCGCTGGAGAAGCTGCAAAGAGGGATACAGCTGGAGGACGGCATGACGGCTCCCGCTGAGGTGGAATATCACGACGTGGCGGCGGATGACAAGGAAGCTACTATTTCCATTACGATCTATGAGGGACGAAACCGCCAGGTCAGACGTATGTTTGAAGCGATCGGGCATAAGGTTGTGCGGCTGAAACGGATCAAGTTTGGAGATGTCGGCTTGCAGGGACTGGGTCGCGGCAAGTACCGTCATTTGACGCCTCAGGAAGTTCAAGGACTCATTTCCGCCGCAAGTAAGACACACAATGTTCACAAATAGCAATTGGCGGCGGCAGTTTTTGCCGTCTGCTTTTCGTTATAATGAAATCTGGGGTTCTGCTTTATTTGCAGGCCCAGCGCGTGCGCAACCTCATTTATAACGGTGGTGAGTTAATGGGAAAATCCCGTAGAAAAATCCAGATCGTCATTTTGATTGCGGTATTTATTATTGGCGGCTATGCAATCGGGACAACCCTGTTCGCCCAAAATGACAACGGGCAGCTTCGCCCGGGAGACAAGCCGCCTGCCTTTGCGCTTGCGGATCTGGACGGCAATGTGTTTCAGCTCTCGGATTTTGAGGGCAAGCCGGTGATCGTCAATTTCTGGGGAAGCTTTTGCGAGCCTTGCGTCAGGGAAATGCCTGAATTTCAGAGGCAATATTTGAAATGGCAGGAGAAAGGGCTCACTGTTCTTGCCATTAATTTGAGCGAGGATACGCTTACTGTGCAAAATTTCGTCAAGCGCTTCCAATTGGATTACCATATTTTGCGCGATATCGGACGCAAGACGGAACGCAGCTATGGACTTCGATCATATCCCACTACCTTTTTTATATGGCCTGACGGCAGGCTGATGGAAGCGGTGGTTGGCGGCATGAGCGAAGAGGACATCGACAAGCGCGTTGAGCGTTTGCTCGAGCTGTAGGGGGTTATTGCTTGCTGGTTCCGGAAAATACAAAATGTGAATGCGGCCATCAAAATGCAGTAGGCACCGTATTGTGCGAGTCATGCGGCAAGCCGCTGCTCGAAGAGCTTCAAAAGGCCGATACTCCCCTGGAGATGAGGTACGACGGGGTTGCACGGCGCTCTCAAAAGTCCAACCCGTCGATCATCGACAGGGTATGGAATTTTTTCTCCTCGGTCAAAATTGCGATCTATTTAATCATCATCACCTTTCTGACGGCTATGCTGGGTACGATTTATCCGCAGGAAAACTCATTTATCAATAATAGCGAGCCATGGCTGTATTATGAGCAAACCCATGGGCTGCCGGGCAAAATTTATTATGCGCTTGGCTTGTCCCGAACTTACGAAAGCTGGTGGTTTATCGGCTTGCTGGTTATGATCGGCACTTCGCTTGTCATATGCAGTCTTGATCGCGTGTTGCCGCTTTACCGGGCGCTGAACAAGCAGCAAATCCGCAAGCACCATCAATTTCTTCATCGCCAGAAGACGGTATATAGAGGCGAGGTTGAAGGCAATGCTGGTGAATGGGTGGACCAATTTGCCGCACAGCTGAAACGTAAGGGATATACGATACATACGGATGAGTCCGGAGCCGCTATGCTTGCGGAGAAAAACCGCTTTAGCCGATGGGGGCCATATATCAACCACATCGGACTGATCCTGTTTTTGCTGGCCATTCTTGCGCGCAGCATACCGGGATGGCAGATGGACACCTATGTAACCGTGCCGGATGGAGATACGGTAGAAATTCAGGGAACCAATTATTACGTCAAAAGCGAAAAGTTCACTGTCGATTTTTACAACGACGAGGAATTGCCAGATTCGCTAAAGGGCAAGCCACGTCCCAAAAATTTTGAAACCAAAGCTGTCCTGTACCAATGCGTTCAGGACTGCAGCGATCCCCTCAAAAGTCCGCAGCTGGAAGAGGTAACGAGGCATGACATTGCCGTAAACTCTCCGCTGCAATACAAAGGGCTCAAGCTGTTTCAATTTGACTTTAATCTTACGCCTAGATTAAATGCTGTACACCCTGTGCTGGTGGACAAAACAACCGGCGATGTCTACGGGCCATTTGATTTGCCGATGAAGGATTCCGCGCTTGTACATAAGCTCGGTCCCTTTACATTGGAGCTGTATGCAAATTATATGGAATTTGCCCTGGATAGCGAAGGAAAGCCAACGACACTGTCCCGCGAGCCTAACGCTCCGGCTTTTGTCTTTACAGTGAAAGGCCCCGGCCTGAAGCCGGAAGGCGAGCCCTACATGTATTTTCCGATGCAAAAGGATAAGGTCCGTTTTGCTCAAGACAGCATCAATCGTGCCTTGGCGGACAGGATTGAAATTCGCGTGGATGGTATGGAAAACGTTGATTTTTCTGAAGCAACCACCTTTCTTAACGTAAGAATGGACAAGGCATTGTCCTTTCTGTGGGTGGGCGGCATAATTTCCATGATCGGGCTTGTCATGGGCACCTATTGGCAGCATCGCAGAATCTGGCTGCGAATTGACGAAGGCAAGCTTTCGCTCGGCGCCCACAGCAACAAGAACTTTTTTGGGCTAAGAGCCGAAATTGCCGCAGCTTTAAAAAAGACAGGGATTGATGTTGAGCCAAAGCGACTTGATAACGGGGGGAACAACGCGTGAATCTAGTGGATTTCAGCAGCGATGCGTTTATAGCGGCATTTTTCCTGTATTGCATTGCGTTTATGCTGTATGTCATCGCGATTGCGGGCAGAAAATGGAGCAATCGTGATCCGGTGGAGCATGAACGAAAATGGAGCCGTATTGCTTTTTTCTTCTCCAGCGCCGGTCTTGCTGCGCATATCGTGTTTTTTATTACGCGCTGGATAGGCAGCGGACAAATTCCGACCAGCAATATGTACGAGTTTTTAACCTTTCTGGGCATGGCCATTATGATGGCATACACCGTTATCTTTTTGCTATATCGCAAGCCGCTGCTTGGCATGTTTGCGCTGCCGCTTACGATTATTATCGTGGCGTATGCATCGGTGTTTCCTCAAGAAGTGCAGCCGCTTATTCCTGCGCTGCAATCCATCTGGCTGAAAATTCATGTTACGCTTGCCGCGCTTGGCGAAGCCTTTTTTGCTGTAGGGTTTGCCGCAGGGCTCATGTATTTGCTGAGGGTTATCGATTTTAAAGATAAATCCAAGAGCGGGCGCAGAGCGCAGTTTTGGGTCGAGTTTTGCCTGTATTCCATTATGGTAGTGGTTGGCTTTATAGTGGCAGTGTTTGTATTCCGCGGCATGGGCTATGAAGCGCAATTTACTCAGGAAAAAGTGAATATTGATGCTAAAGGCATTGCTTCCACCGTTAAGGAAACGGTATATTACACCTTGCCTCCTATCGTCCAGCCCTATAATAGCACTGTGGATCATGTTGGAGCTTTTCTTAACGTAAATGAGCCGCTGTTTGAAGCTCCTTCCTGGATGAACGGAGTCAATGCGGGCCGCAAGTTCAATACTGTCCTATGGTCGATTATTACAGGCTCGATACTGTACGGGCTGCTGCGGCTTCTGTTTCGGAAACCGCTTGGCGCTGTTATTCATCCCGCACTGGAGGGCATTGACCCTGACGATCTGGATGAAATCAGCTACAGGGCGATTGCAATCGGTTTTCCGATTTTCACATTAGGCGCGCTCATCTTTGCGATGATTTGGGCCGAAATTGCCTGGGGCCGCTTCTGGGGCTGGGACCCCAAAGAGGTCTGGGCATTGATTACATGGCTGTTCTATAGCGCATACCTGCACTTCAGGCTGTCGCGCGGATGGCAGGGGCTTCGGTCCTCCTGGCTTGCAGTAATCGGGTTTGTCATTGTATTGTTTACATTAGTGGGCGTAAACCTGATCATTGCGGGCTTGCACTCCTACTCTGGTGTATAATAGAGGTTGTTCAACAATAGAAACAAGCGTTAGGCCAGAGTTACACGGCGGCCCTCTTCGCTGAAATTCTTTTGTTCAACTTATCATAGTAGAGAATAGAGACTTTTTTTACTGAGAGGAGCTGCTCCCAATTGTCTGATTATAATAACCGTATTCTGGTAGTGGACGATGAGGAACGTATTCGGCGTCTGCTAAAAATGTATCTGGAAAAAGAAGGCTATCTCATTGATGAGGCAGAGGACGGAGAGAAGGCGCTAAAGCTTGCGTCCAATACGGACTATGCCCTTATTCTGCTAGATGTGATGCTGCCTGGCATTGACGGCGTTGAGGTATGCTCTCGCTTGCGTCAGATTAAGTCCACTCCTGTTATTATGCTTACCGCCAAAGGCGAGGAGATGAACCGGGTTCAAGGCTTTGAGGTAGGCGCTGACGATTACGTCATCAAGCCGTTTAGCCCGCGGGAAGTCATTTATCGGGTAAAAGCGATTCTGCGCAGATCGTCCGCTACCGCCTTTCTTACGAATGAAGCCAAAACAAGCAGCAATATTGTTTTTCCCCATCTCATTATCGAGCATGACGCCCACAGGGTGACGGCCGGAGGCCATGAGGTCAGCCTGACGCCAAAGGAATATGAGCTGCTGCATTATTTGGCCATTTCGCCGGACAAGGTTTTTTCGCGCGAGGATTTGTTAAAGGATGTATGGAATTACGAATTTTTCGGCGATTTGCGGACTGTGGACACGCACGTCAAGCGTTTGCGGGAAAAGCTGAACAAGGTTTCGCCCGAGGCTGCTGCCATGATTACGACCGTTTGGGGCGTCGGCTATAAGCTTGAGGTGCCCAAATAAATGAGGCTGTGGGATCGGCTGGCCAGAGTGCTGTGGTACAGCGTAGTCGGCAAGCTATGGGCAACCATTATGCTGCTGGTTGCGTTTGTTTTGCTCATATTGGGATTTTTTCTGCTGCAATATATCGACATTTGGTTTCATGAAAATACCCGTGACATAAAGCTTCTGTTTATTGTCACGGCGGTTATCGGCTTTTGCTTAACCACTTTTTTTGCTTTTTTCCTGTCCCGAAACTTGCAGCGTCCGTTGATTCAGTTAAAGGATGCCGCAGACTCCATCTCGCAGGGGGACTATAGCACACGTGTGGAAATACGTTCGCGTGATGAAATTGGACAACTGGCTAAAACCTTCAACCATATGACCGAGCAAATCGATAAGCTGATTCACGACTTGAATCATGAAAAAAACCATCTGGCCAGCATTTTGCGCAGTATGGGAGATTCCGTTATTACCTTTAATGCGGAAGGGGAGGTCATATTGACCAACCCAAGCGGTCACTTGCTTATTACCCAGTGGTCGTCGCTGGAGGGAGGCTGGCTTGAGGTTCCCCGTAAAAACGGAAATATGCCTTATGCCAAGGTGCCTATGCCGTTACAGGATCTTTTTCATACGGTTATGGCCGAGGCGCATGACGCGATGGAGAAAATTCATGTACATAGCAATGTATGGTCTGTCGTTATGGCGCCCCTTCAATCCGGAGGCGTTGTGCGGGGAGCGGTAGCCGTGATCCGTAACGTAACCGAGGAGCATCGGCTGGAGAAGCTGCGCCGTGACTTCGTAGCGAATGTATCCCATGAAATCCGAACTCCATTGTCGATGCTTCAAGGGTACAGCGAAGCGCTTCTGGATGAGATTGTAGCTTCGCCTGAAGAGAGGCAGGAGCTGGTTCAGGTCATTTATGACGAATCGCTCCGAATGGGAAGGCTTGTTAATGATTTTCTTGATGTTGCGCGTATGGAAGCCGGTCATGTGGACATGAACTACCAACGCATCGATTTGGGCAATATGATGCGCCGCGTTCATCGAAAGTTTGGCGTTTATGCCAAGGAGCGGGGCGTAAAGCTGATTGCGGATATTCCTGACTCAATGCTTGTCGTAGAACAAGCCGATGAAGACCGTTTGGAGCAGATTTTGACCAACCTGCTGGATAATGCTTTGCGACATACGGCCTCGGGCAAAAGTATTTTAATTCGTGGCGCCGCAGTCGAAGTAAACGGGGAACCCTATATTCAGCTGGAAATCAAGGATGAGGGGAAAGGTATTCCTCCCGAGGATGCGCCATTCATTTTTGAACGCTTTTATAAAGCGGATAAAGCTAGAACCAGAGGAGCCTCCGGCGGGACGGGCCTGGGCCTGGCGATTGTTAAAAATCTGATTGATCTTCATCAGGGAACCATCGCCGTTGACAGCATCGTTAATGTAGGCACAACGTTTACCATCTTGCTCCCGGTAGCAGGAGACATCGGTGGTCGAACACAGCCAACTAGCAAAAAGTAACACTTTCCATTGGGGGCAAAAGCAGACAAGCAGAATGCTTTCACGTCCTTGAAGCGACTGCCTACCCATTAGACCGACAAAAAAAGCGTGCCATGCGGCACGCTTTTTGTTGAATCATCGACTATAATCTTGTTGTTCGTGAAACATTCAATCTGAAATCAGATCGACGTTAGTTCAAAATAATCTCTTTGGCTGTTTTCAGCTCAGGCAGGCTGGTCAACTGATCCAACACATCCTTTGGAGCTCCTTTGTCTACACGCAATACCATGATGGCGGAGCCGCCTTCCAATTGACGTCCAACCTGCATTGTTGCAATGTTGACATCATTGGAGCCAAGCAGCGTGCCGACACGGCCGATAATGCCCGGTTTGTCAGTATGCGAAATCAGAACAAGGTTGCCTTCAGGCGTAACATCGACAGGATAGTTGTCGATTTGAACGATGCGCGGGCCGTAACCGGTAAGCAGCGTTCCGCCAACAACATGCTCTTCTTTTTTGGTGCGAAGAGATACGGTTACCAGGTTTGTAAAGTCCTTGGAAGTAAGGGACTTCTTCACGACGATGTTGACATCGCGAATTTTGGCCAAATGCATGGAGTTTACGACATTGACCTGCTCCGAGCCAAGATGATGAGATAATACACCGCGAACAATATATCGGGTCAGCGGCTGAGTATCCACATCGGCAAGCTCGCCGGAGTAGCTGATGGAAATTTCTTGTACGCCGCCTTCGGTGGATTGTGCAATAAAGCTGCCCAGCTTTTCGCCGAGCGTGAAGTAAGGCTGAAGCGTGTTTTGCAGGTTAGCCGGAATCGGAGGCATGTTGACCGCGTTAACAAACGGCTCGTCACGCAAAATGTGCAGCACTTGCTCCGAAACGTCGATGGCTACGTTTTCCTGTGCCTCAACCGTAGAAGCGCCAAGATGCGGTGTTACGATAATTTTAGGATGAGTGAGGAACGGATGGTCGGCAGCAGGTGGTTCAACCTCGAATACGTCAAATGCGGCGCCTGCCACAATGCCTTCATCGATTGCTTCCACCAGCGCAAGCTCGTCCACAACACCGCCGCGGGCACAGTTGACGATACGCATGCCGGGTTTCATTACGCTGAATTGCGCTTTTCCAATCATATGGCGCGTTTCAGGGGTAAGAGGAGTATGCACGGTAATAAAGTCAGCTCCGCGAACAATTTCATCAACCGTGGAAAGCTTAACGCCCAGCTTTTCAGCGCGTTCTTCCGTCAGGAAGGGGTCAAAGCCCATGATAGTCATGCCAAACGCTTTGGCCCGTTTAGCCACTTCGCTGCCGATCCGGCCCATGCCGAGAACGCCCAGCGTTTTGCCACGCAGTTCAACGCCCAGGAAGGACTTGCGGTCCCATGTGCCGTTAACTGTTTTCATATAAGCTTGCGGAATGTGGCGGGCAAGCGCCATCATCATGGCAAATGCATGCTCGCAAGTAGTAATTGTATTGCCGTCCGGTGCGTTGATTACGATAATGCCTCGTTGCGTGGCAGCGTCCAGGTCGATATTGTCTACGCCAACGCCGGCGCGGCCAACGACCTTCAGAGCTTTTCCGGCTTCCATTACTTTGGCGGTGACGCGAGTCTGGCTGCGAACCAGCAGGGCATCGTATTCACCAATAATGGCAACAAGCTCGTCCTCGCTCAGACCTGTTTTTTTGTCCACGATGACATCGGTTGCTTCCACAAGCTGCTGGATGCCCAGATCGCTTATGGGGTCGGATACTAACACTTTGTACATGTTACACAGTCCTCCTAGTTTGGCAAGTCCTTATTCCTTGCGCAGTTATGAAAAGAAAAACCCTCTCACCGCTCCATTGTGGCGCAGCGGTTCGAGAGTTCAATCCACGAAGTCATGTCACTTTATTATTTTAATGCATGACAGCGGAAAATTGCAATCCTTAAACTTGCTCATTTGTGAAAATTTCGTTATGATTCAAGCAACATCCTGAGGCCGTCCATTTTAATGGTTTTTTGCATGTTTTCTATTAACCTTGATCCGGCAGGAAAAAGGGCAGCAGCGGCAGCATTTCGGATTGATAAAAACGCAATTTGTAGTCATTGAATTGTCCGGTTCGGACCGCATCGGTAGAGAGCAGCAAATCCACGATTGCGCCTGCTGTCTGAAGCTTCATTTTGGCAGCTTGTCCCGATTGAATGAAGTCGTCTACACGACTTGTCAAGTCCTGCGGGTAAAAGCCTTCAAGCTCGCCGCGCTCCGCCAGGTAGTTGACCACAATGACATTTTTAATAATAAGCGGCTGCCCGCTCCATTCCTTCAGCGCCAATGCATTTTTGACATTGTAGGTGTCCGGTATGTCGGGATCGATGCTTGCAGCCCATTTCTGCATAGCGGTATAATAAGCAGTCTGGGCGTTCAGCGCTTCCTTGGCTGCGGCTTTGTAGTTGCTTTCCTCCAGGATGATGTTGCGCAGCTCGGTCAGCTCCGCGTTTTTGGAGGCCGAGGCCGCTTTAGAGGCTGCATCCTTAAAAAGCTTCAGGCTGCGCGCATAACCAATCTGCGAGGTGCCAAGCAGCTCGGATTTTCCCATGTCGAAGGTGCTGGCTTCGGTCGCCTTTTGATCTGCAAGCTTAGCCAGACTGGAGAAGGTAGAGGCTGCGTCCATATTTTGGCCCTGGGAAAGCTTGTTCATGGCATCAAGCCATTTGCTCTGAAATTCACGATAAGGGGAAAATACAGTATGATAGAAGGACACAAGGTCTTGCTGCTGATAAGGCAAACTTGCGACAGCGGCATTATCCTCGTTGCCGCTTTCTGACTTGTATTTGGCTTCAACCTTGTCCATGCCGATTTGCACGCCGTAGAAGAACGCGCCTACTGCAAATACCAGCATACAAACAAATCCAACGCTAAACATCATTGCTGTGGTAGTCAATCGTTTTTCCATGATAATCTCCTTCGTATGTATGTAAATAGGTGTGACTTTTTGAACTCGAACAAAGACAAAAAATGCAGACAGGCGGGACATAATGAAAAAGTTCGATTTGCGCAAAATACGGGTTCGCAAGGTCAGTGTTGACGAAATTGATGACCGTATGCTACTTATTAACTTATATGCAACACAAGGGCTTACACTTATTATCGGTATTGTGTGGTTATTATTTCAGCGTCAAAACATAATTCATTTGTTGTCCTTGCCATCCACGTTAAACGTCTTATGGTGGGGGCTAGGCCTGGCGGCTGCGGTTGTTGCCGTCGACCTGCTCATTTCCCGCTGGGTGCCGGATGAGGTTTCCGATGACGGCGGGGTCAACGACCGTATTTTCCGCATGCGGCCCGTCTGGCATATCGCCCTGATTTCGTTTGTTGTGGCGATTTGTGAGGAGCTGTTGTTCCGCGGCGCCGTGCAGCACGCATTTGGACCTTATTGGACAAGCATTATTTTTGCCGCCATACATGTCCGTTATTTGAGACATTGGATACCTACCGGCCTGGTTTTTTCTATTAGCTACGGCCTGGGCTGGATTTATATTCAAAGCGGATCGATCTGGGCGCCTATCCTTGCGCATTTCGCCATCGATCTTATCATGGGACTTATTATTCGCTTCAGGAGGGAGCCATGAGCAGGAAAGAAAGACATAGCCGCTCTGCCAGAGGGGCTCGGCCGATGCCGCCGCCCTTGCAGGACGAACAGGCGGCAGGGGAGGAGCAGGCCAAGCTGCCGCCTCGCCGCAAAAAGTATCCGTCCAGCATAAACAAGCTCTACAAGTGGTATTTTAATTTACTCTTTTTATTGTTCGTTGCGCTTGTTGTTTTCCTGTTCTGGTATGGAAACAAATTTACCCAGTAGCCGTCCCGCGGCTAATTTGCAGATAAGAAAATATCCGCAGGATCAATAAAGCCGTAATCCCGATCCTCCAGCTCCGTCAAAAGAGTGTCCAAGGCATCCGCAGTCCAGGAAAGCTCATGCATCAAAATATTGGCGCCGGGATGAAGCTGGTCGAGCACATTTGCGACAACAACTTCCGGTTTGTTTTTGGCGGAGCTTTCCCAGTCCAGGGAACCATTTGACCATGTCATGTACAACATGCCATGGTTTTTTACTGTTTCGCGAACGTCATCGCTGCCTGCGCCGTATGGCGGCCTGAAAAAAAGCGGCTTGACGCCCACTAGCTCCTCTACTAGGGTTTGAACATCGCCCACTTGCTTCTGGACCGTTTCAAGCTTTTCTTTTTTCAAATTAATATGGTCATAGGAATGGTTGCCGATGGCTTGTCCCCGTTCATGGATCAGCTTCAGCAGCTCCGGATTTTGTTTGACTCGATAGCCATTAACGAAAAAAATCGCTTTTGCACCATGCTGATCCAGCACATCAAGCAGCTTGGTCAAAACGGTCTCATCATGAGGACCGTCATCGAAGGTGAGCAGCACAACCTGGGACGGCACGCCTTCCTTTAAAGGCTTGAAGCGGTAAGCCTCCGTCATGGCATAAAGCGGCGTCGCGCTTTGGGCTTCGCCTGCGGGCTCTTCTGCCAGCTCCTTTTCGGGAGGCGAAGAGGCCTCCGTTAGAGCAGCCGTTGCCGCGGCCGATCCTTCGTTAGCCTCTGGCGTTGCAGCGGTTTCCATCGTTAACTCCGGCGATGTCTCCGTAAACGCGGCGGGTAGGCGTTTGCCGGCTTCCGCTGCTTCGTTTGCACTGCCGCCGCCTGCGGAGCAGCCCGCCAGCTGAAGTGCCAGAATAACCAGGCCCATTTGTCGCCAAGGTGTTTTCATACAGGCCTCCTGTCTTGGGGTCAGGGATAAAAACTTCCGACATCATTGTACCACAAATGGTTTAGTGGAGGTTCAAAAAGTCCGCTTTCCATTGCGGGTCATGACTAGCGTCATGGCCAGCGTCGAATATGGCATTCAGCCGAAAATTCCGTTGCTCACTTAGCTCCAACTAAGCTCCGCTACTCATTTTCTAGCTTCATGCCATCTTCTTGGCACTGAAAACCGGACTTTTTGAACTTGATTTGGAAGTGGAGGTTCAAAAAGTCCGCTTTCCATTGCGGGTCATGACTAGCGTCATGGCCGGCGGCGAATATGGCATTCAACCGAAATCTCCGGTCCTCTCGTAGCTTCCACTACGCTCCGGTCCTCAATTTCTAGCTTCATGCCATCTTCTTGGCACTGATAACCGGACTTTTGAAACAGAAATGACTTCTTACGGACATCTGTGACGTTTAGGAGCATCTTTTTGCGGAATATCACTTTGTAAAGGACAGTGGCGTCCGTTAAACCCAATATTTGCGCCCAAATGCGCAATTTTGGAGCGATAAAGGACAGCGGTGACCGCTACACAAGGCAAATCCAGCTATTTCGGTCTGTGACGGTCATCCATGTCCGGTAAATGAAAATCATGCTCTAAGATACCTGTCACGGAGCCAACTCATTCTTCATTTTTTGCTTCCATAATAATATTTTTCATTAAATTGTACGCTGGGGTGGCCCGGATTATAGCTTTTGGCCTGCTCATGATGATGCAGGGCGTTTTTTTTGTCGCCCAGTCGGTCGTAGCATACTGTCAGTTGAAGATGGGGCAGCCAGGTCGAGGTCGCACGGTCCGAAAAACCCATATGCTGGGTGGGACGCTCCACCGAAATCGCTTGCTGGAACCAGTAGATGGCCTGCTGGTATTGCTTTCGGTCAATAAACACGGCGCCTATCTCGCAGCAAAATTCTGGCCGCGGCGTATCGTAGCTCAAGGTTCTCAGAAGCGACGTCATCTGCTTGTTATGCTGGAGAAGACGGCCGTAGCAATCCCCCTGCTTCAGGCAGGCGTTAATTTCATCCTCCACCCAGCCTTTGCCGGAGTTTAGAAACGTTTCGTACCACTCCGCCGCTTCGGAAAAACGGCCGTTGTCGCGCAGTTCATTGGCAAAGTAGTATTGATCGCGAGGCGAAAAGGTTTCACCGCTTGCCTGCCGCTTGAGATAGATGCGCAAATTACGGTCGGTATGCTCCCGCTCCTTGCGATGGGTGACGGCAACATCGCTGTGATGAGTATGGCCGGATACCGCAAGATATTCATGCACAGGCCCGATCCACTGGAAGTTGCGGCTTCGCCGCACCAATCGGTTTCGCCGCAGGCTGAATACAGGATTCCCCTTGTGGTCAAAGGTTAGATGGTAGTTCATAGTCACACTGTCAAAAGGGAAAGGATTAACCTCCTTTAATGCTTTAAGCTTCCGCAAATCATCGGGTTCTATCACATCATCGGCGTCCAGCCACAGAATAAATTCTTTTGTCGCTTGCCGGAAGCAGAAATTGCGCGCCGCCGCAAAATCGTCAATCCATTCAAAGTCATGAATAACAGCGCCAAATGACTCCGCGATTTCTTTCGTTTTATCCGTTGAACCCGTATCAGTAATGACAATTTCGTCAACAGCGTCGGCTACGGATGCCAGACATCTGCCGAGGCTTTCCTCTTCATTGCGCACGATCATGCACAAGCTTATGGTAATCATGGACGATCTTCCTTTCGCCTTTTCATTGGTACCATACTATTAAGCGGTGAAGTCCTTGGTGCGATGAGGCGCCATTTTGGAAGCAAACATTTTGGAAAAAAATATTTTGAATTGGAAACAAACATTTTGAAAGAGAACTTTTTAAAAGGAAGCATTTTGGAGGCGAACGCCCTCCTGTCAAAATTAAACTGGCATTCCTCCGCATATTTGCTATAATGATGAATGATTGATCAAGCCTATATTGCACCGGGGAGCTGGATTAGCTGGCTGAGAGGGAATGAAGCATCGTTCCGACCCGTATACCTGAACCGGATAATGCCGGCGTAGGAAGGAAAGCTATATTTTTCAAAAGAGTGATTGCGTTTTTTGGCGTTTGCCGGAAATGGGTCGCGTTATGGAAAAATTGGCGGCGAATGTTAGCGTCCTTCGTATGGAGGACGTTTTTTTGTTTTTTCCAGGGTATAAAGCTTAGGATGATCGGTCTAAAACGAAGACGATACAGAGAGGGAGAGATCGGCATGTCGAAGCAAGGAAACAGGAAGCGAAGCCGCTGGACGCTGGGGCTGCTGGCAGTGACGGCAATTGCGCTGACACTGGCAGGCTGCGGGGGCAAAGCGGTTAACAACACAGGCAAAGAGGGACAGGAGACGGGAGAAAAGGGGGAAGCGTTGCAGAAGGTGCAGGTCGTATTGGACTGGTCGCCAAACACGAATCACACAGGCCTTTATGTAGCCAGGGATTTGGGTTATTTCAAGGAGCACGGGCTGGATGTTGAAATTGTGCAGCCGGGTCAGGACGGCCCTGACGCAATGGTGGCTTCCGGGGCCGCAGCGTTTGGCGTGAGCTACCAGGAGTCGGTCACAATGGCCAAAATCGCCGGGGTGCCGCTCGTTTCGCTTGCTGCCGTCATTCAGCATAATACCTCGGGTTTTGCATCGCTAAAAGAACAAGGCATTGATTCTCCCAAAAAATTCGAAGGGAAACGTTACGGCGGCTGGGGTGCTCCTGTTGAAGAAGCCGTCATCGACGCTTTGATGCTTACAGAGGATGCCGATGTCAGCAAGGTGGATATTATGAGTATCGGGGACAGCGACTTTTTTTCGGCCGTTGAGCGCGATATTGATTTTGCCTGGATTTATTATGCCTGGACCGGCATTGAGGCCGAGCTTCGCGGCGAGCCAATCAACATGGTATATTTGACCGATTATAGCGACAAGCTGGATTATTATACGCCGGTACTGATTACAACCGAAGAGATGGTCAGCGGCTCCCCGGAGCTGGTAAGGGCCTTTACCGAGGCGGCGGCGCAGGGCTACCAATATGCAATTGAACACCCTGAGGAAGCGGCGGATGTGTTAATCAAGGCTGAGCCGGATTTGAACCCTGAGCAAGTCAAAGCAAGCCAAAAGTGGCTGAGCAGCCGCTATCAGGACGACGCTCCGCGTTGGGGCGAGCAAAAGCTGAGCGTATGGCAGAACTATGCCGACTGGATGTTTGAAAACGGATTGCTGGAGGGCAGGCTGGACGCGGAAGCGGTCTTTACAAACGATTTCCTTCCGAAATCATAATCCAAAATCCCACTATTATAATTAAGGAGATGACTACGATGGCAAACGCATTGGTCAGCATTCAAATTTTGCCCAGCACGCCTGGAGGAGCCAGTGTTCTTCCTTTTGTAGATGCTGCAATTGATGTTATTAAAGCCTCCGGCGTAGCTTATCGCGTAGCGCCGCTGGAAACCACAATGGAGGGCGAGCTTTCCCGGCTGCTGGAGGTTGTTCAGGATATGAATACCGCTATGACGGATATGGGCTGCGCCTCCGTTATTTCGCAAATCAAAATTTACTATAATCCGCAAAACGGAGCTTCAATGGACCGTCTTCTGGAGAAATACCCTGATGGGCAATAAAAAAAATAGCAGCTGGAGCGCGATTTGGCCTCCCGCTGCCGTGCTTGCGGCGCTTCTGCTTTTCTGGCAAAGCGCTGTCAGTCTGGGCTGGGTGCAGGCCTGGCGCATTCCGGCGCCGATAGCGGTGGTTCAGGAGGCAATCGCTATCTGGCCCAGGCTGATGATGCATGCAGGCTACACGCTTCAGCTGACCTTGATCGGCTTTGGCGGCGGCGCGGCGGCGGGTTTTGTGCTCGCCGCCTTGCTGCATTTGCTGCCTGGCGTGCGGCGCGGCGTATATCCCCTGTTCGTTCTGTCGCAAAATGTGCCTATTGTTATTTTGGGGCCTATTATGACGATGCTGTTTGGCTATGGCCTGCTGCCAAAGGTACTGCTTGTCATCATGGTTTGCTTTTTCCCCGTTGTGGTGGCGATGTTAAGCGGTTTGTCGCATGCTGATCCCGCGCTTAGACATTATTTGCAGATGATCGGGGCGGGCAAATGGACTTTATTCTGGCGTTTGGAGCTGCCGGGCTCGCTGGTTCATTTATTTTCCGGCTTGAAAATAGCGGTTTCCTACAGTGTCGTAAGCGCCGTATTTGCCGAGCTGCTGGCTCCAAAAAACGGTTTGGGCGGCTTTATGGTGCTTTCGTCGAGAGGTTTTATGCCGGAGCGCTCCTTTGCTGCGGCACTGCTTATTATCATAGTCAGCCTGCTGTTGTTTGGTTTGATCGTTTGGTGCGAGCGTTTTGTTGTGAAATGGCGGCCAAAAGCGGAAGGAGGGAGCAGTCATGCTTGACGTTAAAGGGATAAGCAAATCCTTTGGCGCCGGTAGCACCGCGAAGGAAGTATTGAGCGGTCTCTCGCTTTCCGTTGCTGATGGCGAGTTTGTTTCGCTCATCGGGCCGTCCGGCAGCGGCAAATCGACCTTATTCAGCCTGATCGGGGGATTGCAGACGCCATCAAGCGGGCGCATTGCGGTAGGCGGAGATGACATTACGGGCAAAACCGGCCATATTGCCTATATGCCTCAGCAGGCCTCGCTGCTGCCCTGGAGGACGGTGTCGGGCAATATTGAACTTGCTCTGCGTATTGCGGGCCATGGCGACAAAGCCTCCATTAAAGCTACAGCGCAGAAATGGCTGGAGGCGGTTGGGCTTGGCGAATACTGCAACGCTTATCCGCATGTGCTTTCCGGCGGCATGGCGCAGCGCGTCTCCTTTCTGCGGGCGCTTCTGTCGCCCCAGCCGTTAATGCTGCTGGATGAGCCGTTTGGCGCGCTGGATGCATTGACCCGTCTTCAGATGCAGCAGTGGCTGCTGTCCATTTGGGAAAATCATCGGCGTTCGGTATTGCTCATTACGCACAGCATAGAAGAGGCGCTGCAATTGTCGGATCGCGTTCTTGTTTTGTCGGCATCGCCGGGAAAAATAGTTGATGAAATCATCGTGCCTTTTGAACGCCCGCGCCGGGAGAACTTGTGGACCGATAATCGCTGGAGCGAGCTGAAGGGACGGATTTACAACGGGCTTCAAGGCGCTGGGGGTGGAGAGTAAGATAGGCGGCCAAAATGACGGGAACGAGACTTTTGTCGCCTTTGAGAGGGTCCCGACTCAAAAGGAACTTCATTGGATGGTAAACCAGATGATAAGGGGGCTACTGCTTTGATGAAAGATACAAACAACCTGAGTAAGGCTGCTTCTGAAGACATCTCGGACCCAAATGGGACTTCTGCCACGAAAGATGAACACGATGCACACGCACTTCGTAGGACTCCCCAATGGGGGGCGGCAGCAGCCTGGCGGTGCATAGACGCACATCTGCATGCCGATCAATACAGCGAAGAGGAACGACATGATCTGCTGGAGCAAGCGTTTGAGGGAGGCGTGGAAGCCGTTGTGGCTGTGTCGATGGGTCTGCGGTCCAGTCAGGAAAACCGCACTCTGGCAGCGCGTTACCCCGGCCGAGTTATGCCTGCATACGGCTGGCATCCCGAGCAAGAGCCGCTTAATCCGTCGGACAGAGACGAGCTGATTGGGTGGATTAAAGCGAGACATGAGGCAGGCGAAAGCTTTGCGATTGGAGAGGTTGGGCTGCCCTATTACAGGCGGACCGAGGCGGAAGCAAACGGCGTAGCCTTCGATGAAGAACCCTATTTGGAAAATCTGGAGGCGTTTATTTCGCTAGCGGCAGAGCTTGATCTTCCTCTGGCTCTGCATGCCGTTTACGAGGATGCCGACAAGGTGATGCGGCTGCTGTTGGCCAAAGGCGTCACAAAAGCCCATTTTCATTGGTTCAAAGGAAGCGCAGACACGGTAAAAGCTATGGCTGCCGCCGGATATATGATCTCCGTTACACCGGATGTTGCCTATGAGGAGGAAATTCGGAGCTTGGTGAAGGCGTATCCTCTGGAGCTGCTGATGGTTGAAACGGATGGGCCCTGGCCCTTTGAGGGGCCTTACTCCGGGCACGCAACAGTGCCTTCCATGACGCGCGGCGTCATCTGTGATATCGCCGTCATCAAAGAGGTGGACGAGCGCCTTGCTGCGGAAACGCTCCTGTCCAACACCAGACGGTTTTATGGCATCGCCAGCGGGAAATAAAGCTGGCGATTGTTTTATTTGTGCCGCTTTATTGCAACCCTTCGCGCACCGTTTTTCTCCATTTGACGGCTGCGCTTATTTTTATGGTAGAGGAGCCCTCCGAGCCGTGAATCATCTCCAGCAGCTCCTTTGCCGCCAAATACCCGCTTTCGTACCGGGGGATGGAAATGGTCGTTAAGCCGGCCAGCGCCGCAGTATCGGAATCATCAAAGCCCGTTATGGAAACCTGCTCCGGAACCTTGACTCCCCGTTCCTCTAACGCCTTGATCGCTCCAATCGCCATATTGTCATTGGCGCAAACGAGCACCTCCGGCAGATCATTGCCAAGAACCATCAGCTTGCCCGCCTGATAGCCGCTTTTCTCCCGATAATTGCCGTGATAATAGTTTTTCTGATCAAACAGAATGCCGTTTTTCTGAAGCGTTTCGGCAAAGCCGGCAAAACGCTCCTGATTGTCCAGCGTGTGGCTCAGTCCGCCTAAAAAGCCGAACTTGCGAAACCCTCTGTCCACCAGCGCTTGCACCAGCTCGCACATGGCGGGGTAATTGTCAACAATGACGCTTCTTGCGTTGGCATGCTCCTTGTCGACGATTCTGTCCATCAGCACAACGGGAAATTCGGGTTTGGCGACGGTGTGCAGGAACTCGTCCGTCAAGCTGCCGTCCAGACTGATGGTACCCCGGGCAAAGCTGCTGCGCAGAAAGCTGTCGCTGGATTTGTTTGTACAAATGACAAGGTCATAGCCGTTTTCGGTCAGACATGTGCTGACGCCTTCAATAATTTTTAAATAAAAATCGCGGTCAAAATCGCTGAATATAAACACAATCCGTCTGGAGCGCTCCAGCGGTTTTTTTTTGCCTGCCGCTTCATGAACATATCCCTGCTCCTCGCAGCATTTTAATATGCGGTCCCGCGTTTCCTGCGAAACGTTTTTTCGTCCATTGAGAACGTTGGATACGGTGGATACGGAAACGCCGGTCATTTCCGCTATTTCCTTCAAGCCAATCATTGCTGCAGCCTCCCCGCTTTCTTTTGTAAAATCATTATATCACTTTACTAGATATTTTACTAAAGATATCTTTCTTTTACAAAACAACCTCCAAAAAATAAAAAATTTTCGAAGGGGTTGATTCAAATGCTGTCAATTGCTTTAATACTATAGGGAGGAACGTGACATAGTTTGTTGCTGAAAAGGTAGATTAGTAAAATATGTTGGTTTTATATGAAAATAAATTAGTATAATACTTAATTTAGTTTAGGTTTTTTATTGACTTTGTAAGAGCTTTCATTATAAAATCAACATGAATAAAACCTAGGGGGCGTTACAATGAAAAGAGCATTGCGCATTGCGGGTATTCTGACGACAGCGGCGCTTATGACAGCTACGCTGGCGGCATGCGGAGGAAGCGGCGACGGGGGAGACTCCGGTAGCGGGGAAGGCAAGCTGGCGAAAATTTCACTGTTTCAATCCAAGGTTGAAATTGCCGGACCGTTAGAGGCTCTTGCCAAAAAATATACCGAAGAAACAGGCAATGAAGTGGATGTGTGGGGCTCGGCGGGCGATAATTACATTTCTCAGCTGCAAGCCAAGCTTAATGCAGGCGAAGGTCCAACTATCTTTAGTGTTCAGCCCGGGGCGGAGGCTCAAAAATATGCTTCCTATTATGTCGATTTGAGCAACGAGGATTACGTCAAAAATATTGCGCCTGGACTAAGCACAGAAATCGATGGCAAAACCGTCGGCGTTCCCATTGGCGTGGAAGGCTTTGGACTTGTCTATAACAAGGATTTGGTGCGGCCGGACGAGGTGACGGATCTGGAATCCTTTACCTCTGTTCTGCAAAAGTTTAAAGGCGAGGGCAAAAACGGCATAAGCCTGTCGCAGGAAGCCTACTTTCTGATCGGACATATCATCAATACGCCGTTTTCAGTCCAGGATGATCCTAAAGGCTTTGTGGAGAAGGTGAATAGCGGCGAGGTTAAAATGGCGGATACGCCGGCCTTCCAGGAATTTGCCCGGTTTATGGAAACGATCCGCGAAAATGCCGTTAATCCGCTTGAAGTGACCTACGATTCCCAAATGGGCGATCTGGCGGCCGGCAAGTCGGCTATGGTTCATCAGGGGAACTGGAGCTTCGGCATGTTGTCGGAATTTGGCGACCTGAATGTAAGCATGATGCCGCTGCCATTGGGCGGTAACGATAAGCTGGCCGTTGACCTGCCAGCTATGTGGGTGATCAACAACAAGGCAACAGAGGCGCAAATTGAAGCAGCCCATGCCTTTATCGACTGGGTATTCAATAGCGAAACCGGGAAAAACACCATCGTCAACGAGTTTAAGTTTATTCCGTCCATGACAAATATTGAAGCGCCTAATCTTGATCCGCTGTCGCAAGCGGTGTTTGAGGCAACGCAAAGCGGCAACACCATTCCGTGGGCTCTGAATTATTTTCCGCAGGGCATCATCATTAATGATTTAGCGCCTATTACGCAGGAGTTTTTCCTGAACGGCGGCATAACCGGAGAACAGTATTTGCAAAAGCTGGACGAAGCTTGGGCGAAAGCTCCTAAATAAGGAGCCCCGGCACGGCAAAAAAAGCCTAACTTCCTGAAATATGGCGTTAGGCTTTCTCCATTTCAGGGATGCCGACAGCTTTATATTTTAACCGGAAATGAGTGATTCGACATGAACAAGTGGAAAAACAAAGCATGGTTTGTCCTGTTTACGGTGCCGTTGCTGTTTGTGTTTACAACGGTCGTTATTATTCCGTTTATTATCGGCATTGCCTACTCCTTTATCAAATGGGACGGTATTGCGGCTAATGCAAAGGAATTTGTAGGCTTCAGCAATTATATGCAGGTCTTTCAGGACGACCGCTTTATGCACTCCGCCTGGATTACGATCCAGTTTACGCTGATGGCGCTGGTGCTCGTTAATGTGGCCGGGCTCGGCTTATCGCTTCTGGTAACTTCAAAGCTGAAAAGCAGCACCTTGGCGCGCACGCTCTTTTTTATGCCGAATTTGATCGGCGGCTTGATTCTGGGCTACATCTGGAAATTCATTTTTACCGACGCGTTTAAATACATTGGCGAAAATGTCGGTGCCGGAACTATTTTTTTCAACTGGCTGCTCAATCCCCAATACGCGCTGTATGCCATCGTTGTTGTATTTGCCTGGCAGATGGCGGGTTATACGATGATTATTTACATCGCCGGTTTGCAGGGCATTCCGGATGATCTGATGGAAGCGGCGCAGGTCGATGGAGCGGGTCCTTGGCATAGTTTGACCAAAATTGTGTTTCCTCTGCTTATGCCGTCGTTTACGATTTGTTTGTTCCTGACTCTGTCGGGCGCTTTCAAAATCTTCGACGTTAACCTTTCCCTTACGGGCGGGGGGCCGGTTAATAGCACGGAGATGTTTGCGATGAATATTTTTAATGAAATATTCGGGTATAGCCGTTATGGCATCGGGCAGGCAAAAGCAATTATTTTCTTTGTTATTGTCGCTGCGATTACGCTTGTCCAGGTATATATCACGAAGAAGAGGGAGGTGCAGATGTGATGAACAGAGTCAACAAATGGATCGCGGAGATTCTGCTTGTCGCTCTTGCGCTGGTCTTTCTTTCTCCCATTTATATCATGCTGGTCAACTCGTTTAAGGACCGATCGGAGCTGTATAACAACGCCTTGGCTCTGCCAACGTCGTTCAGCTTCACTTATTACGCACAGGCGCTGGAAAAAATGAATTTCCTGACGGCATTTGGCAACTCGCTTTACGTCACGATCGTATCCGTCGTTATTGTGGTTGTATTGGCGTCCATGACGGCGTGGATGCTAGTGCGCACAAATAACCGGCTGAGCCAGATTATCTTTATGATCTTTGTCGCTACTATGCTGATTCCGTTCCAGACACTGATGATGCCGCTGATGCAAACAATGGGCTGGATTCGGACCAATCTCGGCATACCGATGCTGAATACGCATGAAGGCTTGATTTTTATGAACGTTGGTTTTCATGCCAGCCTTGCGGTGTTTCTGTATCACGGCTTCATGAAGTCGATTCCCATTGCGCTGGAAGAAGCGGCCACGCTGGACGGCTGCAGCAAGTTTGGCGTATTTTGGCGCATCGTCTTTCCGATGCTCAAAACGATTACGATTACGATCGCCATTCTGGATGTTATCGCCATGTGGAACGATTACCTGCTTCCATCGCTGACCTTGTCCGACAAAGGGCTGCGGACGATTCCGCTCTCCACCTTCTATTTCTTCGGCGAGTTTACGATTGTATGGAATCTGGCAATGGCCGGCCTGACCTTAACGATCATTCCTGTCGTCATCTTTTATTTCACAGCGCAAAAACATATCATTAAAGGCATTGCCGAAGGAGCGGTCAAATGATAAAAACATGGTGGAAGGAAGCTGTCGTGTACCAGGTTTATTGGCGCAGCTTCTATGACAGCAACGGCGACGGATACGGCGATCTGGACGGTGTTATTGAAAAGCTGGACTATATCGCCAAGCTTGGAGCGGACGTTGTTTGGCTTAATCCTTGCTATGGCTCTCCAGACGTGGACAACGGCTACGACATTTCCGATTATCGGTCCATCATGCCAAAAGCGGGGGATATGGAGGGCTTTGAGCGGCTGCTGTCTGCCGTCCACAAACGGGGCATGAAGCTGATTATGGATTTGGTTGTCAACCATACCTCGGATCAGCATGAATGGTTTCGGCAAGCCCGCTCCTCCAAGGATAATCCGTACCGGGACTATTACATTTGGCGGAAGGAGCCGAACAACTGGCGTTCCTATTTCGAGCCGTCAGCTTGGACGTATGATGAAGGGAGCGGGGAATATTATTTTCATTCCTTTGCCTCCCAGCAGCCGGATTTGAACTGGGCCAACAAGGCGGTGAGGGAAGAGATTTACGACATGATGCGTTTTTGGCTGGATAAAGGGATAAACGGCTTCCGCATGGACGTTATTAATTTACTGGCGAAGCAAGAAGGGTTTCCCGACTCCGAAAATCCGAGGGATATTTCCTATCTGGGCAACAATCCCGGCATTCATGATTACTTGAGGGAAATGCATGATGAGGTGCTGCGTCATTATGATGTGTTTACAGTTGGCGAAATCCCTTTTGTGACGCCGGAGGATGGCGTATTGTATGTAGGGGATAACCGGAACGAGCTGAATACGCTGTTTCATTTTGAAGTATGCGACGATATGCCTTATTGGGATTTGGCCCGGTTCAAGGAAATCCAGCAGCGCTGGTACGATGGCTTGTGGGGCAGTGGTTGGAATTCTCAATTTCTTAATAATCATGACCATACCCGCGTCGTGACGAGGTTTGGCAATGATACGGATTTGCGAGTGGAATCTGCCACCTGCTTCGCAACGCTGCTGCATACGCTGCCGGGCATGCCTTATATTTTCCAGGGAGAAGAAATCGGCATGACAGGCATCAAGCTGCCCTCCATAGAGGATTATGATGATATCGCGATGAAAAATAAATTTGCGGAGCAGGTCGCTTTGGGCAGAGACCCGGAGACGGTATTGGCCGAGTTGCAGCATCTTGCGCGGGATAATTCAAGAACGCCGATGCAATGGAATAGCGGCCGTCAGGCCGGATTTACAATAGGCCAGCCGTGGCTGAACGTTAATCCGAACTTTAGGGAAATTAATGTCGAGCAAGCTTTGAACGATCCCGATTCAATCTTTTATTATTATCAGAAGCTGATTGCTCTGCGCCGCAAACACGACGTTATGGTGTACGGGGACTTCCATATGCTGCTGGAGGAGCATCATCAGATTTTTGCTTACACCCGAACCTTGCCCGAGGAAAGCTGGCTTGTATTGCTGAATCTTTCCGGCGAACCGGCAGCCTGTATGCTGCCCCCTGAGATCGGGAATGTGGCTGGCGACCTCGTCATTGGAAATGGCAGCACAGAAGGTCCATTTAGCGAACGGGACGGAGCTTTGCTGGAGCTGAAGCCTTATGAAGCGGCAGTTTATCGGCTGCGCGTGTAAAGACATGGACGCGAAGGGCCGCCCTTTCGAGATACTGCTAATTTGACAAAAACATAAAGAACAGCTTGCGAAACGGTCTTTTGCCTTGCCTGGCAAAGGACCGTTTCGCCGTGCCAAGCCCTTGCATATATCGTAATATAACGCTTGCTTTCATGCAGCGCGCAAGGAGAGTGACAACATGGCGAATCTGACGAGAAGCCAGTTTTTTGCTGCAATAGCTCCAACTGTTTTGTTTGTCCGGGAGGAAGGCTCCCGAATGTTTCCATCATTGCGAATGGCGCAAAGCCTGCTTGAATCCGGCGGACAGCTCCATCCCTGGAACAATCTTGGCGGCATTAAGGTGGGAGGCGGAAAGACCAATGCTTATTGGCAGGGTGAAGCCGTCATAAAAGGCACATGGGAATTTATCGACGGAAAAACAGTTACCGCCCGAGCCGCTTTTCGCGCCTATAAAAGCATTTATCATTTCTACAAGGATTTGGACCTGCTGCTCGCAACGCCGCGTTATGAGCGAGTCAGGGCCGCTGAAACAGCGGAGCGGCAAGCAGAGATGCTGTATGCATGCGGCTATGCAACAGATCCCGCTTATCCGGCCAAGCTCAGAAGTTTGATGAAGCAATATAAGCTTCAAGCCTATGATATGACCCGTTATGCTCCTGCGCCGCCTACGAGAAATTTGCAGGATGCTTCCCGTGTTGCAGTTGTACATCAGGGACAGCTCATCGGGCCCGGCTATTTGCAAAATGGTACGACATGGATCCCCGCGCGATTAATTGGCGAAGCCTTGGGCGCAAAAATAGGGTGGACGGGGTCGCAAGCGACGGTCAACGGCATAGAACGGGAGACCCGTTTGTCCGATTCCACGGGATATATAAAGGTTCGCGATTTAGCGGAGGTGCTTGATGTAAAGGTGCAATGGGATGGGCTTGCCCGGGCTGTTTTGCTGGGCCAATGACATACGAGCCCTCCCCTAGTCCCCTTCGGCGGCATAGATTATAGGGAAAAGCTATTTTCTCCACAGGGGGTGAGTGATGTTTCCCTATATTATTGATCATATCCCGGTGGCAACGCCGCATAACCGCCGCCCTGGTCTAGCCATGGGGGCAACCTCGATAACGATCCACAACACTGCCAATCCTTCCAGTACAGCCCGCAATGAAAGAAATTGGCTGACCAATCCATCCAATACGGCAACAGCGTCCTTTCATATCGTTATCGACCAAAAGGAAGCTATCGAATGTATCCCTTTAACCGAAATCGCTTGGCATGCGGGAGACGGCAATACGGCAGGCAGCGGCAATCGGACCTCCATCGGCATCGAGATTTGTGAAAGCGGCAATTACGACGTTACGCTTCGC
>PJUA01000170.1_pt1 | contig 57229 bp, 50 predicted proteins | sample 1512151 | NCBI WGS metagenome assembly PJUA01 (sample SAMN08177678, study PRJNA422409) | Soil metagenome, whole genome shotgun sequencing project. | isolation source: Soil enriched on filter paper: beechwood xylan treatment | place: USA: Madison | collected 2015-01-15
AACAGATCCACCCGCTGGCCGCCGGTGATCTTGGTGTAGAGGCCATATTTCTTGGCGATCTGGCCGACCGCGATCAGGCCGTCGGGGGTGACTTCGCCACCGGCCATGCGCGGCACCACCGAGTAGGTGCCATCCTTCTGGATGTTGCCCAGGAAGTAGTCGTTGGAATCCTGCAGGCTGGCGTGCTCCTTCTTGAGCACGAAGTCGTTCCACAGCGAGGCCAGCACATTGGCCACCATCGGCTTGCAGACGTCGCAGCCCAGGCCGCGACCGTGCTTGGTGAGCAGTTCGTCGAAGCTCCTGATCTGGCCCACGCGCACCAGATGGTGGATTTCCTGGCGCGAATAGGGGAAGTGCTCGCAGACGTGGTTATTGACCGCCATCCCCTGTTTCTTCATTTGCGCCTTCATGACCTGGGTCACCAATGGCACGCAACCGCCGCAGGCCGTGCCTGCCTTGGTGCAAGCCTTCAGATCACCGATATTGGTCACGCCAGAAGCGACAGCGGCGCACAGCTGGCCCTTGGAGACATTGTTGCAGGAGCAGATCTGCGCCGAGTCCGGCAGCGCATCCACGCCCAGGCCGGGCTTGGCCTTGCCGTCGGACTGCGGCAGGATCAGGAATTCCGGCGCCTCCGGCAGTTCGATCTTGTTCAGCATCATCTGCAACAGCGTGCCGTATTCGGCGGCGTCGCCCACCATCACCGCGCCCAGCAGGTGCTTGCCGGATTCGGAGACCACGATCTTCTTGTAGATCTGGCGGCGCTCATCGGTGAACTGGTAGGAGCGGCTGCCGGCTTCCTTGCCGTGGGCATCGCCGATGCTGGCCACGTCCACGCCCATGAGCTTGAGCTTGGTGCTCATGTCGGCGCCGTTGAATTGCGGCACTTCGATAGCGTCATCGCGGTGCGACAGCAGATGCTTGGCGGCGGTGCGGGCCATGTCGTAGCCCGGCGCGACCAGGCCGAAGATCTTGCCGTTCCACAGCGCGCATTCGCCGATGGCATAGACCGCCGGGTCGGAGGTCAGGCAGCAGTTGTCGATGACGATGCCGCCACGGTCGCCTACCTTCAGTCCGGCCTGGCGCGCCAGTTCATCACGCGGGCGGATGCCGGCGGAGAAGACGATCATGTCGGTTTCCAGGTGCGAGCCATCCTCGAAGTTCATGCGATGGGTGTGCTGCTTGCCGTCGACGATCTCGACCGTGTTCTTTTGCGTATGGGCGGTCACGCCCAGTTCCTCGATCTTCTGGCGCAGCACGCGGCCGCCGCTTTCGTCCACCTGCACCGCCATCAGGCGCGGGGCGAACTCGACCACGTGGGTCTCCAGCTTGAGGTCGCGCAGGGCCTTGGCGCATTCCAGGCCCAGCAGGCCGCCGCCGATGACCACGCCCGACTTGGATCGGCTGCCGCATTCCAGCATCGCTTCCAGATCTTCGATGGTGCGGTAGACGAAGCAGTCCTTGCGCTGGTTGCCCGCCACCGTCGGCACGAAGGGATAGGAGCCGGTGGCCAGCACCAGCTTGTCATAGGACAGGGTTTCTTCCGCGCCGGCCACGTTGACCAGCACCTGCTTGCGTTCCAGGTCGATCTGCTGGGCCTTGGCGTTGAGCTTGAGGTCGAACTGCACGGCGCTACGGCCGGCATCGAAGAAGCCCGGCGCCACCAGCGACAGATCGTCTGCACTCTTGCCGGCGAAGAATTCGGAGAGGTGCACGCGGTCGTAGGCCGGGCGCGGTTCTTCACACAGGATGGTGACCTGCAGTTCGCCGGCGCCGCTTTCGGCCAGGCTTTCCAGGAACTTGTGGCCGACCATGCCGTGGCCGATGACGATGATCTTCATGGGTTGTCTCCTCAGGCTGCAACTTTGCTGTCGGCCAGGACGGCTTCGCCGTTCTTGTCCGAGGCAGTGAAACGGATGGCCACGGCGCACAGTGCCGAGACGGTCACCAGCACGCCCAGCGCCGACAGGGTCTGCTGGGTATTGCCCAGACCCTTCATCAGGAAGCCCGCCAGTACCGCACCCACGTTGCCGCCGGCGCCGATGATGCCGGCCACGCCGCCCAGGGCCTTGCGGTCGATGAAGGGCACCAGCGCGTAGGTGGCGCCGCAGGCCATGTGGGTGAACAGGCCGAAGCACAGCATGGCGAAGATGGCCGCTGCGACGCTACCGGCATGGGCGAACCACAGCAGGCCCAGGCCTTCGCCCAGCATCATCACGAACAGCAGGGTGGCGCGGCGGTTCAGGCCGCCCGCGAGCGCTACCTTGTCCGAGATGAAGCCACCCAGGGCGCGGGCGAACAGCGCCAGCAGGCCAAAGCTGGCGGCAGCGATGCCGGCCGACTCCAGCGACAGCTGGAAGTGCTCCACGTAATAGATCGCGGCGATGTTGTGGATGAAGATTTCCACGCCGAAGCAGGCGCCGTAGGTGATGAAGAGCATCCACACGCGGTAGTTGGCGGCGGCGGCGCGGAAGCTCGCCCAGCCACCACGCTTGCCGCTTTCGATGGTCACGCCGGCCGCGCGCAGGTCGTCATAGTTGCCTTCCGGGCAGTCCTGCGTGAAGCGCCAGTACACCGCCGCCATGATCAGCATCAGCACGCCCGGCACCAGCAGTGCCACGCGCCAGCCCCAGGCCTGGGACACGCCCAGCATCAGCACGGCCGCCATCAGCAGCGGCATCACACCCTGCGCCACGCCACCGCCGGCATTGCCCCAGCCGGCCGTGGCCGCGTTGGCGGTGCCGACCACATTGGGGGCGAACATCACCGAGGTGTGGTACTGGGTGATCACGAAGCTGGCACCGACCGCACCGATCAGCAGGCGGAAGAACAGGAAGCTCTCGTAGCTCTGCGCAAAGGCCACGCCGATCACCGGCACGGCACCGGCCAGCAGCAGGCCGGTATAGGTCTTGCGCGGGCCGAAGCGGTCGCACATGGGGCCGATGACCAGGCGCACCAGGATGGTCACGGCTACGGCGGCGATGTTGATGTTGGCGATCTGGCCGGGCGTGAGATGGAATTCACCCTTGATCACCGGCATCAGCGGCGCGCAGGCGAACCAGGCGAAGAAGCAGACGAAGAAAGCCATCCAGGTCAGGTGGAAGGCGCGCATCTGCGGCGTGCGCAGGGAGAACAGCTCGATACGATTGGATTTGCTCATCTCGGGTCCTGTAAAAACAAAAAGGCGCCCGCTGGAACCAAGCTGTGAGCTCAGTTCTAGCGGACGCCATTGTCCGTGTGTCTTGCAGATCCATCGTTAGATCGGCATCGAATTGGGGGATCGTCCTTGATCCTGGGCTTTTATGAGCAAAGGTCGTGCCAGGCCGTGGGAATCGGGCGTGGCGCCCGTGCGGTACGGGTTTGCGGCGGGAAGAGGGAGAGCAGGGCGCCACTGCAGAGCTGACGGGTGGCCCCGATATATATCATTGTGTGATGTATTGCAGTGCAAGCTGCGCGTTCGTGGTGCAGTGCATCGTGAGGGTGCAGGGCTTCAAAGCGGTGCGCGGGGAGCTTGCCGCCCGGACACGGCCGGTGTTCAGCGCGGCTGGAAGGCGATGATGCCCATGCCGGCCAATGCCACGGCCACGCCCGCGCAATCCCAGGCCGACGGCCGGATGCCGTCCACTGCCCACAGCCAGGCCATGGCCACGGCGATGTAGACCCCGCCATAGGCCGCATACACCCGGCCCGAGGCGGCGTCGTGCAGGGTCAGCAGCCAGGCGAACAGCGCCAGGCTCAGCGCGGCCGGCAGCAGCAGCCAGGCCGAGCGGTCCTGCTTGAGCCAGAGATAGGGGAGGTAGCAGCCGACGATTTCGGCCACGGCGGTGCAGAGGTAGAGCAGCAGGGTCTTCATGGCAGGCGGACTCAGTCTTCTTCACGGGCGGTGATGTCGGCCCGTTCATCGTCGCTCTTGCGCAGCCACTGGCGGTGCATGAACTGCTCCAGCGGCCGGCCCACCACGAACAGCAGCAGGATCAGCGCCGTCGCCATCAGGGCCACGCGCCACCAGCCACCGCCGCAGACGATGCCCACCGCCGCCGTCACCCAGATCGAGGCCGCCGTGGTCAGCCCCCGGACTTTCTCGGTCCGCTGTTCATGGATGATGACGCCGGCCCCTAGGAAGCCGATGCCGGTGATCACGCCCTGGATGGCGCGACTGACGGCGTCACGATAATGGTCGTCGGCACTGAAGGAGAAATCCATCGCCGCCATCGTCACCAGCGCCGAGCCCAGGGCCACCAGACCCAGCGTCTTCATGCCGGTGGGCTTGCCACGCAGGTTGCGGTCGATGCCGATGATGCAGCCGATCAGCATGGCAAAGCAGAGACGGTAGAAGACTTCGTAGTGGTCGGTCATGGCACGGTCGGGGCGGCTAGGGAAGCTTGCAGGACGTAGGGAATCAGCCCGCCATTGTACCCTCCCGCCTTGCTGATTCCTGCAGTCAGCGCAGGGCGAACGTGCATAAAAAAGCCCCGTCAGGATCGACGGGGCAAATCAGGCATGGCGGGAAGGAACGGAGGCTACGCCATGCCGCGCTCAAACGCGCAAGCTGCTCAAGCCCTGCTGAGCGACCTTCATAGGTCGGGTCATGTCAGGAAAGACTGTCGCGACAGATCAGGAACCGGAGCCGCCAGCGCCCGCACCCGAGCCGCCGGCACCACCTGCACCACCCGCACCGGAACCGCCACCCGCGCCGCCATTACCGCCGGGGGAGGTGCCCATGGGACCATCCTTCATCTCGGTGGCATTCGGGTTGTTACCCGAGCGGGACTTGGTGCTGCTCTTGTCGGACTTGTTGTGGTTGCGCATGGTCTTGCTCTTGCTGGAGGAACTGCCCGCATCGGAAGCGCCGCTGCTGCCGCTACCCGGGGTGGTCTGCGCGCCGGTGGCACCGGTGGCGCCGGAGCCGGCCGAACCGGAACCCGAGCCAGCAGCACCGCCCGAAGTCTGCGCCATGGCGCCCGTGCTGAAGGCGGCAACGATCAGGGCAGTGCCGAGGAATTTCAGAGTCGGTTTGGATGACATGCGTATCTCCTTGAGTTTTGGGGGCGTCCCGCTGTCGCGAGCCGTTGAAGCCATACTAGGCTTCGCTCCCGTTTCCCACAGTCGGACGTCACTTCATACGCTTGTCGGTGCTTTCGTACCGGGATGACGGTGCATGTTGTTGAGCTGGGTGGCGCCAGCTCACCGTCACGGCAGGGTCTGCCGCAGTTCGCTAGGGCTCAGCCCATAATGCTGGCGAAAGCGGATCGCAAAGCGCGAGGCAGAATCGTAGCCGCAGGAGGCGGCGATGTCGGCAATCGGCAGGGATGAGGCCTGCAGTTGTTCCAGCGCCTGGCCCAGCTGCACCTTGTCCAGCAGTTCGCGAAAACCGGTCTGCTCGCGTGCCAGGCGGCGCCGCAGGGTCGACACGCTGCAGTGGAAGGCATCGGCCACCCGTTCCAGGCTGCGCTGCTCCGGGGCCAGCATCAGCAGATGCTGTTCGATGCGCTGGCTGATCGCGTCGCCCCGTTCACGCAAGAGACCACCCACCACCCCGCGCAGACTGAGCGCCAGCAACAGGCCTTCAGCGGCCTGGCACTGCAGGTCAGCGGCCGCGTCATCGCGGATGCAGTCAAGCAGGTAGCGCCAGGCGCGCAGGATGTCCGCATCCTGCTGCACGCTGACCAAGGCGGTGGCTTCGCTGCTGCGCACGCCCTGGCCGGGATAATGCAGGCGGAAGCGCTCCAGCAGTGATGACGGCAACGAGACCATGTCGGCCGCATATTCGCCAGCCCGGGGCAGGTTGGCCACGTTCATCTGCATGCCGGGGGCGATCAGCAGCAATACATCCTGACCGCATTGCAGATGGCGGCTGCCCCATTCGACCCGCTTGCGCCCCTGCCGCACGTGGCAGATGCTGGCCAGTCCGATGAAGACCTGGCGCAGCTTCTGCTCCTGGCGCGCGCGGATGCGGGTCAGGGTCGGTGCGGGACCATGTGCGAAGGGCAGGATGGCGAGATCGTTTTGCATGCGGGGATGGGGGTTTAAATCAGCGTCGGCGTCAGCGTCCGTAGTGGGCGGTCAGTCGGGCCTGGCCGAGCACCGAGGCATTGAGCATGAAGCCGAGCATAGCACCGCTGGCTTGTGCGTCCAGTGGCAACGTGTCGGTTTTCAAGGCCCAGACCACGAATTGGTAACGGTGCGGCTTGTCGCCTTCCGGCGGGCAGGCGCCGCCGAAGCTGCTGCTGCCGTAGTCGGTGCGGCCCTGGATGGCGCCGGCCGGCAAGCCCCGGCCTTCGGCCGTGATCCCGCCCGGCAGGCTGGTCACCGAGGCAGGGATGTTGAATACCGTCCAGTGCCACCAGCCACTGCCCGTTGGTGCATCGGGATCGTAGACCGTGATGGCAAAGCTCCTGGTGCCGGCTGGCGCGCCCGACCAGGACAGTTGCGGCGACCGGTTCAGGCCGTTGCAGCCGAAGCCCTGGAAGACCTGGGCGTTGCTCAGGGTCTGGCCTTCCTGGATGTCCTTGCTGGTCACGCTGAAGTCGGCCGCCTGGGCCGACAGTGCGGAAAGCGTCAGGGCTGCGCTGGTGGCCAGGGTCGCGGCCAGGTGTTTGGGATGGTTCATGCAGGTGCTCCACAGGGGTTGAAGAGCGCTCATCGTAGAGCCCGCGCCCGTCGCCGATGGTGCAGAAAACGTCAGGCGCGGTGCAGAAGGCGTCATCCTGGCCGCCGCACATCGACTGGCTCCATCGCCGGCCGCCCTGGCCTGATCAAAAGCCTCCGCTGGCTCTATGGCCTTCAGGCCAGGCTCCAGTAGGCTGTGCCGTATTCGCCTGTATCAGGTATCCCATGGAGTTCGCATGTCCTCGCCATCCCATTCGCTCAGCACCGCACCGGCCGTGACGGTGGAAACCCTGCAGGCCTTCTCCGATGCCTGGAACCGCCACGACATCGCTGCCCTCATGAGCTACATGCACCCCGACTGTGAATTCCTCACTGCTGCCGGGCACGATGCCCACGGCACGCGCCATGCCGGCCAGGAGGCGGTCGCCAAGGCCTTTGCCTCGGCCTGGATCGCCGTGCCCGATGCGCAGTGGCGCAATGGTCGCCATTGGGTGTCCGGCGAGCGTGGCGTGTCCGAATGGACCTTTACCGGCACCGCCGCCGATGGCTCGCCCATCGAGGCCGACGGTGTCGATCTGTTCATCTTCCGCGATGGCAAGATCCTGCAGAAGAACGTCTTCCGCAAGAACCGCACGGTCAGGCCGGCCTGATCCGCAGCAAACACCGCGCCGCCCGCTCACCGCTACCAAGGCCACTGCCATGAACAGCCTGTCCCGCGCCGAAGTCGGCGCTGCCTTCACCGATTCCCGCGCCCCTGCCACGCCCTACGATCCGGCCTTCGATCCGCTGGTCTCGCGCTCGCCCGGTCATAACATGCAGTACGCCCCGACCTACTGGGTCGCCAGCGCCGGTGATCCGCCGCCGGACGATGGCCCCATCACGGGTGACACCGATGCCGACGTGGTCATCATCGGCTCCGGCTTCACCGGTCTGGCCACGGCCTTGTTCCTGGCACGCGAGCACGGCATCCGCGCCACCGTGCTGGAAGCCAACCAGGTCGCCTGGGGCTGCACCAGCCGCAATGGCGGCCAGGGGCAGAACGCCAGCGGTCGCCTGTACCGCTCGCAGTGGATTGCCCGCTGGGGTTTGCCGACCGCGCTGAAGCTGGACGAGGAAATCCGCAACGGCTTCGAGACCTTCCGCCAGCTCACCGAGGAAATCGATTGCGATCCCCAGCCTGGCGGCCATCTGTACATCGCCCATCGGCCCAAGAAGATGGACTTCCTGCGCAACGAAGCCGAGGTCATGCGCAGCCGCTTCGGTTACGACACCCGTATCCTCACCGGCGAGGAAGTGCGGCGTGACTGGTGCGGCGACCAGGAGGCCGCCGGTGCCATGCACGAACCGGTGGGCATCTGCGTGCATCCCTTGAAACTGGCCTTCGGCTACATGAAGATGGCCCGCGCACTGGGCGCCCGCGTGCATCCCTCCAGCCCGGTGACGGGCTGGGAAACGCGCAATGGCGTGCATCATCTGCGTACCCCCGGTGGGGTGGTGCGTTCGCGCGCGGTGGCGGTGGCTACCGGGGCCTACGGCCTGCAGGGCTTGACGCCGCTGCTGAAGAATCGCGTGTTCCCGGTATTGTCCAATTCCATCGTCACGCGCCCGCTCACCGACGAAGAACTGCAGGCCACCAACTTCCTGACTCATCAGGCCATCACCGATACCCGCACGCTGCGCTTCTACTACCGCCTGCTGCCGGACCGCCGGGTGCAGATCGGCAGCCGCAGCGCCATCAGTGGCGCCGCCGCCCATCAGGAGCATCACTACCGCCTGCTGGTCGACGGGCTGGCCCGCAAGTTTCCCGCCCTCAAGGGCATCCGCATCGATCACTCCTGGTGGGGCTGGGTCGATGTCAGCCACGACATGATGCCGCGCGTGGTGCAGCCTGATCCGGCGCAGAGCATCTACTACGCCCTGGGCTATGGCGGCAACGGCGTGTCCTTCTCGGCCCATGCCGGGCGCCGCATGGCCGAGCGCGTGGCCGGGCTGCGTGGGCCGGAAATCGGGCTGCCCATCTACGACAGCGCCTTGCCCTTCCCGCGCCAGGGCGAGTGGGCCGCACCCTTCCGCCGCCTGGGGCAGAGCATGCTCTATCGCTGGTACTGGCTGCGTGACGAAATCCTGTAGGCAGGGGGAGGGGAGAGACAAGGGCCGTGCGGGGCGTGCGCCCTGCACGGCTGCAAGACGCTGAAGGAGAGTGTCTCCTCAGCGCAGGCGACAGCGCGGCACCAGGGCCGCCAGCGCCGCAATCCCGGGTTCGATGCGTTCGGCCTGGATTGATGAAAACCCCAGCCGCAGTCCATTGACCTTGCCCGGCTCGGCCAGCCAGAAGGCCTCGCCCGATTCCACCAGGATGCCTTGCTCGAAGGCCGCCTGCCGCAGGAGTCGGGTATCGATCTCCGGCGCAAAGCGACCCCACAAGGCAGAGCCGCCATCCGGTGGCGTGAAATCCATCATCGGCAGATGCGTGCGCACGGCGTCGATCAGGAGACCCGCCCGGCGCGCCAGTTCATCGCGCATCAGATGCAGGAAGCGGTCGTAATGGCCGTGCGAGATGAACAGCGCCGCCGCCAGCTGGTTGTTGGTGGCCGGATGGCGGATCATCAGCCGTCGTAATGCGCGCAGCCGCACCACCACCTCTGCCGGCGCCACGATATAGCCGATGCGCAGGCCCGGCGAAAGCGTCTTGGACAGGCTGCCGATGTAGACTACCCGGCGCTCGTGGTCGATGGCCTTCAGGGCCGGGGAGGGCTTGCCGACGTATTGCATCTCGGCGTCGTAGTCGTCTTCGATGATCACACCATCATGGGTGCGCGCCCATTCCAGCAAGGCCAGCCGCCGCTCGGTGGAGAGCGTGATACCGGTCGGGCACTGGTGGCTGGGCGTGCAATACAGCATGCTGGCCCGGGCCAGCACCGCCGGATCGGGCAGCACGCCGTCGCGGTCCACCTCCAGCCCCACCAGTTGCGCGCCACGGCGCAGGAAGATGTTGCGGGCATCCATGTAGCCCGGGTCTTCCACCGCCACGGTGGAGCCAGCCGGCGTCAGCAGTTCGCTCACCAGGTACAGGGCCTGTTGCGCCCCCACTGTCAGCAGTACCTCGTCCCGGCGCGCCGCGATCCCGCGCCGGGGCAGCACGCGCTTGATCAACTGGTCCACCAGGGAGGCATTGTCGTGGTCGATGGCATCCGGCGCCCAGCCCCGGATCGAGCTCACGTCCAGCGCCTGGCGGCTGCACTCACGCCAGTCGGCGATGGGGAACAGGCTGGGATCGAACTGGCCGTACAGGAAGGGATAGCGATGGCGCTGCCAGTCTTCCGGCTTGTCCAGCCATTTGATGCCGGCAGGCTCAGCCTGCATGCGCGCCTGCCAGTCCACCCCCTGCGGTGCCTCGCGACGGGGATGGTCGGGCGCGGTCTGCGCCGGCCGGTGGTGGTGCAGGTAGCGCTCGCTGACGTAGTAGCCGTTGCGCGGACGGTTTTCCAGGTAACCGTCCTCGGCCAGCTTTTCATAGACCAGCACCACGGTATTGCGTGAAATGGCCAGCATGTCGGCCAGCTCGCGGCTGGAGGGCAGGCGCATGCCGGGTGCCAGTCGCCCGTCCAGCACGGCATCGACGAAGCACACCCGCAGCTGGCTCTGCAGGGTACTGCCCTGGCGCTCCGGCTCGGGAAAGATCTGTCGCCACATCACCTGATGGGCCTGGTGGTCACGCACGCCTTTGCTCCGCTGTGCCAAAGCCTGCGTTGTCGCAGGAAGCGTGCCAGCAGCCGGCTGTGCGGGTTTCACATCTTGCCCTTCCACGGAATCAGCTTTTCTTCCATCTTGCGCATGAGCAGGTCGATCAGGTAGGCCAGCACGCCGATGACGATGATGCCCATGATCACGATGTCGGTACGCAGGAAGTTGGAGGCATTGAGCACCATCTGCCCGATGCCGGCGGTGGCCGCCACCATCTCGGCCGCCACTAGGGTGGTCCAGCCGAAGCCCACTGCGATGCGCATGCCGGTCAGGATTTCCGGCAGTGCCGCCGGAAACACCACCATGCGGATCACCTGCCAGTTGCTCGCGCCCAGCGAGCGCGCCGCATTGATCTGTTCGATCGCCACCGAGCGCACGCCGGCCTTGGAAGCCATCGCCAGCGGGGCGAAGCAGGCCAGGTAGATCAGCGTGACCTTGGCGCTTTCATCGATACCCAGCCAGATCACGATCAGCGGCAGGTAGGCCAGCGGCGGCAGCGGTCGATAGAACTCGATGATCGGATCGGCGATGCCGCGCACCAGGCGCGAGGTGCCCATGGCCAGCCCCACCGGCACGGCCGTGACCACTGCCAGCAGGAAGGCCGCCATCACGCGGCTCAGGCTGATGAGCACGTGTTGCGCCAGCGGCGTGTCGCCCTGGGTCTGGCCGTGCAGGGCGCCCATCAGCGCATCCAGGGTGGCCTGCGGGGTGGGCAGGAACAGCGGCTTGATCCAGTGCAGGCCGGTGGCGATCCACCACAGCAGCAGCAAGGCCACCAGGGTGATGGTGCTGATCAGCCAGTTGCTGCCCTGGCCCGGGGCGCCATAGTTGCGCGGGCGCCGGCGACGGCGCGGGGCAGTGGCCTGGGCGGATGCGGTGGCCGCAGGGCGGGTAGTGGGGGGCATGGTGGTCTCCTGCGCCGGCTTGGTTACGGCGGTGGCGGTGGTGCTGTTCATCAGTGCATCCCGGTCGACGAGGTTTGGTGGACCAGAGCCAGCACGCGTTCGCGGGCGGCGATGAATTCAGGATCGGCCTTGGTGCCGCGGGCATCGCGGGTGGCCAGGTAGCGGCGGGCGAAGGGCATGCTCAGGTCATGCACCACGCGGCCTGGGCTGGGCGCCATCACGATCAGGCGGGTGGCCAGGAACAGGGCTTCCTCCACATCGTGGGTGATGAAGAAGAACACCCCCTGGGACTCGTTCCAGAGGTCCAGCAGCAGTTCCTGGATGGCTTCGCGGGTGAAGGCGTCGAGCGCGCCCAGCGGTTCGTCCAGCAACATCACCGAGGGCGAGGAGGCGATGGCGCGCGCCACCCCCACGCGCTGCTGCATGCCGCCCGACAGTTCATAGACCTGCTTGTGGGCCGAGGACAGCAGGCCCACCTTGTTGAGACATTCGAGGGCGATGCGGCGCCGCTCGTGCAACGGCATCTTGCGCAGCTTGAGGCCGAATTCGACGTTTTCCACCACATTCATCCAGGGCATCAGCGCGTGCTTCTGGAACACCACGCCCCGGTCCGAACCGGGACCGTCCACCGCCTCGCCGGCCAGCCGGATTTCGCCCCGCGTGGGCGGGATGAAGCCGGCAATGGTGTTGAGCAGGGTGGTCTTGCCGCAGCCGGAGGCCCCCAGCGCCACCACGAACTCGCCAGCCGGGATGGACAGCGAGACCTGGTCCAGCGCCAGGCTGGGCGGCCCCTTGCGGGCCGGGTATTCGATCGAGACCTGGTCGATTTCAAGCATGCTCGCGCTCCAAGGATGAATGGGTGAAAAAGGGAAGGGACGACGACCTTACTTGCCGGCCGCGATGGCCTTGACGTACTGGTCGGTCACGCCCACCGAGTAGTCCGGCAGGATGGCCTGCAGGGTCTTCTGTTCTTTCAGGAACTCGGCCGTGGCCTGCAGCGACTTGACGGCACCGGCCTCCTTGCCGCCCGAGAGCCACTTGGTGGAAGCCTGTTCGGCCGGCGTCGGGAACTGGTAGAGCTTCAGTGCTGCCGCCACCTCGCCCGGCTCGCCACCGGAGATGGCCGCCACCGCCTTGCCCTGCGCGGTGTCGCCGGTCCATTGACCCGGGTTGGCGCGATACATGGCGTCGTACTTGGCCAGCATGCGGGTGAAGCTGATCATGAACTTCTCATGCTCCTTGGCCCAGTCGCGGTTGACCACGAAGCCGTCGAAGGTGGCGATGCCGGTCTGGGCGGCGATCTTGCCGGAGCTGGTCACCACCGTGCCACTGGCGCTGATCTTGGCCAGCACCGGGTTCCAGACGAAGGCGGCATCGATGTCGCCGCGCTCCCAGGCCGCGGCGATCTCGGGCGGGCGCATGTTGAGCACCTTCACGTCGGCCGCCGACAGGCCGGCCTGCTTGATCGCCATGAGCGCATGGAAGTGGCTGGTGGAGACGAAGGGCACACCCAGGCGCTTGCCCTTGAGCTGCGCCACCGAGCTGATGCCGGACCCGTTGCGGGCCACCATGGCCTCGGCGTCGTTGATGTTGTCCAGGATCCAGAACAGCTGGATCGGCAGGCCCTGCGACAGCCCGGCCGCCACCGGGCTGGAACCGGCTTCACCGATCTGCACATTGCCCGAGGCCATGGCGCGGATGACGTCGCCGCCACCGCCGAACTTGCGGTAGTTGACCTTGTAGCCGGTTTCCTTGGCGGCTTCGTCAAGCTGCTGGGCGTAGCGCCAGGGGACCATCATGTCCTGGTAGGCGATGGTGACTTCCTTGTCGGCGGCCAGGGCCAGGGCGGCAGGGAACAGGCAGGCTCCGGCCAGCAGGCCGGTCAGCGTACGACGCAGTGCGAATGCTTTCATGAAAAACCCCTCGATATCGTGATGTGGCGATGTGAGCAAGGAACGCGGCCCGGTACTGGCTCGCGGTTGCACGCTTCGGTGTTGGCAACGCATCTACTCTGACGCAGAAACTGCGCCAGCCGATGGAGCCACAGCAGGCTTTCGATTGGACCAGCGCAACCATGCCTGGTCCGGGTGCGTTATGACAGTGGCGACCCGGCGCACAGCCGCGCCACCGCCGGCTGCGCGGCTTGGGCGTGGTGCGGCGGGCAGAAAGCGGCACCGCTTTCGCGCCATTTTTGTGCGCCTTGCCCACCTGCGGTGCTGTCGTGGCTGGCTCCATGGAAAGGTCTCGCTGGTCTTATGGTCCAGCCGGTGCCGATGCAATGATTGCGCCATGTCCCGACTTATCCCTTCTTCTTGCCGCGTGTGCCATCCCGAGGTGGCCGCATGAGCGCCTCCCTGTCGCTGGTCGCCGGCCTCATGGCGGTCAGCCTGCTGGCCGGTCTCACCAAGGGCGTGACCGGCTTTGGCGGGGCGCTGGTCATGGCGCCGCTGTTCGGCCTGGCGCTGCCGTCCTCAGAGGCGGCGGCCCTGATCGTGCTGGTCAACTGCGCGGCGTCGCTGCAGGGCTGGCGCGGCTGGGTCCGGCAGGCTCACTGGCCGACGGTGTTGCCACTGGCGGCCATCGCACTGGCCTGCACTGCGGTGGGGGTGCGCCTGATCGCCAGCGGCAGCCTGCCCGACATGCATCGCCTGATCGGCCTGTGTGTGCTGGCGGTGACCGCCTTGCACGTGCTGGGCTGGCGCTGGCGCCATGGGGGCGGCGCCACGCCGACGCTGGCGGCCGGTGCGGTATCGGGACTGATGACAGCGCTGTGCGGGATCGGCGGGGTGGCGGCGGTGTACTACTTCAATGGCATCCGGCGCGCTGAGGCAGGAGCGATACCGCAAGCGGCCGATTACGGGCAGGCACATGAGCAGGCACATGAGCAGGCCGCACACCTGCGCGCCAACCTGCTGGCTTACTTCATGGTGCTGTTCTTCGGCGCGGCCATGATCCTGGCCTGGGACGGACAGGTGGGTCTGCCGCAACTGGCGCTGACGGCCTGGCTGGTGCCGGCCTTCGCGGCCGGTGTGCTGGTGGGGGAACGGCTCTATGGCCTGCTGTCACCGTCATGGTTCCAGCGCATCGTGTCGGCGCTGCTGTTCTGTGCGGGGCTGGTGGCGCTGGCGGGATGAGCGGGATGCTGCGCTGATTGCAGGCAGCAGGCAGCAGGCAGCAGGCAGCAGGTACAGCAGACGGGCTTGCATCAAATGGCCCGCCTGATGGCACAATCACGGCTTGCCCCTGATGTCGTCCTTTCCTGATCGCGCAGGCCACGTCCCTGCCAAAGAGCCCGCCATGAACCTGACTTCGCTCGCACTCCTCCTCGTCTTCCAGTGCCTGGGAGAAGGCGTCGCCCAGCTGCTGGGCCTGCCTATCCCCGGCCCGGTGATCGGCATGCTGCTGTTGCTGCTGGCCTTCCTGTCATCACCGCGCCTGGCTGAGCTGATGGAGCCCACTTCCTGGGGCATCCTGCAGCACCTGTCATTGCTGTTCGTGCCGGCCGGGGTGGGCGTGATCGCCGCCGCCGGCCAGCTCAAGGCCGACCTGCCGGCCATCGTGGTGGCGCTGGTGGCCAGCACGGTACTGGCCATCGCCGTGGGTGCGCTGGTGACGCAGGCGGCCATGAAGTGGCTTGGCAAGTCCGGTCCGCCTGACTCGTCAGATCAACCGACAACGCCCGACGCCGGCCAGGAGTCGCACTGATGCACGGCCTGGCACGTCTGACCGACATCTGGGTCTATCTCGCCGCCTCGCCGCTGCTGGGGCTGACCACCACGCTGGTGGCCTATCTGGTGGCGCTATGGGTGTATCGCCGGCTTGGTTTCAATCCGCTGGCCAATCCGGTGCTGATCGCCATCGCTATCGTGGTGAGCATCCTGACCGTGACCGGCACCCCCTACAAGACCTACTTCGAAGGCGCGCAGTTCGTGCACTTCATGCTCGGCCCGGCCACGGTTGCGCTGGCCATGCCGCTCTACAAGCAATGGAGCAAGCTGCGTCATGCTGCCGTGCCGCTGCTGCTGGGCCTGGCGGCGGGGTCCATCACGGCGGTGGTGTCGGCGGTGGGCATTGCCTATGCCATGGGCGCTTCGCCGCAGATCATGGCATCGCTGGCGCCCAAATCGGCTACCACGCCGATTGCCATGGCGATTTCGGAACGCTTCGGTGGTCTGCCTTCGCTGACCGCCGTGCTGGTGATCTGCACCGGCATCCTGGGGGCGGTGCTGGCGCGCTATGTGCTGAACTTCCTGCGCATCGACAGCCATCCGGTACGCGGCTTCGCGCTGGGCGTGGCCTCGCACGGCATCGGTACGGCGCGGGCGCTGCAGGTGAGCGCCGAGATGGGCGCTTTCGCTGGCCTGGGCATGGGGCTCAATGGGGTCTTCACGGCGATCGTGGTGCCGCTGGCGATGCCGGTGTTCCTGCGCTGGATCGGCGCCTGAGGCCGGCGCCGATTGCTTTGCCGGCTAACTTTGCCGGCTTATTTTGCCGGCTTACCTGGCCGGCTTGGGGCACCAGGGCGGTACCTTGAACTGTTCCACCAGAAAGTCGCGCATGCGCTGGACCTTGGGTGGCAGGTGGGTGCGGGTCGGGTAGAGCGTATGCACCACCAGTTGCTCGCCGGTGCTCCAGCCCTCGAACAGTTCCACCAGTTGCCCCGAGGCGATGGCGGCATTGACGATGAAGTCCGGCTGGATCGCGATGCCCTGGCCGGCGATGGCCATCTCGCGGCAGGTCACGCCATTGTTGACATAGACGGTGGAACGCACGCGCACATGGCAGGTGTCGCCATGCACATGCTTGAAGCTCCATTCGTCGCCATTGGCGCGGTAGCTGTAGGAAATGAAGGGGTATTCACGCAGCTCGGCCGGCGTCTCCGGCGTGCCGTGGCGGCGCAGGAATTCCGGCGAGGCGCAGGCAATCATGCGCACCGGCGCCAGTGGGCGCGCCACCATGCGGCTGTCACCCAGGGTGCTGATGCGGATGACCATGTCGAAACCTTCTTCGATCAGGTCGATGGTGCGGTCCGAGAGGGTGATGTTGAGTGTGATCAGCGGATTGTCTTCGGCGAATCGGCCCCATAGCGGCGCCAGCTGCTCCACCCCGAAATCCTGGGGCGCGCCGATGCGCAGGCGGCCGCAGGCCTGGTCGGAATTGAGCCCGACCTCGCTTTCCACGTCCTGGATCGATTCCAGCAATTCCTTGCAGCGGGCGAAATAGACGCGCCCTTCATCGGTCAGCGACAGCCGCCGCGTGGTGCGGTGGAGCAGGCGGATGCCCAGGAACTGCTCCAGCTCCGACACCTGGCGCGAGACTGCCGGCTTGGAAAGGCCGGTGACATCCACGGCGCTAACGAAGCTGCCGCTCTCGACCACGGCGACGAAGGTTTCCATGGCTTGCAACTTGTCCAAGCTGCCTCCGATCTGCAAGAAAATAGCGCCCAGCGTGCCACAGGCGCGCGGGCGTGACCATGCTACGTTTGGATAATGGCCAGCATGGCCCCAACCATGCTCGGCACCTGGCGCTGGCGCGCTAGCGCAGCCCGGCGGCCCAGCCCACCACCTCGGCCGCCAGCCGCTCGCTGGCCGCGCCGAAGGCGGTGACCACTTCCGGCACCTTGCTGCCAGCCACCGGTTGCACCACGGCAAAGCGGCGCGCCGCCAGTTGCTGGCGCGTGGTGGTATCGACCAGGCGGGCGTCATAGACGATCACCACCTGCGGTACACCGTTGCGATATTCGGTCTGGAAGGCAGCCAGCACGCCATTGAGCTCGACCTCGGCCGCGATATTGGCATTGTCGCCGGACAATCGCGGGAAGCGGCCATCGGCCTGGAAGGCCTCCAGCAGGCGGTCACGCAGCAGTTGCGGGGCCGGATCGCTCCAGCGTACGCCGGCATAGGACTTGATCATGTCACCCTCGGGCAGCACCAGGATGCGTTCGCTGTCGACGCTGCGATTGGCGCTGGGCGTGACGATGCGCAGCGCCCGGTAGGGGCTGGCGCTGTTGCCTGTGCTGGCAGGCGTAGCCAAGGTCGGGGCCGGCAGGCGGTACACCGCCAGCGGGTCGGCCTTGGGCAGGATGGAGCAGGCCGTCAATGCCAGGCTGCCGGCCACGAGGGCGGTGCGCAGGAGCAGGGTCTTCATGGTTGGAATTCCTGGAGATTGTCTTGGCCCAGCAGATAGGCGCCGGGATTGTTTTCCAGCTTGCGGCTGATGGCCCGGACCGAGGCCAGTGTGCCGCGCAGTTCGGTGATGGCCGGGCCGATCTCGGCCACGCCCTGGGCGCCGTTGTTCAGCGCCGCCTGGTTCTGCCGGATCAGGGTTTCGATCTGCTGGCTGCTGGCGGCCAGCGAACTCATGGCCTTCTGCAGGTTGCCCATGGCGTCGTTGCCCCGGGTGGACAGCAACTGGTTGGCCGACTGCATGGCGATATTGGCCTGGCGCGCCGCCTCGGCCAGGTCCTGCATGGCCCGGCCGACGTTGCCGCGCTGCGCGGCCAGGCTGCCGGTCAGCTGCTCCAGGTGGGCCAGGGTCTGGTTCAGGCGCTGCGCATTTTCCGGCGCCAGGAACTGCTTGGCATTGATCAGCACTTCATTGACGTTGGAGAGCAGGTCTTCGCCATTGGCCAGCAGCGAGGTCAGCGGCGAAGGGGAGGCGATGATGACCGGATCGTTGCCGTCCCTGGACTCCAGGCGCGGGCTTTGCGGCGAGCCGTTGGTCAACTGGATCAGGGCGGTGCCGGTGATGCCGGCCAGGGCCAGCTTGGCGCCAGTGTCTTCCTTGATCGGTGCCTTGCCCGTCACGCGGATGCGCGCGCGCACCTTGCGCGGATCGGCCGGGTCCAGGCTCAGGCCGACCACATCGCCCACCTTGATGCCGCTGTACTGCACCGGGCTGCCCCGGGACAGACCGCTGACGGCTTCGTTGAAGATCACCGTGTAGTAATCTACGTCGCGGTCCTGGCCGACCTTGGTCAGCCACAGGCAGAACAGCAGCGCCGCCAGCGCGACCAGGATGGTGAAGAGTCCGATGAGGACGTGATGTGCGCGGGTTTCCATCAGGCGGGTCCTTGCTGGGTTGCGGTGGCGGCCGATCGCAGCGCAGCCACACTGGCGGCCCGTCCACGCGGGCCCTGGAAATATTGGCGTATCCACGGATCGTCGAAGGCTGCCACCGCTTCGATGCGGTCGGCCACCAGCACCCGTCGCGCCGACAGCACGGCCACCCGGTCACAGATGGCATAGAGGGTGTCGAGATCATGCGTGACCAGGAATACGGTCAGCCCGAGGGCGTCGCGCAGGGTCAGGATCAGGCGGTCGAAGGCGGCGGCGCTGATCGGGTCCAGGCCGGCGGTGGGTTCGTCCAGGAACAGGATGTCCGGGTCCAGCGCCAGGGCCCGCGCCAGCGCGGCGCGCTTGATCATGCCGCCCGAAAGTTCGGCCGGGAACTTGTCGCCGGCGGCAATGGGCAGGCCGGCCAGGGCCAGCTTCATGGCCGACACGCCCCGCGCCTGGTCGGCATCGAGGCCACCGTATTCGGTCAGGGGCAGGGCGATGTTTTCCAGCACCGTCAGCGAGGAGAACAGCGCACCCTGCTGGAACAGCACGCCAAAGCGGCGCTCGTAGCGCGAGCGCGCCTGGGTGGAGAGCGCCGAGAGGTCCTGTCCGAACACCTTCACCTGCCCGGCGGCCGGACGTTGCAGGCCGACGATGCTGCGCAGGAGCACCGACTTGCCGGTGCCCGAGCCGCCCACCACGCCGAGGATTTCGCCGCGCCGCACCTGCAGGTCCAGCTGCTCGTGCACCACCTGGGTACCGAACTGGTTGCGCAGGCCGCGCACGTCGATGATGTTTTCCGTGCCGGTGTGAGCGGGGTCGTGGGGTGCGGTCACCATCCCATCTCCATGAAGAACAGGGCCGCCAGCGCATCCAGCAGGATCACCACGAAGATCGACTGCACCACGCTGGAGGTGGTGTGCTGCCCCACCGACTGCGCACTGCCGCTGACCTTGAAGCCTTCATTGCAGCCGATGATGGCGATGACGAACGCAAACAGCGGCGCCTTGACCATGCCCAGCACGAAATGGCGGATGCCCACGTCCTGCTGCAGCAGCGACAGGAACATGGTGGGGCTGATGTCCAGCGACAGGGCGCACACCATGGCGCCGCCCAGGAGGCCCGACATCATGGCGATGAAGGTCAGGATGGGCATGGACACCAGCAGCGCGATGATGCGCGGCAGGACCAGCAGGTTGACCGGGTCCATCCCGAGGGCGCGGATGGCGTCGATTTCCTCGTTGGCCTTCATGGAACCGATCTGCGCGGTAAAGGAGCTGGCGGTGCGCCCGGCCATCAGGATGGCCGTCAACAACACCGCGAATTCGCGCAGGAAGGAAAACGCCACCAGGTCCACGGTGTAGATGCTGGCGCCAAAATCAGCCAGCACCGTGGCGCCCAGGAAGGCCACCACCGCGCCCACCATGAAGGTCAGCAGCGAAACGATGGGCACCGCATCCAGCCCGGTCTGTTCGACCTGCGCCACCACGGCGGTGAAGCGCCAGCGCGAGGGACGCCAGAAGGACGCCACCAGCGTCTGCAGGGATAAACCGGCAAAGCCCAGCAGGCCGCGCGCGCAGGCACGCAGGCTGAGGGTGGCGATGCCGGCACGCTCCAGCACATCGGTGATCCAGGCCTGGGGCGGCGGCGCCGGTTTGGGAATGGCGATTGCCTTGGCGTCGGCCACGGCGGCCAGCAGGCCACGCCAGGCCGGCGCCAGGTCGCTGTCTTCCCCGGTCTGGCGCAGTGCCGCGGGCACGCCCAGCAGATCCACCAGCATCTTGGCGCCCACGGTATCGAAGGCGGTCAGTGCCGAAAACGTCAGCACCAGATCGTCCCCCATGGCCGACCGTTCCTGTGCGATCCGGCGCGACAGCGCGGGATAGTTGTGCAGCGTCCAGTCGCCCTCCACATGCAGCACGGGCGGGCTGGTCGGTTCCAGGCGGAAGGTGGCAGCGGTATTCAAGTCGGACGCGGGTGGGTGTATGGATGGGGATGCGGCAGTTTACCTACATTTATCGCGTGCGTGCCAAATCGCTCATGGCACGGCGCCAAGTATTGCATGAGCCCGGTGCTTTGCGCCAGCGTGCCGGCAGGACTATCCCAAGAGGTAATTGTCCCGTGCCGGTGGCGCTTCTACCATGCGCACTTCCTGCCAGGGCGATGCAATGCGCGCCTGTCCACCCATCGAAAGCGTCGCGGCCACCCTGACGTTTTCTGCACCATGCGGCCTGTGCCGCCTTCTCCTCATGAAAAAACTCGTCCTCACTTTCACCGCCTGCGCCCTGGCCCAGACCAGTCTGGCAGCCCACGCAGAAGCCTCCAGCGTCACCGTCTACGGTGTCATCGACATGAGCATGGTCTATACCAGCAAGGTCGGCCCGGGCAACAACAGTCGGGTCAGTCTCGATTCGGGTGATGCCATGGCCTCGCGCATCGGTTTTCGCGGCAAGGAAGACCTGGGCGGCGGCCTGTCGGCCATCTTCCAGCTGGAAACCGGCTTCAGCGCCGACGACGGCGCCATGGCCACGCCCGGCACCCTGTTCGACCGCAAGTCGGTGGTCGGCCTCGCCGGTCGCTACGGCACCCTGACCGTGGGTCGCCAGACCGACTACCTGGAAGAGATCGGCCAGCAATACAGCTCCTTCCAGATCTTTGGTGGCGGCGGTGTGCGGGCCGGCCACTTCAACAGCCTCGACCGCCTGACCGGCGCCCGTACCAACAACTCGGTACGCTTCGACAGTGCCGAGTTCGGTGGCTTCAGCGGCAGTCTCTTCTATGGCTTTGGCGAAGTCGCCGGCAAGACCGCAGCCGGGCAGGCCTTCGGGGTCGGCGCCAACTACCGCAACGGCAATGCCGGCATCGGCGCGGCCTATTACCAGAGCCGCCTGGCGGCCGACGCCGTACCGGCCAGTGCCGGTGATACCGATCTCAAGACCTTCACCCTGGGCGCCAGTGTCCAGGCCGGCCCGGCCAAGCTGTTCGCGGCCTGGTCGCAGGTGCGTCGCCCGACCCAGCAGACCCTGGGCAGTACCGGCCTGGTGGCCATCACCAGCGCCACCCGGGCCAATGTGTTCGACGTCGGCGTGAACTATGCGCTCAACGCCAAGCTGCACCTGCTGGCCAGCGTCATCCATGACCGCGCCGACCTGGCACGCGCCGGGGCCGGTGCCACCCGTGGGCACACCACCCAGTTCAACCTGGGCGTGGATTACTTCCTCTCCAAGCGCACCGATGTGTACGCGATGGCCAGCCGCCAGTCGGCCAGCGACGTGATCAACCCCGGCGTGATCAGCGCCGCCTATTCCTCGGCTCCGTCCGACGACAGCAGCCAGAACGTGATCCGCGTGGGACTGCGGCACAAGTTCTGAGGCATCGGCACCAACGGATGGCAGTCATCGCCGCTGCCAGCGCCCATTCACCAGAGCACTTCGCTCAAGACGGCCCCTGTGAACCAGGGGCCGTTTTCCATTTCTCTGCCTGATCTCTGCCTGATCTCTGCCTGATCTCCTCCTCGTCTTCGCCTGACGACGGCCGGGCTGTCCTTCGCGCCGCCAACAATGGCATCAGAAGTGACAAGAAATTCACCTTGTCCTTCGTGCTGTTACTGCGCAAAACGTCTTTTCAATTGATGAAGATGTGAAGTTGTTTGCTGGTCCCACTGGCGCGCAAACCTTCACTTGTAAAGCATCGAAGAGATGGTGAAGTTGCCCGCTCTCCAGGCGGATCAAGGTGCCAAAAAATCATGGTGTGAATGATTCTTCATTTAGACGACAAGCCGCCCCTCATAAACAAATTCTCGTCAATCAACAAGCTTCACCATGGTGCGATTGTCGCCGTTAGCAAGCTTCGATTGAATGGGCACGGGACGAAATATGAAGAATTTTGAAACCAGAAAATTCGGGATGAGCGCGATCGACATGAGCAGGCAATGAACAGATCTGCAAGATCAACGCATGAAACGTGAAGACAAAGGACAGGCTGCCGCCGGTTCCGGTCGTCTTTGCGGGTCATGGGGGTCCCACGCGAAAGGGCCGCGAGAAATGCTCGTCCGTGTCATTTCCTCCATGTCAGACAGCTCAGGAAAAACAATATGTCTATCACCATCACCAGCAATCGCATGAGTCGCCAGGCCTCGTCTGCGGCTTCGTCGTCTGCACGCAGTCGCAAGAGCGTGTCGCTCTCCGTGACCAGCACCGCCGCCTTCAGCTCCATCTTTACCGCGACCTTCACCGCGACCGTCACCTCGCCGATGGCGATCAACCGGTTCTCCGGCACCATGGCGGGCGGCGTGTCGTCGCAGGGCGGGTACGGGCCGCTGTCGATGATCCTCTGTCCGTCACTGCCCATGCGGGTGAGCCCGCCGGTGTCGAGCTCGCCCTACGCTTGCCCGTTCCCGGCGGTGAGCAAGCCGGTGCCAACACCGCTGTCAACGCAGACCACGCCAAAGCCCGGCTTTGTCTGCCCCTTCCAACCGGTGAACATGACAACGCCACGCCCGGCGCTGGCCAGTCCTCCGCCGTTGAATGTCCGCCCCTGCCCGCTGACGCCGGTCAATCTCTGCCCGGCAGTCACGGGCGTGGTCCCTGCGCCTTCACCCAAGAGCGACGCAGTCAAGCCATGGATCGTTACCAAGGACGTGGTGCCGGTGTCGCAGGCGTTTCCACCTGGTGTCATCATCGAGTTCCTGGATTGCACGCCGGTCCCGGTGTCCAGTCTGGTGCCATCCTCCGGCTCCAGGCTGGTGCCGACCGTCAAGCCACTGCCCGAACCGGTGCTTACACCCGTGGTCAAGCCCGTGGTCAGGACGGCGGAGTTGCCGCTCGTGGTGCCTGGTGTCAAGTCAGAACTGGTCCTCACCCCCACGCCGGTGACCACTCCCGTGGAGAAGCCGACCCCGACCCTGACCCCGACCCCCGTGCTGGTCAGCACGCCGGTACCGTCGTCCCCGTCCGGCGTGGCCAGCCAGCCCCAGGGCGGCGGCACGCTGCTGACCCCAGCGGTCGCACTGGGCGTCGGTGTGGCGCTGCCGACCACCATGGTGGTGGCAGCACCCAGGCCGCCTGTCGTTCCCGACAGCCATTTCCGCAGCCTGCGCGACAACGACAACGCGCTCAAGCTCGATAGCGGGCGCATCGTCAATTTCAAGCCGGGCGACATCAAGATGAAGGCTGGTGAGCAGGATCTGCTGATCGGCACCGACGGCGATGACCGTCTCGATGAAAGCGGCTCCGGACTGGAGGACGCCATCCGTCGCTACCGCCCCCGCTTCACCCGCTTTGTCGGTGGTGGTGGCGACGACATCATCTTCGGCGGCGCCAGCGCCGACACCATGTGGGGCGGCACCGGCAACGACCGGCTGATCGGCAAGGACGGCGACGACAAGCTCTACGGTGAAGAGGGCGACGACCGCCTCGATGGCGATGCCGGCGATGACCTGCTGGTCGGTGGCGCCGGCAAGGACGAACTGTACGGCGGCCTGGGCAATGACACGCTCCTTGGCGGCGATGGCGATGACCTGATGTACGGCTACCAGCTCTTCAACAACGTGCAGCAGTCCTTGCTGCCCGGCCAGAGCGACGACGACGTGATGGATGGCGGCGCCGGCAATGACACCATGAATGGCGGCCTGGGCAACGACCAGATGTGGGGGGGTACCGGTGACGACCGCCTGCGCGGCGGCAGTGGCGACGACAAGCTCTACGGTGACGAGGGCAACGATCTTCTCTACGGCGAAGAGGGCAACGACCTGCTCATGGGCGGCGACGGCGACGACGAGCTCTATGGCGATTTCCGGCGTGCCTACGGCGCGGCGACCAATGATGTCGGCGGCGACGACCGGCTCTATGGGGGCGCCGGCCGGGACCGGCTGTTTGGCGGCGTCGGCAACGACCTGCTCGACGGTGGCAGCGGCGAAGACTACCTGGAAGGTGGCAAGGGCGACGACATCTACATCGTCGATAACGCCAATGACAAGGTGGTCGAGAACGTCAACGAGGGGCATGACACCGTCATCGCCTCCTGCAGCTACGCGCTCGGCAACGAGGTGGAAGACCTGCGCCTGACCGAAGGCGGCAATTTCGACGCCATCGGCAATGCGCTGGATAACCTGCTTACCGGCAACAGCGGCGACAACCTCCTCGATGGCGGCAAGGGCGTGGACACCATGATCGGCGGTCGCGGCAACGATACCTACGTGGTCGATGACGTCGCCGACAAGATCGTCGAAAACGCCGGCGAAGGGATCGATACCGTGGTCTCCCGCATCAGCTACACCCTGGGCGAGAACCTGGAAAACCTGATCCTGCTGGATGCCACCAAGCCTGAGCGCGAAACCATCAACGGCGTCCAGATGCTGACCTATGGCTCGCCGCACTACTACCGGCTGGACTATATCCAGGGTGATGAGGTGGACGGTTACCAGGGTACCTGCGGTGAAACCAGCGTGGCCAACGTCTGCGTCATCGCCGGTCTGAAGGTGAGCGAAGGTGATGTCATCAAGCGCGCCATTGCCAACGGCTGGTGCAACACCGACTCGCCCGACCCGGGCACGCGTGGCTCCAGCAACCAGTACTCTCAGCTGAACATGCTCAACAGCTTTGGCCTGCGCGCGGAGACGCTGGATGGCTACAACGTCAAGCGCATGGCCGAGCTGATCAAGGACGGGCGCGGCGTGATGCTGGCGGTGAACGCCGACAGGCTGTGGGGGGCGCCGCGTGTGGAAGGCTGTCGGGTGGATCACAGGATCACGGTCACCGGCGTGGCCTGCGATGCCAATACCGGCGAAGTGGCCGGCTTCTACATCACCGATTCCGGGCGCGGGCGGGCCAGCGACGGCTGTCGCTATCTCACCCTGGAAGAGTTGCGCAATGCTGCCGATGTGATCGGTTCCAGCATGATCACCACGCTGGACCCGATCAAGATCCGGGACCAGAACATGGACGCCATCGGCAACGCGCTGGACAACGTGCTCACCGGTAATCGCGGCAACAACCTCATGAAGGGCGGCAAGGGCAACGACACCCTGATCGGCGAGGCCGGCAATGACACCTACGTGTTCAGCCGGGGCGATGGTCGCGATGTCATCGTCGACAGCGACAAGACCCGGGGCAATATGGACGTGCTGCAACTGACCGACATCAACCAGAACAACCTCTGGTTCAGGAGGTCCGGCAACGACCTGTGCATCGACATCATGGGCAGCAGCGACCGCGTGACCGTGAAGGACTGGTACGTGGGCGGTGTCAGCGGCAGCGACAACCGCATCGAGCGTATCAAGACCGCCGACGGCAACACCCTCTACGACAGCGACGTCGACAAGCTGGTGCAGGCCATGGCCAGCTTCGCCCCGCCCGCCGCCACCCAGACCTCCTGGGTCAACGGGCAGACCAGCCAGGACAAGGTGCTCATGACCGTCACCCACTGAGCCTGAACCCCAAGCAAATGTAGTACCCGACGCCGGGCCTTGCGCCCGGCGGCGACGCCATGCGTCCCCTGCGAGCAGGCAGGGCGGGGTAGGGCGTGCCGATGGCCATGGCCATCCACGCGAAGCATCTATTCAAGAATCCGGAAATCTATGAACCAGTCCGACAAGGATCCCGATCAGGCGGGGCAAGACAGTGCCCTGCAATGCCTGATGATGATGGCGCGCCTGCATGGTATCGCCGCCGATCCCGCGCAGTTGCAGCACCAGTTCGGGCGCGAGCCCTTCACCCTGGACAAACTCCTGCTGGGCGCGCGCGCCCTGGGCATGAGTGCGCGCTGCATCACCCAGGACCGCAAGCGCCTGGAACGCACGCCCCTGCCGGCCATCGGCGTGGACCGCCAGGGCCGTTATTTCATCCTGGCCAAGCTGGAGCAGGGGCAGGCCACGGACTGGGGCAGCCTGCGCATCCTCATCCAGCGGCCCGGCCAGCCGCCACAGGTGCTGTCACGGCGCGATTTCGAGTCGCTGTGGTCGGGTCGGGTGATCCTGTTGACCAGCAAGGCCAGCTATGCCGGTGAATCGGCGCGCTTCGATTTCTCGTGGTTCATCCCGGCCGTGATCAAGTACCGCAAGGTGCTGGTGGAGGCGCTGGTGATTTCGCTGGTGCTGCAGCTTCTGGGACTGGTGACGCCCCTGTTCTTCCAGGTGGTGATGGACAAGGTCTTGGTCAATCACGCCATGATGACGCTCAACGTGGTGGCCGTGGCGCTGGTGGCCGCCACCCTGTTCGAGGCCGCCCTGACCGGCATTCGTACCGCTGTGTTCGCCCATACCAGCAGCAAGATCGATGTCGAACTGGGCTCGCGCCTGTTCGCCCATCTGCTGAGCCTGCCGATCGGCTACTTCCAGGTGCGGCGCGCCGGTGACTCGATCGCGCGCATCCGCGAGCTGGAAAACATCCGTTCCTTCCTCACCAGCAACGCCCTGACACTGGTACTGGATATCGTTTTTTCCTTCATCTTCCTGGGCGTGATGCTGTGCTACAGCGTCACCCTGAGTCTGATCGTGCTGGCCTCGATCCCGCTGTACCTGGCGCTGTCGCTGGTGTTTACGCCCATGCTGCGGGCGCGCCTGAACGACAAGTTCAACAAGAACGCCGAGAACCAGTCCTTCCTGGTAGAGACCCTGACCGGCATGGATACCGTCAAGTCCATGGCGGTGGAACCGCGCTGGCAGCAGCGCTGGGACAAGCAACTGGCCGCCTATGTCGCCGCCAGCCTGGGCAGCACCAACATCGGCCTGCTGGCCAGTGGCGGGGTCACGCTGGTGAGCAAGCTGGTGACCGTGGGCATCATGTGGCTGGGCGCGCTGCTGGTGGTCAAGAACGAATTGACCGTGGGCGAACTGGTGGCCTTCAACATGCTGGCCGGGCAGGTGGCTTCGCCTATCCTGCGCATGGCACAGTTGTGGAACGATTTCCAGCAGGTCGGCATCTCCATGAGCCGGCTGGCCGATGTGCTGGACGCCCGCGCCGAGGTCGGCGGCAATCGTACCCGGCTGCCACAGGTGAGCGGGGCCATCAGCTTCGACCAGGTGTCCTTCCGCTACCGCCCCGAAAGCCCGCCGGTGATCCATTCGGTTTCGCTGGAGATCGCGCCGGGCGAGGTCATCGGCGTGGTCGGCCGTTCCGGTTCCGGCAAGAGCACGCTGGCGCGGCTGGTACAGCGCCTCTACCTCTGCGACGGTGGCCGCATCAGCGTGGACGGCCAGGATATCGCCGTCATCGACACCGCCTCGCTGCGCCGACAGATCGGCGTGGTACTGCAGGAGAGCACGCTGTTCTCCCGCTCCATCCGCGACAACATTGCCCTGGCCGATCCGGCCCTGCCGATCGAAGACATCATCGCCGCCGCCCGTCTGGCCGGCGCGCATGACTTCATCTGCGAGCTGCCCGAAGGCTACGACACCGTGGTCGGCGAGCAGGGCAGTGGCCTCTCCGGCGGCCAGCGCCAACGCATCGCCATTGCCCGCGCCCTGATCACCAACCCCGGCATCCTCATCTTCGACGAGGCCACCAGCGCCCTGGACTATGAGTCCGAAAAGATCATCCAGGACAACATGCGCCAGATCTGCGCCGGCCGTACCGTGCTCATCATCGCGCACCGGCTCTCGGCAGTGCGCGACGCCGACCGTATCGTCGTCATGGAGCAGGGGCGCATCGCCGAAAGCGGCCCCCATGCCGAACTGCTGGCACGGCCCGACGGCATCTACGCCCATCTCTACGGATTGCAGAGCCAGCAGGCCAGCCCCGCAGCTGTCGGCGCGGCGCTGCCCGAGGGAGGCGCGGCATGAGGATGCAACACCGTCGTCAGGCCTGGAGCGAGCTGGGCAACCGTTACGTCCGGGTGTTTCAGCATCACTGGAAGGCCCGCCACGCGCTGCCCAGCGATTTCTACAATCGCCAGGAAGCCGAGTTCCTGCCGGCCGCCCTGGCCCTGCAGGAGTCACCCGGTTCGCCCAGCCTGCTGTGGACCGCCCGCCTGATGGTGGGCTTGGTGGTCTTCGCTCTGGTCTGGTCGGTAGTGGGGCAGATCGACATCATCGTCAGCGCCAACGGCAAGCTCATTCCGACGTCCCGCGTGAAGACCATCGCCTCGGTCGACCTGGCCAGCGTGAAGGGCCTGTTCGTCACCGAAGGCCAGCGTGTGGAGGCGGGTGATCTGCTGATCGCACTGGACTCCAGCAACAGCGATGCCGAACGCGCCAAGGCCGCCGATGCGGTGGCCCAGGCCAGGCTGCAGGCTGCGCGCGCCGCCGCCCTGATGGACGCCGTGCAGAACCAGCAGCCGCCCGAACTGGGCAAGGTGGACGGCGTGTCGCCGGCCCAGTGGGCCTCGGTACGCAGCCAGCTGCAGGGCCAGTACCAGGAGGTGCGCGCCCGCCTGACACGGCTGGACGACGAAATCTGGCGCTATGGCTCGGCCCTGCGCCTGGCCACCCAGCGCGCCCGCGACTACCAGGCACTGATGGCTGATCGCACGGTCTCCCAGCATGCCTGGCTGGAGCGCGAGCAGGCCCGCATCGACCTGCAGGGCCAGTTGTCCGACGCCCGCAACCAGCGCGCCGCGCTGATCGCCCAGACCCGGAAGGAGGCGCACGACAGCCGCGTGGAAGCCGAAAAGATCATCGAGGCCGCGCAGCAGGACCAGCTTCGCGCCGAGGAACACAGCCGCCTGCTCAGGCTCACCGCGCCGGTGACCGGGACGGTGCAGCAGCTGAGCGTGCATACCGTGGGCGGCGTGGTGCCGGCGGCGCAGCCGCTGATGCAGATCGTGCCGGAAGACAAGGAACTGGAGATCGAAGCCTTTCTGGAGAACAAGGATGTGGGCTTCGTCCAGGTCGGCCAGCAGGCCGAGGTCAAGCTGGACGCCTTCGACTACACCAAGTACGGCACCCTGCGCGCCAAGGTCCGGCAGGTCTCGCGTGACGCCATCCCGGACGAGAAGCGCGGCTTGCTCTATTCGGTACGCGTCGTGCTGGAAGACAAGAGCATCGTCATCGACGGCCAGCGCGTGGCGCTTTCGTCGGGCCTGGCCAGCAATGTGGAAATCAGGACCGGCAGCCGGCGCGTCATCGAATACCTGCTCTCGCCGCTGGTGCGCCACCAGAAGGAGGCCTTGCATGAACGTTGATGGAGCAGGGCGCCGCTGGTCCTTGCCAGAGCGTCCCATGAAGCCTCCCGCACCCATGCCTTATGCCTCACCCATCACCCCGACCATGAAACAGATGAACCGCAGCAAACCGATGAAGCACCCCATGCCAATGAAACCGGAGTCGCACCTGAAATACCTCAAGGAAATCACCGCCGTCCTCTTCAGCCTGGCCATCGCCGGCACCATGTTGCCGCCCGCGAGCCACGCCGCCATGCTGGACGAACTGACCACGCCGCTGGCCGACCCGCTGCTGGCGCAGCCTCCGGTGCTGGTGCATGGCAAGCCCCTGCCGGGCGACCAGGAAGGCCTGATCTGCAGCCCCGGCCCGACCGTGCTGCGCGGGTCGCTGTCGCTGGCCGACGCCATCGACCTGGCGCTGTGCCAGCATCCGCAGGTCCAGGCCGCCTGGGCCGGCATCAAGATCCAGGCCGCCCAACTGGGCGAGGCACGCGCCGCCTACCTGCCCAGCGTCAATGCCGGCGCCAGCCAGGTGCGCAGCAAGACCAGCCCGGCCGCAGGCGAGGGCGTGCGGTCCGCCCAGAGCTACTACGCGGCGCTGACCTGGCGCCTGCTGGACGCGGGTGCGCGTGCGGCCAACCGGCGCGCCGCCGATGCCCTGCTGGAAGCCGCCGCCGCCGGCCATGACGCGACCCTGCAAAAGGCCATGGCCAATGTGATCGGCCTGTACTTCGACGCCCAGAGCAGTCAGGCCAGCGAGCAGGCCCGCGCTCAGAGCGAAGCGCTGGCGCGCCAGGTACTGGAGACCGCGCTCAAGCGCGAACAGCGCGGCGTCGGCTCGCGCCCCGAGACCCTGCAGGCCCGCACCTTCGTCGCCAAGGCCGAGCTGGAGCTTGCCCGCGCCCGCGGCCAGCACCAGAAGGCGCTGGTGGCCCTGAACCTGGCCATGGGCGCGCCGGTGGCCGGTGAAGAGGCGCAGACCCTGTCGCTGGCACCTCCCACTGACGATGACCTGCCGGCGCTGGAACTGGATCTGCGCGAATGGCTGCAGACCGCACGCGAGCAGCATCCGGCCATCCTGGCCGCGCAGGCTCAGCTGGACGCCTCCCGTGAAAAAGTCCAGGCCACCCGCGCCGAGGGCTTGCCGAGCGTGGACCTGAGCGCCGGGCAATACATCAACGGCCGGCCCAACCAGTCCCCCGGCGTCCGTGGCGAGCGTGACACCACCGTCGGCGTGAGCCTCAACATTCCGCTCTTCGACGGCTTCTCGCGCACCTACAAGGTCAGGGGTGCGCAAGGCCAGGTCGAGCTCAGGCAGGCCGAGTTGCGTGATGTCCAGGCCCAGGTACAGGGCGATATCTCCACCGCCTATGCCGAGGCCAGCGCGGCCTTGCGCAACCTGGCCTCCTCGCGCCGCCTGCTGGAGGCAGCGCAATCCTCGGTGGATGCGATCAGTCGTAAATACGACAGCGGCATCGCCGACATCGTGGAAATGCTCAACGCCCAGGCCGCGCTATCGGACGCCAGCCAGGAGCGCATCCGCACATTGTCGGACTGGCGCTCGGCGCGCCTGCGCCTGCTGGCCAATGCGGGGCGGATGTCGCGCAGCGTGCTGGCCGCCGACGCCAAACCTTGAGTCAACCCAGGTCAACAAGAAGAGCATGGACAGGGCGGCAAGTGCAGCTCACGCGCCGCCCTGAACCTGCCATCTTCAACGACCGCGACAGCGGGCTGGACCTGCGCAATTCTCATCGGTCAACTATCCCGACCTCTTTTCTCCCTGCTTGTTGTCTGTCTCTGGGCGATCCCGGTCATGCCAGGTCACCGCCAGCGGCGCACGGTTTAATTGTGATCAACGGCCTGTCCGCACAGCCATGCGATAAGTGTTGGGTGATATCCCGGTGACACGCTTGAATGCATTGCTGAATGCGCTCTCCGACGTATAGCCTAGCGACTGCGCCATGGTGGCAATCGCCAGGTTCTGCTCGCGCAAGGCACGCTGCGCCAGGCACATGCGCCACTCGGTCAGGTAGGTGAGTGGCGCCACGCCGGCGGCAGTTTTGAAGCGAGACGCGAACGTTGTACGCGACATGGCGCAGGCTTCGGCAAGTTCGTCCAGATGCCATGTACGACCGGGTTCGCCGTGCATCAGGTGCAACGCTGGCGCCAGGCGGGGTTCAGCCAGGGCGCGTAGCCAGCCGCGCGGCGTCGGTCCGGCATTATTCAGATGCGCACGCAAGATCTGGATGAACAGCAGCTGCGCCAGTTGGGCCGATGCCAATTGGCTACCCGGCAAGCTGGTGGCCCGTTCCTCCATCAGCTGACCCAGCAGCCATCGGAAGCTGGCCGCCTGCGGTGTCGTCGCGGGAACATGTATCCAGGGTGGCAATACATCTCGCAACAGTTTGCCGCTGGTCGGGTCGAGCAGCACGTGGCCACCGATATGCTCGAAGTCTTGTCCGTCTCCCACGACTGCTGTCGCGTTTCCTGCTCCGGAAAACAACGCCATCGCGTCGAGTGCCGGCACGCCCGGTGCGCTGGACAGCGTGAATGCCAGCGGTGCCGCCAGCAATCCGACGTCACCGGTGTCGAAGCGGATGGGATTCGGTTCACCGTCAAGCTCGATCCAGCAGCTTCCCTTTATTACGGCAAAGAACTTGATTTTTTCTGGTGCAGGGAAGCGGATCGCCCACGCGCCGCCAGCCGTAAAGCCGCCGGTAGCGATGGATTCAGCGCGCGTGAATTTGAGGATATCGGAGAAGGGATCGATGTGCATTTCCGTACTATCGCGCAAGTAATGGGGATTTAAAATTATTCATAATACGGCTTCGAAGCCTTATCTTCTCCTTACTTCGGCGCTGGCCATTCCGGCCGGCGAGGTAATTCGGGAAATGACATGAGCGACACATTGGTACTGGTCACCGGTGGGACAGGATTCATTGCGCAGCATTGCATGATTGCACTGCTGCAGGCGGGCTATAGCGTGCGCACTACGGTGCGCGACTTGGCGCGTGAAGGAGAAGTGCGCAGCCATCTCAAGGTAGGCGGCGTGGATGCCGGCGATCGTTTGTCCTTCGTCGTGGCGGATCTCGGTGCGGACCAGGGATGGCGCGAAGCCGCAGCTGGATGCAGCTACGTGATGCATGGCGCTTCGCCGACGCCGTCGGGCGATCAGGTACATGAAGAGGAGTGGATCAGGCCGGCAGTCGATGGCAATGTACGGGTGCTGCGCGCGGCACGCGATGCCGGCGTCAAGCGCGTCGTGCTGACGTCAGCCTTCGGTGCCATCGGCGTCGGCCATCCGCCGATGAAGCGGCCCTTCAATGAAACCGACTGGAGCGATCTTGGCAACCCGGACGTCGCTCCGTACCAGAAATCCAAGACCCTTTCCGAACGTGCGGCCTGGGCGTTCATGGCGGAAGAGGGGCGCGGCATGGAGCTGACGGCGATCAATCCCGTGGCGGTCCTCGGTCCGGTGCTTGGTGCGGACTTTTCGCACTCGATCCGCCTGGTCAAGTTCCTGCTGGATGGCCAGCCGGCCTGTCTGAAGATCAATTCCGGCTTTGTCGACGTGCGCGACGTGGCCGATCTGCACATGCGCGCGATGACACATCCGGCAGCTGCCGGTGAGCGGTTTCTGGCAATCGCCGGAGAGAGCATGTGGATGGTCGAGCTTGCCGAGGTCTTGCGCAGCCGTCTTGGCGAGGCCGCCAGCAAAGTGCCCACGCGTGTGATGCCCAACTGGATGGCACGCCTGGCGGCGAAACAGAATTCAACGATGCGATCAGCCGTACCGCTGCTGGGCATCAATTTGAATGCGACTGCTGAGAAGGCAAGACGCATGCTCGGCTGGTCTCCGCGCTCGCGGGAGGATGCCATTGTGGCGACGGCAGAGAGCCTCATTCAGCTGGGGCTGGTCAAAGGCCGGGACCTTCGCTCCAAGTAGGCCAGAAGCAGGATCAGATGCCGCTGAACCAGTTGTAGCCCTGATCTTCCCAATAGCCGCCGGGGTTCTGGTTGGTCACGAAGATCGCGGCGACGTGCTTGGGGTTCTTGAAACCGAGCTTGGTCGGCACCCGCACCTTGAGCGGGAAGCCGAACTCGGTCGGCAGCGGCTCCTTGCCGAAGTCCAGCGCCAGGATGGTCTGCGGATGCAGGGCGGTGGGCATGTCAAGGCTGGTGTAGTAACGGTCGACGCACTTGAAGCCCACGTATCTGGCCGACAGGTCGGCACCGATGGCCTGCAGGAAAAGCTTGAGTGGCACGCCCGACCACTGACCGATTGCGCTCCAGCCTTCGATGCAGATATGGCGCGTGATCTGCGCGGCTTGCGGCAAGGCGCGCAGGCGCTCCAGCGTCCATGGCCGTTTGTCGGCGACCATTCCGCTCACCTCCAGGCGCCAGTCGGCGGGATCGATGTCGGGCGCACTGGCCTGGTCGTAGAACGCGTTGAAAGGGAAGGGGTTGGTGATCTGGCTCGCCGCATAGGTCGGCGCCAGCTTGTCGCCGCGGAACAGCAGTGCCTGGATCCGGTCGTTCCAGCGCGACATGGCCCACAGCGCCTTGTCGACACTATCGTTGTCCTGCAGGTCGCAACCGGCCAGCATCGACAGTGCGCCCAGCGACAGCGCCGAGCGCAGTAACAGACGACGTTCCACCTTGACCAGCGACGTGCGATGGTCGGCTAGCCGGATCTTCTCGGGCGGGCGGGGAGGTTTTTCGTCAGCCCGGCTCATTGCACGTTTCCTTCCGTATGCCCGCGCCCGACCAGCATGGGCAAGAGGGTCTTGGGTACGATGGCGACCAAGGCCAGATGCACGACCACGAACGCGGCGATACCTGCCATTGCGGCGAAATGGACCTTGCGCGCGAAGTCGAAGCCGCCGAAGAAATTGCACAGCGGTTCCAGCTGCACCGGCTTCCAGATGGCGAGTCCGGACAAGACCACGACGACGCCCAACAGCATGACTCCCCAGTACAGCAATTTCTGTACAGCGTTATAGGCGCCCGGATGATGCGGCAGGCGAAAACGCAAGGCACTGGTGGCATCGGCCACCACATCGCGCGCGCGCAGCGGCAGCAGGCGCCGGCGGAAATGACCGCTGGCCGCACCATAGCCCAGATAGAACAGGCCATTGACCACCAGCAGCCACATCGCGGCGAAATGCCAGGCGATCGAACCGCCCAGCCATCCACCAAGCGTCATCCAGGTCGGAAACCGGAAACCGAAGATCGGCGAAGCGTTGTAGATGGCCCAGCCGCTGGTCAGCATGCAGCCGATGGCGAAGGCGTTGAGCCAGTGGGCGATGCGCACCGCCATCGGATGAAGAGCAAGCCTGCCGGACATTGCGCGCCTCTTACATCGGCGGCGTGATGCCGTTGCGGCCGACGCTGACCGAAGCGGCGGTCAGGCTGCCGTCGGGGTTCTTGCGGGCGCGCACCACCACCTTGGCACCGGCCACCAGCATGGAGCGTTCACCGGCTTCGATGTTGACGATGGGCACGTCGTCCGGCACCACGATCTTCTTCTCGCCGTCCTTGTATTTCAAGGTCAGCGTGCGGCCGTTGCTGGCCACCACGTCACCCACGGTGCCGTTGGTCATGGTGCTGTTGGGCGCCAGGTCGAACGGACGGTGGCCGTCGCCGGTGCCGGCCATGGCCGGCGGGAAGACGTGCACTTCCAGCGCCTTCTGCGAGCCGTCCGGCTGCGGGATGCCGGCCGCGCCGATGTAGCTGCCGGGCTTGATGTCGTTGATGTTGGCCAGCGAGATAGCGGCGACACGGGTGTCCTTATCGAGGGCTATGGTCTGCTCGCCGCCACGGTTGCTCTTGACGACCAGCTTGTCGGCGGCAACGGAAACGATGGCGCCGCGGATACCGGCCAGGGCGGCGGGTGCGGGCGCTTGTGCAAAGGAGGCGGAGGTGGCGAAGATGGCGGATACAGCGATGCCATGGACGAGGTTGCGAAGGGATGCGCTCATGAGATCCTGACCAGTTGAGTGGGTTGGAAAAACATCCATGCTAGTCACGCAAAGGAGTCATTTGCATGACATTTGAATGACAAAAATGTCAGCTTTGGAACGACCCCGAATAGCCGCAGCCTGAGACGCGCTCATCCGCCCTTGAGATTGCGCCAGGTCTGAGGCCTTCTCGATACCCACCGGGCGGTCTTCGCCTGATCGAAAACTTCCTGTTCCTGCTGGATTGACAATGCCCAGGGTGGCATTTCACTGGCCGGTGCCACAGTTCCTGGCGAACCGAAGGAGGGTCAGTGTTTCCTTGAAGGTCTCCTGCACGGCGGGAGTCGGATCGATGCACGCCTGAAGATCGCTCTGCACTCCCGCGATCATCTCGTCAAGCTTGACGGCGCCGGTCGCGTCCAATCGTTGAAGCAGCATCGTCATGATGTATTGCATGGCGGCGCTGGTGGTATCCGGGTTGCTCATCGGTTCTTCCTTTTCCACGGGATCTCCGGTTAAAAAATGCTTAGTAGTTGAGAATGGATTTGCTTCTGGTCGACGGCGGCCAATAATGGTGGCATAACGAATCTCGACGAGCCGCTGGAGTCGATAAAAGGATTTCAGTAGAATCGTTCGTCTAGACGAAAAACTAAAAAAAACCATCTCCCACTCGACTTGCTCTACAAGGAAATCACGCACTTGTCGACGTGGAGAAGGAAGCTACAGCTGCTGCCTGTTTTATCGTTCGATGGGACCTGATCGTCGCACTGGTTTTGGCAATAGTATGTCGGATTGCCGCAAAACGATATCAAATCAACACTCCGGAGAAAGAGTGCTTGTATGAAAAAAAACGACCTGAGGTAGACACGTGAAATCGAATAACTTCTCCGCAACCCTGGAAGGCAAGCGACTGGATATTGTTCAGCGAATCGGCTGTATCGGTTACTGGGAATACGATCCGGCCAAGAAATCGCTCTTTCTGCCCGAGGCTTCGCAGGGGCTGCTAGCCGGTATTACCGGGAGTCCCGGCAATGCTCCGGCCCCGTCCATGCAGGCTTTCGCAAATGGCGGACTTGAACGTCTCCATGCAGCTTTCGATCAGGCCATGGCCAATCATTTGGCTTTGCAGCTAGAACTTGAGGTGATCAGCGAAGAGGGCAGGCCCATTTGCCTTGCGTTTCGCGGCGACCAGGTCGAGCTGGCACCGGGTTTGTTCGGCCTGGCAGGTACGTTTCGCGATATTTCGGACGAAAAACGACGTGAAGCCGACCACCAGCAGTCGAATGCGCAATTGCAGACGCTGCTTGCGCAACTCGAAAGCCTTTCAGTTGAGCGCAATCAGGTTGCTGAAAAATTAAGTCAGCTGAAAGAGCATTTCAAACTGTTGACCGAAGACATCGCCGATGTCGTCTGGAAAGCCGATAGCAATTTGCACATTACCTATATCAGTCCGGTTGACGAACGCGTTCGGGGATACCACGCCAGCGAGGTGTTGGGGTGTCACGTGTCTGAAATGTTGACCGATGAAGGTATGGCGGTCATTCGGGAGATGCTCGGCAAACGGCGACAGGCTGAGCTGGAGGGAAAGGAAGATGAATCCCTCGCCTTCGAGGTACAGCATCGCTGCAAGGACGGGCGACTGCTATGGGGCGAGCTGCATTCCAGACCTGTGCGCGACGCCGACGGTACCATCATTGGTTACCACGGTATCACCCGCGAAACCACCGAACGTAGGCAACTCGAAGAGCAGGTGCGTCAACTGGCGTTTTATGACCCGCTGACTCACCTGCCAAACCGCCGCCTGCTGAGCGATCGCCTGAATCAATCCATCGCGGCCAGCCAGCGCAACAATTGCCACTACGCCTTGCTGGTGCTTGATCTGGATAATTTCAAGCCGCTAAATGATGTGCACGGCCATTTGGTGGGTGATCTGTTGTTGATCGAAGCCGCACTTCGCTTGAGGGGTATCGTCCGCGAAGTCGACACGGTAGGCCGCTTTGGCGGTGATGAGTTTGTGGTGTTACTAAGCGACCTTGATGCGAACCTGGCAAAAGCGACAGCGCAGGCAAGGACGGTTGCCGAAAAAATTGGCGCCAGCCTGTCAGCTCCCTATGTGCTTAGCGTGGAGCACGCCACCCAGGAACCTGAGACGGTGAAGCATCGGTGCTCTGCCAGCATCGGCGTGGTGCTCTACTTGGGGACCTTGGCCACACCGGAAGATATTTTCAAATGGGCTGATGCTGCCATGTACCAGGCCAAGGCGGCCGGTCGCAATGCGATCCGGTTTTATGACCACGGGGCGTTGTAGAAAACGGGATTGAGAGAGCAAGGTAACGATAGGCTGGTTCTACAGTTCACAGCGTAGTTGGCGGCTAACGGTGTTCTTGCAGAAGCCAAGCCGGCTGGCGATTTCCCTTGGCGATATCTGGTCACGCAGGTGCCCGCGCCAGGTGATTTCTAGTGATGCCATGTCGAGCACTCCAGTCACCTGTCTGATTGCCAAGCGGGTGATGCGCACTCAAGTTTTAATCGCAGCGAAGCTTTTGCCCATTGAAGACCGTTGCTGGCCGTTAGCGGACTTGTTGGCACCAATGCTTGGTCATCTGGCGACGCTTACAGAATCGCACCACATTGATCTACTGGCTGCGGTCAGGTTGTGGGTGTCCACCGATCAAGATATCCCATTGTGGCGGCGAGACAAAGACCTCGTCCAGCAATCCCAGGAAAGCCTTCACATTGGGACTGGCGCGCCGGCTCTCTGGCCATAGCGCGGTGATGTTGGAGCGCGTGACGGCAAACGCTGTCAACAGAGGTACCAGCTCGCCACGCCGCACGTGCGTGGCTGCCAGATAGGTCGGCATGATAGCGATGCCGCCACCCGCAATGACGATAGACGCCACCACATCGCTGACGTCAGCCACGATCCCGGCTTCCGGTGCAATTTCCACGATTTTGCCACTCACCGCGAAAGGCCATCGCAGCGCCTGACCGCTGCTTTGGAAACGGAAGTTCACGCATTCATGTTGCACCAGCTCTTCAGGCCGCGTGGGGGTGCCGCGCCTGGCCAGATAAGCCGGTGCAGCGAAGGCGCAGATCCTGTGCGGCGCCAGATGTCTTGAAATCAGGCGGGAATCGGGAATGTCACCCACTCGGATCGCGACATCGATACCCTCCGAAATCATGTCGGCCATCTGATCCCGGATACGTAGGTCGACCACCAGCCGCGGATAGCGCTCGCGCAAACGCACCAGTGCAGGTCCCAGCAAATGAACGCCGATCGGATATGGTGCCGCGACCCGCACGATCCCGGACGGCCCGCTGCGCGTCGAGATGGCCGCCTGCTGGATTTCTTCGGCCTCGTGCAGCAGGCGAAGCGCTCTCGCATAGAGTGCCTCGCCCTCGTGCGTCAGCCTTAATGAGCGTGTAGTTCGGATGAACAGTGGGATGCCCAGTTGTTGCTCCAGGCGAGCGATGCTTTTGCTGACTGCCGACGGCGAGATACCCATTTCGCGCGCTGCTGCGGAATAGCTTCCCAATGTGGCCGCTCTTGCGAAAGCGATTAAACCGGTTAGACGGTCCAGGCTTATTTGTTCCATGATGGCACTTATATTATTCCAATTGACTCTCTTATGGAATAGGTTGTAGCTCCCTAGAATGCGATTACGCACTTGCGTGAACCCATCTACTTCTCAGGAGCACTCCATGAATACCGTCAACAACGCAGCCATGTTTCTCGCCGACAAATCTCTCTCAGGCAAGACCGTCCTGATTTTCGGCGGCACATCCGGAATCGGTCTGGCCACAGCGCTCCAGGCCAAGAACGCTGGTGCCAATGTCATCGTCGTCGGCTCGGACCCTGAGCGCTCCGCGCGCATCGCCAGCGAGCATGGCCTGGCATGGCGCGCAGCAGACATCACACAGCGTGCTGCCGTGGAAACCGCGCTCAAGGACATCGGCCACGTTGATCATCTGGTACTGATGGCGGGCTCCTTCGTCGCAGGCAAGATTCTGGAAGCCGATACCGGGTACCTGCGCCGCGCATTCGATGAACGGATCTGGGCTGCCATTGACGTGATTCGCACGCTCCATCGGCAACTCGATGACCATGCATCGATCACCTTCATCTCAGGTGTGCTGGCTGACCGCCCCAATGCCTGGGGCACCGCCGTGCTGGCCGCCGCGTCGGCCGCCATGGAGGCACTCGCGCGCGGTCTGGCACTGGAATTGGCACCGCGTCGCTTCAATACCCTGTCACCTGGCACCACCGACACCCCGCTGCTGGGTCGCACCCTGGGTAGTGCGCGCGATGGCTATGTTGCGGATCTGAGCGCCAAGTTGCCGCTCAACAAAATCGTCTCGATGCAACAGGCTGCCGCAGCCGTCATGTTCCTTATCCAGAACGACTTCATGAATGGCGAAACCTTGCACATCGATGGCGGCCAGCGCCTGGTGTAAATCCAGCCCGCCGATACACGACAGAAAACAGACAGGTGATCTCATGAACTCGCTCTTCGACCCAATCCAACTCGGTGCCATCGCCGCCCCCAACCGCATGCTGATGGCGCCGATGACGCGCGCGCGCGGCACCCGCGAGCATTTGCCGACGCCAATGATGGCAACGTATTACGCGCAGCGCGCCTCTGCCGGGTTGATCATCAGCGAAGCCATCGGAGTCTCTCAGACCGGCTTGGGTTGGCCGTTTGCCACTGGCATCTGGAACCAGCAGCAGATCGCCGGCTGGCGCCTGGTGACGGACGCGGTGCACGCGGCAGGAGGGCGCATCATCGCGCAACTCTGGCATATGGGACGGGTCGTACATCCGCTGATGGGTGGCCAGACTCCGATATCGGCCTCAGCGACAATCGCACCGGGTCACGCCTACACTTACGCCGGTGCCCAACCCCAAGTACAGGCACGCGCACTGCGCAGCGATGAGATCCAGGATGTGGTCAACGAACATGTACGGGCAGCACAAAACGCCATGGAGGCTGGTTTCGACGGCATTCAGATCCATGCCTCAAATGGGTATCTGATCGACCAGTTCCTGCGCGACAGCGACAATCATCGTGACGATGCCTACGGTGGCTCGATCAGGAACCGCATGCGCTTGCTGCGTGAGATTGTCATCGGTATTTCCGATGCGATCGGGGCAGATCGTATTGGTGTGCGCCTCTCTCCCAATGGTGAAACCCAGGGCATCCGCGATAGCGATCCGCTGACACTCTTTGCGGGGACACTGGAAATGCTGTCGTCAGCGGGCATCGGCCATGTGGAATTGCGCGAGCCTCCTATTCACGGCTCCTTCGGGGTGGGCTACATGCAGCCTCTGGCACCGCAATTGCGGCCGCACTTCAACGGCCCCGTCATTCTCAACTCGGATTTCGATATCGCCCGGGCACAGGCTGATCTTGACAACGGAGCGGGCGACGCTGTCAGCTTCGGTCGCCTCTATATCGCCAACGCTGATCTCCCGCACCGTGTCGCCCACGGTTTGCCCTTGAAAGAGGATGTGCGTGAGACCTGGTTCACGCAAGGTGCTGAAGGCTATATCGATTACTAAGCAGAGAATCCCGGGCTCGCCCCCGCAGGACCCGGAAGATCAACCCTACACCAGCTAGACCGAAAGGAAAAATCATGTCTTTGTCCCAAGCCGCCACCCCGATCGAAATCGCCCAAACCTTCTTTGATCACTGGAATCACAACCGCATCGATGCAGCACTCGCTATGTTGGCTGCCGATGTGCTTTACGACAACGTGCCATTCCCGGACATTATCGGACGAGCAGAAACCGGCAAGTTTCATCGCCAGTTCGGAATCGGAACAGAGTTTGTGCTGGACTGGAAGGTCACACACATCGCAGCCCAGGGCAATGTCGTCCTGAACGAACGCGTGGATGTGTTCAGGCATGTGAATGGCGGAATCATCAGCCTGCCCGTAATGGGGACTCTGACCATCGAGAACGGCGAGATCACTGTATGGCGCGATTATTTCGATCCCGCCGATTTCGACCGGCAGCTGGCACTGATCCGGTCGTAGGTTTTCGAGCTCGCGCCGGATTGTGGGGGTTAAAAAATCATGAGATTTTGAAAGTCGGGGCAGGGGGCTAACGCATTAGCTTGCGCTTATCTGGGCCTGGAGAATGGCCTATTGATCAACTCCGCTTCTGGCCGATAGCTGCCGTCAATTGCTCTCGGCGTCAGTAGTGAAGACGATTCGATTACCAAATGGGTCCAGAATCGACATATCTCGGCTGCCCCAGGGAGTTGCCTTCACCTCCGGGAAATATCCCATGTATGGACGGCCTTTCAGTTCGCGGTAGAGTTCGTCCACGTTCCCTACCGGGATGCGCAACGCAGATCCCGGGCAGGCATCCCCATGATGCTCCGATAGGTGCAGAATGCAGCTCTCCCGGGAAATCTGCAGATACAGGGGCAGATGCTTGTCAAAACGATGTTGCCAATCAATTTTGAAATTTAGCCACTCGACGTAAAAGGACAGTGCCTTCGCCTCGTCGAAAATCCTGAGTATTGGTATCGGTGAATGAATTCTGTTTGTCATTTCTTTAATGGATTGAGAGCTTAATTTGCTTACACAGACAACGGGATTCCCACTCTGTCCACTCTTGGCCGAATTCGGCCGTTGGGCTCAGCAGAGCAGGGTGCCGCGCTGAAAAGTCAAGAACGGTCACGACCGTCCAAAACCGTCCGACAGCAGCCTGACGCGTACCTCTACGCTGCCGGTTTGCAACGGCTTTGTTTGAATACTCTTTCGGTCGAGAGCGTGGACGACGATCTACTGGTGACCAGGATCGTAGTCACAACAGACCTTCATCGAAGAGGTGACTCAAGCCCTTGGAACGATCGCTTTCGACGGGTAACTTGCCAGAATTACAGAAGTGGTCACTGGCCCAAACCGCGCCAGCGTATCGATAGCAGCTTCCAGCTGCGCCATCTCTTCAACGACGACACGCACAATGAAGCAATCTTCCCCAGTTATGCGGTGTGCTTCAATAATCTCCGGCATCGCTTCGAAGGCCAACAAGCAGCGCTTGATCTCCGCGTGGGTGGTACGGATCCGTACCATTGCGGAGATATTGTGGCCCACCAAGCCGGGATTTATTCTTGCCGTGTAGCCTTCTATAACACCTCGGTCTTCCAATTTCCTGATGCGGGCGGTGATGGCTGGTTGAGATAGACCAATCTGCTTTCCCAGCTCTGTATTGCTCATGCGCGCATTGTGTTGAAGGGCCTCCAAGATGCGCCAGTCCAGGCGGTCTAATGCCTCCGCTTTAATTTCATTTGTCGAGTCCATCATCTTCCGTCAATTCATCGGTTCAGTGCCGTCAATTCATTCGAATTCCGATGTTGCCTTAGTTCGGGTCTCAATACAATGAGCACTGTTTCATCAATGGAGATTTCGCAAATGCATCATTCCGTCCTTGTGGTTCCCGGCATCGGCAACTCTGGCCCTTCTCACTGGCAGAGCCTATGGCAGTCTTCGTATCCGAATTGGCGGCGCCTCATCGTCGAGAATTGGGACAAAGTAGAACGCGACGACTGGGTATCTGCCCTGGAGCGACAACTTGTCAATGCTCCTGCAAACACCCTGCTGGTAGCACATAGCCTTGGATGCCTAGCGGTGGCACATTGGGCTGCACATTCGGAAAAGAAGATCGGTGGCGCCTTGCTGGTCGCAGTTCCCGATCCAGCAGCACCTTCATTTCCGCGTGGCGCGGCGCATGGATTCGCACCTATACCTCTGGTGCCATTAAGGTTTCCGACGGTCGTCGTCAGTAGCACGGACGATCCCTACGGTAGCGTGGACCACGGCCGGGAATGCGCCAATGCCTGGGGCAGCGAGTTCGTCGAGGTTGGAGCGAAGGGGCACCTCAATGCGGAAAGCAAGCTAGGTGCCTGGCCGGAAGGGCTGGATTTGCTCGCAAGAATGTCCATGTCCAGCGATCGCGGCCTATAGACCCTATAGTCAATATGCGCATTGTGGAAAGAAAACTCCAATTGCATTGCCAAGCGACCGTCACCTCCGTGCTAACCGTTTGATCAGTTCCTGGTGCAGCGGCCAATCTTCCAGCAGCAACTCTGCCTGGGCGATTTCAAACGCATCAAATTCGAAGCCTGGTGCTACCGTGCAGCCCATCAGACTGTGACCGTCTTGAACCGTACACTCCGCCGCAAACCAGGCGCCTGCCGGGACCAGCGCCTGGAAATCGGCGCCGTCATGCTCCAGCGGGTTGCCCAGGCGGAAAGTCTGAAGCGCCCCGTGCGGCTGCAGGACGTGGACGTGCAGAGGGTCACCTTCATAGAAGTGCCACATCTCTTCCGAATCGATCCGGTGCCACGTCGATCTATCCTTGCCGCCGAGCGCGGCGAACCGCCCGCCGAGCGCTCCACACGCTCCTGGCTGCGATGGGTCTCCCGATAGAAACCTCCCTCCGGATGCGGTTGAAGGTTCAGATGGGAAATCAATTCTTCGAAGCGATGTCGAGACATTTTTCAGTGTGATGGAAAGGTGGAAGGGGGTCATGCGCCCTAATGCTTCCAGTTCTTGACGAACTCTCGCACTCGCAGATCTGGTGTGAACAGGGCCTAGGTTAGATTCAATCCGCCATCCGATAGCAGGATTTCTCCGGTGAGATAGTCCGATGCGACCAACATCGCAACGGCTTGGGCGATGTCCTCCGGACGGGCAGATCGGCGCATCGGCGAGCGCTCTTTCCAGATTTGCTGCGCCTGGGTCCAGTCTGCGGTCAGTGGCGTATCGACCAATCCAGGGGCGACAGCATTTACTCGGATGTCGGGCGCAAGTGAAACAGCGAGTAGCCGGGTCATATGATTCAAGGCCGCCTTGGTCGCTGAATAGGGAATCGATGCGCCCTTCGGGCGGACGCCAGCATGGGAGCTGATGTTGACTATGCAACCGGGTCGACCGAAGCGTTTCGAATCACGCAAGGCCGATTCAGCCTCAGCGATCAAACGAAAAGGAGCAACCACGTTCACTTCGTAGAGCTCATGCCACACATCGGGCGTTGCGGCCGCCAAATCCTGGTGCGAAATAACACGGCTGATTCCTGCGTTATTAACCAGCACATCCAGCCGCCCCCATGATGCTATCGCTTCGCGGATCAGTCGCACCCTGTCGTCATCATTAGCCAGATCAGCTTGCACATAGATGGCCGATCCGAGTTCGAGCGCTAGTCGTTGCCCGGCCTCTACCGAATTGCGCGAGTGCAATACGATTGAATAGCCTTCGCTTGCGAGCCGGCGGGCAATTGCCACACCGATGCCAGAAGTTGAGCCTGTGATGAGTGCGACGGGAGCCTGTGACATCTTGGAAGCCTATTCGGTTGGGTGCATGACAAGTTGATAAACGTTCGCCTCACTTGGATGAAGGCCTGCTTCTGGCGGCGGTTTCAACCGGTGAATGCAACATACTAAGGCATGCGAATAGCAGGAGTGTGGCAATGGGACGCCGAACCAGGATTATCTACACCGATAGCCAGAAGGCACTGACAACTCACTCCAAGCTATGGATGCTGGAAGAACCCTTGATGCGAGAGACCCACACAAACAGGGCTAAGCCAGCAAAGGTCAACCCGAATCCTGCCCAGACTGCCGACAGCAAGCCGTGACTTAGCGAGATGGCTTGCCCCCCCGCCCAGGCACCGATGGCATTTGCTACATTCAGGGCAGCGAGGTTCATTGCGCCCATTAGCGTCGGCGCGTCGGGAGCAGTCTGTGTCAGTTGGACTTGGATGGTTGGGATTGCCACCATCATCGTTGCGCCTACCGCGAAGAGACCCGTCATCAACACCCAAGTATTCTTGCCGCCCAATGCCAGTAACGCTAGGGCAAGCAACGCGCTACCAAATCCGACCAACAGACCTCGCGAAGGGTGGCCGTCAGCCAGCTGCCCGCCCAAGATGTTGCCCACTGTCATGCCCACACCAAACACACCCAGCGCGATCGGAATCCAGCGCTCACCAAGTCCAGCTCCTTCGGTCACCAGCGGGCCGATGAAGGTATAGACCGCGAAGATACTCGCCACGCCCAGAGCGGCGACCAGCACCATTTGCCAGACGGCGGGCCTCATCAGCGCTCTTAGCTCCTGCAACACTGGCCCGCCTTCAAGCTCGTCGGAGCGCGGTACCCAGATCCACAGCGCCAACAATGACACAGCTCCCAGCGAGGCCACTGCCAGGTAGGCATTGCGCCAACCTAAGGTCTGGCCCATCAGAGTAGCTAGCGGCGAGCCGACGATAGTGGCTACAGTCAATCCGGTCATTACCAGCGCGAAGGCTCGTCCCCCTTGTCCCGGTCCAACGATGTACGAGGCCACCACGGCACCGGCTCCGAAGTACGCACCTTGTGGGATACCGCTGATGAAGCGCGCCAGCGTAAAGCTGCCCAGGCTGGTCGCCAGCGCTGACAACACGTTACCAAGCACAAAGACCACCATCAGAACCAACAACAGATGCTTGCGGTTTAGCTTGGCAGCCAGGATAGTGACTACCGGCCCACCAAGCACCACTCCCATGGCATACGCTTCGATGGCGTGTGTAGCGCTGGCTAGATCGAGGTGTAGTCCCACAGAGAATAACTGTAGCAGTCCCATGCTGGCGAACTCGGAAGTGCCGATCGAGAAAGTTCCCAGAGCCAATGCCAGCAGTGTCAGTGTCCTGCGGCTGATCTGGCGCGCGTCCGTGCAATGTGGCTCGGTCGATGTGCATTGTGGTTTGTAGGCTTCGTTGAACATGGCGGTATCTCCTGATGCGGGGGTTGGATTCAGACGCCGTGCGGCAGCGGAGCATCCGGGTGGACTAAACCCGCCTGACGCAGCTCTTGCCAGAAGTTGATCGGCACGTTTTCCAACAAGGCTGCGCGGTCTTCGGTGATGCGACCAGGCCGACTGGCACCTGGGATCACTGCAGCTACCGCTGGATGGGCGAGCGAGAACTGCAACCCAGCGGCCTTCATGCTCACGCCATGACGGTCAGCGAGCGCCTTGATCGCTTGAACACGTTCCAGGATCTGAGGCGTCGCCGGGGCATATTCGAAGTTGGGGCCACCGACCAGCGCGCCCGAGCTGTAAGGTCCACCCACCACGATGCCCAGGCCGCGCTCGGCCGCCTTCGGCATCACACGCTGTAGCGCACGGGAGTGGTCCAGCAGCGTGTAGCGGCCAGCCAGCAGGAAACCGTCCGGTCGCGGCCCTTGCAAGTCGAGCAGCAGTTCGATGGGCTCCACCCGGTTCACGCCCAAGCCCCAAGCACCGATCACGCCTTCATCGCGCAGTCGGTCCAATACCTTGAAAGCACCATGACGCGCAGTCTCGAAGACACCGAGCCACTCGTCGCCGAAGAAGTCCTGCGCCACATCGTGCACCCAGACGATGTCCAGCCGGTCCGTCTTCAGGCGTTGCAAGCTGTCTTTGATGGAACGCAGCGTCGCCGCTTCGGAATAATCGTTGACGATACGGTTGGCACGACCGTGTCGGAATACATCGCCTTTTTCACCCAGATCGCGAGCCGACACGTCTTCGACCTCATCCAGAATCAATCGGCCGACCTTGGTAGCCAACACGTAGCTGTCGCGGTCACGGGCTGCCAGCACATCGCCTAAGCGAGATTCCGCTAGACCAGCGCCGTAGAACGGCGCGGTGTCGAAGAAACGAATGTTGTCCTGCCATGCTGCTTCGACGGTAGCTTGCGCTTCGACTTCTGGAATGGCGCGAAACATGTTGCCTAGGGGTGCGGTGCCGAAACCGAGTTTGCCGGGAATGAGGTTCTTCAAAGTCATGGTGTTCTCCGTTGAGTGTGGGGTGACTCAATGATGGGAGTTACCAAGAAATTCATCCAATTTATTTAATGTATTTAAGATTTATTTATGAGAATATAACTGGATGAGATATGACTTGAATTTGCTGCCGATCTTTGTTGCGCTGATGGAAGAGCGCAGCGTGACCCGCGCTGCGGATCGACTGGGTATGACTCAGGCGGCGCTTTCCAATGCACTTTCTCGTCTGCGGACGATGATGCAGGATCCGCTGTTCATCCGTGAACGCTATGGCATGCGACCTACGGCGAAAGCCGAGTTCCTGGCACCAGCATTGGCACAGGCGCTGGCATCGATGGACACGTTGGTGCTGGGTCAACAAGCTTTTGAGCCTTCGCGTGCCGAGCAGGTCATCGCGATCGCTCCCAACAGCTATGTGGAATTTGTGTTGGTGCCGACCCTGATAGCTCGCCTGAGCACACTTGCTCCGGGCATTCGTTTGCGCACACTGCCTTACGGCACCGACCTTGCGGAAACTGGGGTGATCTCAGGTAACACAGCAATGGCGTTGGGCCGTATCAGCGAGGCACCAGACAATCTCGTTGTGCAGCACGTGGCCGACGATGGGTTGGCCTGCGTGGTGAGGGCGGATCATCGGGTAATAGGCGACAAGATCACCAAAGCGCAGTACGAAGGACTTAAACACGTCAATGTGGTGCCGCCGGGCCGCTTGCGTGCAGGTCTCTTCCAGGCGCTGGAGCGACAAGGGCTCAAACGGGAGGTAGTGGCCTCTGTCACACATTTCGCGTCCATCGCGGAAATTGTCGCCGCGACTGACTACTGCGCTACGCTTCCCAAATTGATTTGCCGGCGATTGACCCTCGATGCACGACTGAAGGTGGTGCCATCACCGGTCGATCTCGGGACGTTCCCGCTGCATATGGCGTGGCACGTGCGCTACCGGCAGGATCCCGCACATACCTGGCTGCGGACACTTGTTGCAGACGTGGCCGGAGCTCTTTAATGGTGATTTATCCTTTGCTGCGGCAGGTTTGCGCCCTGTTTATGGCCTGAGAAATTCACTCCATGATCAAGCCCGACGTCCTCCTCCGATGGCGTTGGCGGCAGCGGGCAAGCGTAGGGGGCGGCGATGTCAGCGGTAACCATCCATCTTCGGGGCGAAGACCGGACTGCACAAATCCATGACTGGAAGATTTACTGGAGCGACAAGCATCAGGCCTGGTTCCTGACCTGCTACTTCCACAGCACCAAATCCTTCAGCCTGCCGCTGGCCGAATGCCGCATCTCTCCAACCCACGAGCTGGGCGGCGCGCTGCTTGACAAGGGCAAGGGTGGGGCGGCCAAGCGGGTGGAGCAGGCGACGCTCTATGGAAACAAGTATGTGATCGTCAGCTATGCCGGTAACCGCAAGGGCTATCTGCATCGCCTGGATGACGTCAGCGTGCTGGCCGAGACCAAGCTCAAGCAGACGCCGGTCTTCCGCTATTTCCTGGCCGTTGCGCAGGCCCGGGGCGGGCAGGGCGGCGAGACCTCGCCGGATCAGGACCGCATTGCCGATAATGTACTGCGCCAGCTCAACAAGCTGCCAGCCCATCCGGACAGCGCCCTGCAGGCCTATTGCAGTGGCGCGAATCGCAGTCGTGAACTCTGCCGTCCATTGATCTTCCCCTTTGGCGTCAATGCCAGCCAGATCGAGGCGGTGGAGCAAGCCTTCCGTGCGCAGATCAGCGTGATCGAAGGTCCTCCCGGTACCGGCAAGACCCAGACCATCCTCAATATCGTTGCCAATATCCTGTTGCGCGACGAAACGGTCGCCATCCTCTCCAACAACAATTCGGCCGTGGATAACGTGGTCGAGAAGCTGCAGAAATCTGACCTGGATTATCTGGTGGCCAAACTCGGAAGCAAGGCAAAGCGCTCCGCATTCTTTGAATCCCCGCCTGCGGTGCCGTCGGAACCCCCATTGCCCGCACCCGCGCTGGAAGAAATTGACGCCGCCGTCATCCGCCTCAAGCAGTACCTGCATGCCCACAACCGCGCTGCGCAACTCAAGGCCGACATCCAGGAGTTGCAGGTCGAGCAGCGCTATCTGCAGCAGTGGCATGATGAAAACGGCGTGCCAGCGGGGCCGGCACTGGAACGATACCGATTGACGCCCGCCCGCGCGGCCGATCTCATGGCCTACCTGTCGCATCTGGGGCAGAGGTCGATCGGACTGCGCGAACGGTTCAGCCTGCTGTTGCGCTTCGGCATCGTCCGCGCCGCGCCCTTCGCTGCCGGCGCCCAGCGTACGCGCAGTTTCCATGCCCTGCAGTCACATTTCTACCAGCGCCAGCGGCAAGAGAAAGAGAGCGAGCTGGCGGCCTGCATGGCGACCTTGAAAGAGGGGAGCTTCGACGCCTCGCTGGAGCGGGTGCGCCAGGATTCGATGCTCTGCCTGAAGCAACATCTGCACGGTCGCCAACCCGATGCACGCACCTTCGAGATCGATACCTATCAGGCCGACTTCGGCGATTTTCTGGCACGCTATCCGATCATTGCCAGCAGTACACATTCCATCATCAATTCGCTGGCCGAAGGCGCCATGCTGGACTACGTCATCATCGACGAGGCGTCGCAGCAGGACATCCTGCCTGGCATCCTGGGCCTGGGCTGTGCACGCAACCTGATCGTCGTCGGTGACCGCCGGCAGTTGCCGCATATTCCGGTGGCGCTGGGCAAGCCGGCGCCTTCGCCGGCCTATGACTGCGAGCGCTTGAGCCTGCTCGATTCGGTGATGGCGGTGTTTGGCGATGCGCTGCCGCGTACCTTGCTGAAGGAACATTACCGCTGCCATCCGCGCATCATCCAGTTCTGCAACCAGCAGTTCTACGACAATGCCCTGATCCCGATGACGCCCGACGACGGCAGCGAGCCGCTGCGCCTGATCGTCACGGCCAAGGGCAATCACATGCGTACGACGACCAATCTGAGGGAAATCGAATCCCTGCTGGCGGTTCTGGATGAGGCCGGTGAGCGCAGCGGTGTGGACGCCCAGGGCCGTGGCTTCATCGCGCCTTTCCGGGCACAGGTGAAGCTGGCCGGCGCGCAACTGCCGTCGGATTTCGTCAGCGATACCGTGCACAAATTCCAGGGCAGGGAATGCGAGGAAATGGTCTTTTCTACCGTGCTGGACAAGAAGCGCAGCAGCCAGTCGATGTCCGGCTTCGTCGACGCGGCGCAGATGGTCAATGTCGCCGTGTCACGGGCCAAGCGGAGATTCACCCTGGTGACTGGCGATGAGGTCTTCGCCCAGCGCAATGGGCCGGTGGCCGCACTGATCCGCTATATCGAATACTACGCAGACCAGGCGCAAGTGCGGCGCGCGCCGGTGGTGTCGGCCTTCGACCTGCTGTACCAGGAATACGACCGCTCACTGGCCAGGCTGGCCGCCAGCTTGCGCAGCAGCGATTCGCACTTCCGGTCGGAGCAGATCGTGACGCAGCTGTTGCGAGAGTTGCTGGCAAGCACGCGCTTTGCGGGCTTGCGCTTCCATTGCCAGATCCGCCTGCAGCAGCTGGCGTCTGCCCGCAATCCCGACATGACACCGCGCGAGCTTGAATTCATGGCACAGCAGGCCAGTTGCGACTTCGTGATCTATTTCAAGGTCGGCAAGCAGCCGCTGGGGGTGATCGAAGTGGACGGGGGCTTGCATCATGGCCAGCAACAGGGCGAACGCGATGCACTCAAGAACAGCATCCTGCACAAGAGCGGTATCGATCTGCTGCGCCTGCAGACCATCGATAGTGATATCGAGCCCAGGCTGGGCAGGTTCCTCGCGCAGTGGGTGGATGCCGATGGCGCCGCCGCCGAGTCGGTTACCCGCGAAACTACACCACCGCCGGTCGCGCCAGCGGCGCTTCATTGAGCGCATCACGGATGACCTCCAGCGCATGCTGGATATCGTGGCGGTTGGCCACGCCGCCGATGCAGACCCGTACTGCCTGCTCCGGCGCGTTGCCCACGGCGAAGGCGTCGCTGGCCACTACGCCAATGCCGGAGGAGCGCATCTGGGCGGCGAAGCTGGCGGCCTGCCAGCCGCCGCGCAACTTGATCCAGAGATGGAAGGCCTCGGCTTCGGAGGCGTAGCTGTGCGGGGGCAGGATACGGGCCGCGATCTTCTGGCGGGCCATGGATTCCTTGCGGATGTTGGCCAGTGCCAGGTCGGCCACGCCATCGCGTATCCAGTGCGTGGCCAGTGTCGAGGTGATGGGCGAGGCCATCACCGTGGTGGCCCGTAGCGAGGCGGTGAGGCGCGCTGCCGAGTGGGTGTCCGGCGCCACCATGTAGGCGATGCGCAAACCGGCGCCCACGCTCTTGGCCAGGCCGGTGACGTAGAAGGTCAGTTCGCTGCCCAGGCTGGCAATGGCCGGCGGGGTCGAGCGCGGCAGGAAGCCATAGGCGTCGTCCTCGATGATGGCGACTTCGTAGTGGCGGGCGATGTCCACCAGCGCCTGGCGCCGTGACAGCGAGGTGGTGCAGGTGGTGGGGTTCAACAGCGTCGGGTTGCAGTACAGGGCCTTGGGCGCGTATTGCGCGCAGGCGCCGGCAAAGGCGACGGCGTCGATGCCTTCGTTGTCCATCGGCAAGCCTACCAGCTTGATGCCCAGTTGCCCGGCCAGGGCACGCAGGCCGGGGTAGGTCACGTCTTCACAGCACAGCACGCCACCGGGGCCGACCAGCATGGTCAGGATCGCCAGCAACGCGCACTGCGCGCCGGGGGTGACGAGCACCCGTTCCGGTTCCACCACCAGCCCGCGCCGGCGCAGCCACAGGGCGCCGGCCTCGCGGTCTTCGGGCGAGCCGCCGAAGTCCTGGTAACGCATCAGGTCGCGCAGCCTGCCGTTGACCTTGCTCCATCCCGCCTGCATCAGTTCCACCAGTTCCGGCGACTCCGGCTCAGGCGGCATGTTCATCGACATGTCCACGTTGGGCCGTCCCTCGGTTACGCGGGGGATGCGCGGGCGCCGCTTGCCGCAGACGAAGGTGCCGCGTCCCACCACCGAATCGACCAGTCCGCGCCGGTGCGCTTCTGTATACGCTCGGGCCACCGTGGTGAAGTCCAGGTCCAGCGCTTCGGCCAGCTTGCGCTGCGGCGGCAGGCGCTGCTCGGCCTGCAGGTGGCCGGTGGCGACATCCTCGGCGATGGCATTGGCGATGGCCAGATAGAGCGGGCCGCTGCCCTTCTTCAGTTTGGGGACCCACATGGTGCTGTTCTTCGGCATGACGATTCCTTGGTCGGCGTTCCTGGGGGCTCCCGATCCTTTCCGATCTCTTGAGCTTGCCCGGATTCAATATTGACTGCATCGGCATGCGTCATTGAATGCAATTTGTATTCCATCCAATGCAGCCCCCAGGCGGCTCTCGCTGCACCGCCTTGTGTCATCGAAGACGGCGTGCCTGCACCAAGGTAAAACACGCCGCTACTCCAGAGTGCATGCGGCTTTGCGCGATTGTATGGAGCGATTGAATGGATTGCTGCACGGGTGCTGAAAAGCCCGTCGAGAAGGTCTCCCCCGGAAGCCGCGAGCGTCCTGGAAGCCGGATCGGTGATCAGCGATTGACGGGATTTTCATGCAGTCAATTCACGCATTGACGGGGCATTGTTGGCACGCGTGATGCATTCAATGCCAGCGTCGCGGCAACGTCGCCGGACCACTTCCACAAGTGACCACCCACAGCAATCAAGAGGAGTCTCACCATGCCCGCAGTCACCAAAGCAGCCCACGCCCCCGGCGATTTCCTGGTGGATTATGAAGAGAAGGTATTCGAAGACGTCAAAGCCCAGCCGGGTGAAAAAGCGCTGGTGACCTTCCATACCGTGGCCTTCGAAGGTTCGATCGGTTTCGTCAACCTGTTGCAGGCCACGCGTCTGAAGCGCAAGGGTTTCGAAACCTCCATCCTGCTGTACGGTCCGGGTGTGACGCTGGGCGTGCAGCGTGGCTTCCCCACCCTGGGCGATGAAGCCTTCCCCGGCCACCAGAACTTCAACAAGCAGATCGTCAAGTTCATGGAAGAGGGCGGCAAGGTCTATGCCTGCCGCTTCGCCCTGCAGGCCCTGTACGGCCACGGCGAGCCCTCGCTGATCCCGGGCATCCGTCCGATCAACCCGCTGGATGTGCTGGACCTGGTGTTGCTGCATCGTCGCGACAACGCCTTCATCCTCGACACCTGGACCCTGTAAGCGGAAGGGCGGCCCATGAGCATCAACAAGAGAACGGTACGGGCGGCGGCGGTGCAGATCGCGCCCGACCTCGATAGTGCCGACGGCACCGTGGCCAAGGTCTGCCAGGCCATTGCCGACGCCGCCGCGCAAGGCGCGCAGCTGGTGGTGTTTCCGGAAACCTTCGTTCCCTACTATCCGTACTTTTCGTTCGTGCGGCCGCCCTTTGCGTCCGGGCCCGAGCACCTGCTGCTCTACGAGCGCGCCGTCGAGGTGCCGGGTCCGGTCACCCAGGCCGTGTCGGCTGCGGCACGCCAGCATGGCACGGTGGTCGTGCTGGGTGTCAATGAACGCGACCACGGCACGCTCTACAACACGCAACTGGTGTTCGACGCCGATGGCGAGCTGGTGTTGAAGCGCCGCAAGATCACGCCGACCTATCACGAGCGCATGATCTGGGGCCAGGGCGACGCCAGCGGCTTGAAGGTAGTGCCCACCGCCGTGGGGCGTCTGGGTGCGCTGGCCTGTTGGGAACACTACAACCCGCTGGCACGCTACAGCCTGATGGCGCAGCACGAGGAAATCCACTGCGCGCAATTTCCCGGCTCCATGGTCGGCCAGATCTTTGCTGACCAGATGGAGGTCACCATCCGCCATCACGCCCTGGAAGCGGGCTGCTTCGTCATCAATGCCACCGGCTGGCTGACCGATGATCAGATCGCCGCCATCGAACCCGATCCCAAGGCGCAGAAGGCGCTGCGCGGCGGTTGCTGTACCGCCATCGTCTCGCCGGAAGGCAAGCTGCTGGCCGAGCCCCTGCGTAGCGGCGAAGGCATCCTGGTGGCCGATCTCGACATGGAGCTGGTCACCAAGCGCAAGCGCATGATGGATTCGGTGGGCCACTATGCGCGCCCGGAACTGCTGCATCTGGTGATCGATGATCGCCGTACTTCCCCCATGTCTTCGCTGTTCCCGGCGGAACAGTCTTCTCCTGTCATCCCATCTTCCGCGAGGCCCCATCATGCAGACAGCCGTCATCCAGTTGCATCCCCAGCGTTCGAGCCGCAAGGCGCCCATGGAACTGATCTCGGAGCTGCAATCCTTAGGGCTGCGTCTTGACGATCCCACTGCCGGCGCGCAGAGCCGGCGCGGCGGGGCAGGGCCGTCCGACCACAAGGCGGTGACGGTCGACGGCCATACCGTGATGATCCCGGTGCATACGGCCGGCTCCTGGTCGTCGCCCTATGTGGCCACGCAACCGGGCGCGGATGGCGCCTCGCGCATCCTGCGCGACGGCGTCGAGGTGGGGGTGGTGTCCTTCCCGCGCCAGCCGCGCTTCTACAAGATGCAGACCTTCGATGGCATCCCCTACGGCAAGATCGCCACGCTGCACGGCGCCGACGTGCTGGCCACCACCATCCTGCAGAGCTGCATCCGCTATGAAAGCCGGCGCAAGTCCTGCCAGTTCTGCGCCATCGGTCAATCGCTGGCGGCCGGCCGCACCATCCTGCGCAAGACGCCCGAGCAACTGGGCGAGGTGGCGCGGGCCGCGGTGCTGCTGGATGGCGTCAAGCACATGGTGATGACCACCGGTACGCCCAACGCCACCGACCGTGGCGCGCAGATCCTGTGCGAGAGCGCCTTCGGCGTGAAGTCGGCGGTGAATCTGCCGATCCAGGGGCAGTGCGAGCCGCCCGATGACGATGCCTGGTTCCGCCGCATGCACGACGCCGGCATCGATACCCTGGGCATGCATCTGGAAGCGGTCACCCCCGAGGTGCGCAAGCGCATCATGCCGGGCAAGGCCAGCGTGCCGGTGGAGCGCTATATGGACGCGTTCGCGGCTGCGGTCGATGTCTTCGGTCGCGGCCAGGTCAGCACCTACATCCTGGCCGGGCTGGGCGACAGCGACGAGGCCATCCTCGGCATGAGCGAGCGCCTGATTGCGCTGGGCGTCTATCCCTTCGTGGTGCCCTTCGTGCCGATCTCCGGCACGCCATTGGAAGACCATCCCTCGCCCGACGCCGCTGCCATGCGGCGCCTGTTGAGCCCGCTGGCCGGCATGCTGGAAGCGGCCGGCATGCGCTCTGGCGACGCCAAGGCCGGTTGCGGCAAGTGCGGCGCCTGCTCCTCCCTGTCTTCGTTCGAAAGGAAATGATCATGAGCGATGTGGTCGAGAAAGCTGTTGCCCCCGTCACTGCGCTGGCGCCGTCGGCCCCGGTAGTGCGCATCAAGCTGGCGCTGGACAAATGGGAGCGCGAGCAGGCGCGCCAGCTGCGACGCGACGTGTTCTGCGCCGAGCAGGGCGTGTTCCAGGACGACGATACCGACGCCATCGACGCCATCGCCATGCCCATCGTGGCCGTGATGGAGGCGCCCGATGGCAGTCGCAGCGTGGTCGGTACCGTGCGCATCCATGAATCCGCACCGGGCGTATGGCACGGCTCGCGCCTGGCGGTGGCGCAGCATGCGCGGCGCATCGGCTCGGTCGGCAGCGGCCTGATCCGGCTGGCCGTCTGCACTGCCCATGCCCATGGCTGCCATACCTTCCTGGCCCAGGTGCAGAGCCAGAACGCGCCGCTGTTCCGACGCCTGCACTGGCAGACCCTGGCCGAGATCGAGGTACACGGCCTGCCGCATCACCAGATGCAGGCCGACCTTGCCTTCTATCCACCCATCAGCGACGGCGAGCGGGGTTTCCTGGCCGGCCAGCGCGAGGAGCGCGCAGCATGAATGCGCGAGACAGCGCGCCCACGCTGGCGCAGATCGTGACGACCCTGCGCGCCGCCCGTGGCATTGCGCACAAGCGCGATATCGATGCGGTGGTCCAGGTGCTGGACCCGGCGCCAGCGGTGCGGCATCAGGGCCACACCCTGGCCGTGGGCGACGACTGTGCCGCCATTCCCGATGGCGATGGCTATCTGCTGTTTGCCATCGAAGGTTTCATCAATGAATTCGTCGAGCAGCAACCGTGGTTTGCCGGCTATTGCGGCGTGATGGTCAACGTCAGCGACATCTATGCCATGGGCGGCCGCCCGGTGGCGGTGGTCGATGCCCTGTGGAGCCGCGATGGCGATGCCGCGCGGCCGGTGCTGGAAGGACTGGCCGAGGGTGCGCGCGTGTATGGCGTGCCACTGGTCGGCGGGCATAGCAACCGGCGCAATGACCGCGAGCAGTTGTCGGTGTCCATCATCGGTCGCGCCCGGCGCCTGCTGACCAGCTTTGATGCCCGCAGTGGTGATCATCTGGTGGCCGTGATCGATCTGCGCGGCCGCTTCCAGGAACCCTATGCCTACTGGAACGCCAGCTCCGGCGCGCCCGCCGAACGCCTGCGCGCCGATCTGGAATTGCTGCCGACCATCGCCGAGGACGGACTGGCCAGCGCCGCCAAGGACATCAGCATGGCCGGTGTGATCGGTACCGCGCTGATGCTGCTGGAGTGCTCCGGCAAGGGCGCGCTGATCGACCTGGAGGCCATTCCCTGCCCACCGGGTGTGGATTTCCAGCGCTGGCTGACGGCCTTCCCCAGTTATGGTTTCTTGCTCAGTGTGTCGGCGCCGGATCTGGAACAGGTACTGGGCCGCTTCGCCGCCCGTGGCCTGTCGGCCGCGTCCATCGGCCGCATCGATGACAGCCGCACACTGCGCCTGTCCATGCAGGGCCAGACCGAGACCTTCTGGGACCTGGCCGAAGAAGCCCTGATCGGCTGCGGCCCGGTGCGTGCCGGGCAGGGTGGTGTGTGATGACGCGACCAGTCTCGGCCCTGATGCGGCCCCTGCGGATTGCCATGCTGACCCACTCGGTCAACCCCCGGGGTGGCGTGGTGCATGCTCTGCAACTGGCC